>Ga0209653_1000611_pt1 | contig 30998 bp, 15 predicted proteins | sample SaaInl6LU_22_DNA_FD_184644 | JGI IMG/M metagenome (GOLD analysis project Ga0209653, IMG submission 184644) | Marine microbial communities from expanding oxygen minimum zones in the Saanich Inlet - ESP_116LU_22_DNA (SPAdes) (version 2) | ecosystem: Environmental > Aquatic > Marine > Intertidal...
CATACTTAGTAACATATTTTTTATACTTCCCAGGAATTTTACTAATCGATTTTATTTTTAGGTCTTTATAAAAAGCTTCGGCAGCTTCAGACTGTAATTGAATTCGTCCTTTAGTAAGTGGAAGAATTTTACCATCTAAATTTTTATATTTAGAATTAAATAAAGCCATTACCACTTTATCATTTACAATATGTAAACTAGTACCTTCGTAGCAAATCAGTTCTAAAGTATTCCATTCTCCATGAGGTTTTTCATTATCAAAACCTTTGTTAGCATGAGAAGGAAGTTTTCGCTCAATGCTAGAAAAGGTATTCAAATCAGCTTTTCTAGTATAATCAAACTCTTTTTGGCCTTCTTTTTTTATAGATGGAATATCAATGGTAGTTCCAGCTAGGCTATAATAGTCGCCCATATCTGTTTGCTGCACTTGAAATTCTTGAGATTGCATCCAAACATTCCAAAATTTACCATAAGGACCTACGCAATGGTATAAAATTCCACTATCACGCTTTCTTTTTAGTCTTGGTTGCCAAACTTTCTCTCCCCACTTAAATTTTAATTTCAAATGGTAGTTTTCGTAGGCTTTTTTAGTAGTTAACGCTCCGTATATTTCTCCTGAAATATGGAGTACTTTTTCATCATCAACTGTTTTAAAATCAAAGACTTTCTTAGGGTCGTTGTTTAGACCTAAAGGTTTTGCGTTTTTTCCATTGCTTTTTGGATCTACACTTTCCAAATTTTGAACCGAATGATGAGGTGCTCCAACAAAAGTATCCCAATATTTCGATGGATTATCTCCAAATAAATCTGTCCATTTTTTATCTAAAACCGTCTCTTTTTTTTGCTCAGTAGCCCATAAAATTCCACCTTCAATATGTTTATAAAACCTGTCATCATCATAAACGGCAATAGTATGACCTAACACTGTGTAAAAAACACGTCCCCCATCGTAAATATGACTCCAACTTATGGGATGATAATTAGTTCCCATTCTTTTTCCTTTATACGATTTTTCATCTACAGTAGCTAAAACAGAAACGTGTTTGCCAACAGGTTTTTTAAAATTGTACCATTCGTCTTTAAAGACTTCAGTTTCTTTAAGTTCTGCTACAGCAGGGTGATTTGTCCTTTTGTTTACATGCACCGTTGCGGGCTGTACTTTAGGATGGTCTTTAAAAGTGGCTCCAATCATTTCTGTAAACCAATTCCACTCCATTTCTGTGTCAGAGGCAGCATGAATACCAACAAAACCTTTACCTCTAGCAAAATAATTTTTTAAAGCTTTTTTTTGGATAGGCGAAAATAAATCTCCAGTAGTATTTAAAAACACCAGAACATCATACTGGGCTAAATTGGCCCCTGTAAAATCATCTGAGTTTTCAGAAAAAGTCATTTTCCAGTTGTTGTTTTCGGCCATTTTAGCTAAAAACTCTTTTCCTTTTGGAATAGATCGATGTCTAAAAGAGCCTGTTTTGGAAAATACAAACACGCTTAAATTGTTCTCTTGAGAAAGAATTAATGTAGCGCTTGAGATAAAAAGAAGGCAAAGTAATTTTTTTAGTCCTTTAGTAGATTGCGTTAATATCATGATGTAATTCTTTATTAAAAACTAACAATTTAAAAGTAAAATTTTTCGTTTATAAAACTAACCTGAGCTATCCTGTTGTCTTATAAAAACTTTAATTTATACGGTTAGTACAGGATGGTTTAAATAAATAAAAAAAGTAATTTTATAAACTATTAAATACAAAATATATAAAATGAAAAAAGTATTATTCATCCCATTTTTTGTCTTCATGATTTTAGTGAGTTGTCAAAAAGGAAATGAAATATCTGACAATAATAAAATGATTTCTCAAAAAGTTAAAGACTTAATGAGTCAAATGACATTAGAAGAAAAGATTGCAGAAATGACCCAAGATGCTCCAGCTAATGAACGCTTAAGTATACCTTATATGAAGTATGGAGAAGCATTACATGGATTGTGGCTTGTTTTGGATTATTATGGTAATACAACGGTGTATCCTCAAGCCATTGCAGCTGCCTCTACATGGCAGCCAGAGCTAGTCAAGAAAATGGCTTCTCAAACGGCAATAGAAGCACGTGCTTTAGGAGTTACACACGTTTATTCGCCTAATTTAGATGTCATTTCTGGTGATCCAAGATATGGGCGTGTAGAAGAATCTTATGGTGAAGATCCTTATTTGGTCTCTAGAATGGGTGTTGCATTTATACAAGGTTTACAAGGTATGGGCGATGAAAGATTTGATGAAAATCATGTGATTGCAACCGCGAAGCATTTTATTGGATATCCAGAAAATAGACGTGGAATTAACGGTGGGTTTAGTGATATGTCAGAACGTCGTTTAAGAGAAATTTATTTACCACCTTTTGAGGCTGCTGTCAAGGAAGCACTAGTAGGCTCTGTCATGCCTGGGCACCAAGATTACAATGGAATTCCTAATCATATGAATACCTGGTTGTTAAAAGATATTTTAAGAGGTGAATTAGGTTTTGATGGTTTCATTGTGTCAGATAATAATGATATTGCAAGGCTGGGAACCATGCATTTTATTGCTGAAACGAGAACCAAGTCCGCTATTTTAGGTTTAAAAGCTGGTGTTGATATGGATTTGGTTATTGGAAAGAATGAGAAGCTAGCAGCCTATAATAGCAAAGTGCTGAAAGATACGATAACACAGAATCCTAAGTTGTTAAAGTATATTGACAAGGCAACATCTCGTATTTTAACTGCAAAATATAAACTAGGATTATTTGACTCTGAACCAAAAGAGATTGATACCAAAACGGTTTATGCAGGGAAAAAAGAACATCAAGATTTTTCTTATGAAATGGCTAAGAAAGCCATCATATTGTTGAAGAATGATAATAACGTTTTGCCTTTAGATTTATCTAAAATTAAATCTTTAGCGGTTATTGGACCAAATGCGCACGAAAATAGACCTAAAAAAGGAACCTACTCTTTGTTAGGAGGATATTCTGGTTTACCACCTTATTATGTTTCTGCATTAGACGGAATTAAAGCTAAAGTAGGTAACAAGGTAAAAATAAATTATGCAAAAGGATGCGATTTGTTAAGCAACTCCAAAGTTGGATTCCCAAAAGCTATTGCTGCAGCTAAAAAATCTGATGCGGTTGTTTTGGTAATTGGAGGTTCCAGAAAATCAGGTGGAGAAGGAGTTGATAGGGCTAATTTAGATTTGTATGGTGTTCAAAAAGAGTTGGTAAAAGCAATTCATAAAACAGGTAAACCAGTAATTGCTGTATTAATTAATGGTAGACCATTGTCAATAAATTATGTAGCAGAAAACATTCCATCAATTTTAGAAACGTGGTATTTAGGGATGCATTCTGGTGATGCTATAGCTGACGCAATTTTTGGAGATGTGAATCCAGGTGGTAAATTAACGGTTTCTTTTCCAAGAGATGTTGGTCAATTGCCTGTAACGTATTTAATGCGTCCAGATTTTATAGGTTCTGGTAAAGGATTGTTTAAAGATGCAGATAAATCGCCATTATTTCCTTTTGGATATGGTTTAAGCTATACCACTTTTAAGTATAGTACCCCTAAATTTGAAAATGCTACAATTGCTCTAGATGGAAGTACAACAGTTTCTGTAGCGGTTACCAATACAGGAAAAAGAGCAGGAGATGAAGTAGTACAAATGTATGTAAGAGATGATTTTGCTTCTGTAGGTCGTTATAATAAAATGCTAAAAGGATTTGAACGTATTTCTTTACAACCGGGTCAAACAAAAACAGTAAGTTTTACCCTTGGTTTTGAAGAATTAAGTCTTTTTGACAAAAACTTGAAGAAAGTTGTAGAGCCAGGAACATTTACTATTTCTGTGGGTGCTTCTTCTCAAGAAAGTGATTTGAAAAAAGTAACACTTCGCGTAAAATAAATGAAAATAGAACTAAAGAATAAAAGTAATTTTTACCTTAAACTACTTATATTGACCTTCTTGGTTTTAGAAATGCTAGCTTGCGACTATGGCTACTATACTTTAGGAGAAGTAAAACAATTTTTATGTGTTCTAATTCTGTGTTTAAACATTGTGCCATTTGTTCTTTATCTTTTTAAGCATAAAAAAGTTTCTTTTCTCATTGCTTTAATAATTGGGCTAGTATTAGTCCCTTATCAAATTTTTTTGCTTGTACAATGGTCTGATTTAAAAAAAGAATCTATAACAATAGTTGAATACATTTATGACTATCAAAAAGAAAAAGGAGCATTTCCAAAGAATATTTCGGATTACAAATTTGAAAATAAAAAATTAGTAGGTAATTTTTCTTATAGAATAAATTCCAAAGGCTTTGGGTTGCATTATTACATAGGAACTAAAGGGACAACTCATTTTTACTATCATAATGTTGGGAAATGGGAATATTATCCAGATTAAAAATATTGCATATGCTACTTTTGTATAAAAAGTGCCTTTTATTACCCTAATTTTAAATAGGAGATGGTAGTTTTTAAGTAAATTCCTGCTGAGGATTTTTATTATTTGGATCTTATATAAAACAAAAAAGCCACCAACAATTTTATATAACTAAGTGTTGGTGTCTTTAAAACAGCGTCTATGCTTTTTTTTTATTATAAAAAATATTATTTACTATTTATTAACTCTTACATGGGTAGTATTTGCCCATCTAATTTGTGCTCTACCTCCTTGAACACGATATGCGCCATATCTAATTTTTGATTGTGTTGCTCTATCAGGCTCAGGAATATTCCAATTAAAGGCTTCACCACCAATTATAGCATTACAATAATGTATTTTTTTAGAAGAATCCCTAGGGTCTACTTTAAAACCTACTTCTAACTCGAAAGAAGTTATCTCGTTTTTATTTACTCGTTTTAATAACACAACTTCTCTACCACTTCCTGATCCACCACGCACTAATATACGTTCTGCATAAATATCAAACGCCAATTGCTTATCTGCATCAATACCTGTACCGTAAATAGGATGTGCCCTATATAAACAAATAGCAGGATCTGGAGAACCACCACCACCAGTATGTTGACCCTTAGCTTGAGCTATATAACTTCCACTAGAACCAAAAGAACCTGTATCTCCAACTTCTAATATTCTAAAGTCTCCAGTAAATTTCACAAATGAACCTACATTAGGATTTGCTACAGGTAGCGAACGTTCCATCCTAGGTTGCAATGTCCCAATATTATTTGAGTTATCAGTAATATTGTAAATACCCCATGTAATACTATCAATAACACTTTCTTTGTAATTTGCATAGCAAGTTCTATCATCAATAGTACCTACATTAGCTGAGTTTGGTAAATCATTTGATGTTCTAGTAGCATTTGCTCCATCTTCATTACAAGTAGTGTAAGGTCCTGTGTCCTCATCACTACTTATAACTACAGGCTCTTGATCAGGCTTTGGATCTGTCTCTGTAATGCCTTCAAATAAGCTATCATCTACAGAAAGTCCATCATCTGGTGAACAGGAAAAGAAAGTTGTAAAAATAATTAATGATAGATTTGGTATTATTTTGTAAAAATATCTCAATGTGAACATAATTTATTTTTTTTTAAAAAAACGCTATTTGTAGAAATAAACTATCCTGTAGTGTACTGAACACAGAGAGTTGTAGTAAGAAAAGTATGTATTATTCTAGGTTGAAAATCAATTTTAATTATTAATTATAATTAATAAGACTAATTTAAAAATTTTTTACCTGATACTACAGGATGGGTTAAAGCTAAAAATAAAGTTAATTTAATTTATAAACTCAAAAAAAATGTCTAGAATTTTATCTTTTCTAATTATAGTTTCTATTTTTAGTTGTCAACCTAAAAACGATACAGAATTTGTTACTACTTCTCAAATAAATTTTAAACAATTATCTCAAAATTTTAAGAATCCTTCAAAAGAATACCATCCAGAGACTTGGTTTCATTTAAATGGTAACAACATAAGTAAACAGGGATTAACTTTAGATTTAGAAGCCATTAAAGAAGCAGGTTTACAGGGTATTCATTTATTTAATAAAGCAGGTAGACCTTATCCAAACGTAAAACCAATTAAGATTTTATCTCCAGAATGGGAAGATATGATTCGTCATGCTGCTGATGAATGCAAGCGCTTGGGATTAAAATTTACCATGCAAAACTGCCCAGGTTGGTCTATGACTGGTGGACCTTGGGTACCAGCAGAAGAAGCGCAACGAGAGGTTGTAGAAACAGCATATCATATTACTGGAGGAAAAAAAATGGAACAAGTTTTAGAAATTGATTCTTTATATCATACTTCAGATTATGATTATAAAGATATTCAAGTATTGGCTTTTCCTACTCTAGAAGGTGATGATTTAGAGGATTTTAATCCTTCTAAAATTGAGACAAATAATACTTTAGTTCCTTGGGTTGCTATCTTTAATCCAAATTCTAAACTTATCATAACTAGAAAATCAACACGCTTAGACAAACCTCTAAAAAAATATAGAAAACAAGGGGTTGATAAAGTAAATGAACAAGCAACTTGGGTAAAAGCAAGTTTTGACAAACCTACTACGTTGAGAACTATCACTTTTCCACAATTACGTCACATGATTTTAGGAACAGAGTATCCTGTAGTAAAGGTAAATTTAAAAGTAGAGGCGCTTTTTGATGGTAAATTAACTGAAATAGCAACGCTTAAATTACCCGATGCCAATTGGAACGATAGAAGAAAGCATTTAACACTGGCAATTCCAGAAACAACCTCAACTCAGTTTGTATTTACTTTTTTAGGGGATCATCCCATAGCTCCAGAGTTTATTCGATTAAGTGCAAAACCAAGGCTACATAATCACGAAGCAAAAGCAGCAAAGGTTTTACGTCGTTTAGAAAAAGACGTGCAGTACAATTACACTGAGAGTACCATTATTAAAGAAGAAGCTATCATTAATCTTACCGATAAAATGACAGTTGATGGAAAATTAGTTTGGAATGCTCCTGAAGGAAACTGGACGATTGTTCGTTTTGGACACATTAATATGCGATTAACTAATAAACCAGCAGTACCAGAAGCTACGGGTTGGGAGTCTAGCAAATTAGATAAAATTGCAATCGAAAATCATTTACGAAAAGGAATGATTGGAAATTTAATAAAAGATGATGGGCCAATTGGAAACGGTAAATTACATGGTTTATTAATTGATAGTTGGGAAAGTCACGTACCTACATGGACGATCAACTTTGAAGATATGTTCAATGAATTTGAAAGTAGGAGAGGATATAGTATGAAAAAATATATGCCAGCTACAATGGGATATATTGTAAAAGACGTTGCAACTACGACTAAGTTTCTTAGAGATTTACGCCATACTATGGATGAGGTATTTATTGATAATTTTTTCGAGCATTTTGCAACTGTGGCTCATGACATGGGTGCAGAAGTATACACAGAAGGTGCTGGTGGAGAAGTGTTACCTGTAGATCCAATGCGTTATTATGGAGTTAGTGATGTTCCAATGACAGAGTTTTGGTATCCAAAAGCACCATCTGATCAAAACGAATATGCAAAACCAATTTATAATGCAGCTTCTGCTACACATTTATATAACAAACCAAGGTTAGCTGCAGAAGCGTGTACTCAACTTGGTGTAAAATGGAACGAACATCCATTTTCGGTAAAATATTTAATTGACTATAATTTTACCAAAGGTGTAAATCATTTGGTATTTCATACGTTTTCGCATACTCCGCAAACCAATGTGTATCCAGGTTCTAGTTTTGGAGGAAATATTGGTTTTCCTTTAGTAAGACAGCAGACTTGGTGGAAGCACATGCCAGATTGGGTAGACTATTTATCTAGAAATCAATATGTATTACAACAAGGGGAATATGTAGCTGATGTGTTACGATATTATGGAGATCATTATGAACGTCCACCATTCGATTTGGATGAATTTCCAGAAGGATATCGATTTGATTATTTAAATTCAGAAATACTGCAAGAAAAAATTAGTATCAAAGATGGTAAAATTCATGTAGAAAATGGAGGAGATTATAAAATTATAACACTAAGAGATTCTGAAAAAATGCTTTTATCAACCATAAAGAAGTTGAAAGAATTAGTAATAAATGGCGCTGTTATTTTGGGCGATAAACCAATAAATTCTCCAAGTTTAATGGATGATGAAAAAGATGTGAAAGAATTACTTAATATTTCAAAACAATTGTGGGGAATTACAAAAAGTGGTGTAAAAAAAGTTGGAAAAGGAAAAGTATATTGGGGTAAAACTTTAGAAGAAGTTTTAAAAGAAGAAAAAATTGAAAAAGACGTAATTGTGGCAGATGCCTTAGATATCAATTGGATTCATCGTGAAACAAAAGATGCGCATATTTATTTTATAGCCTCAAAAGAAGAAAATCCTGTAGACGTTTCTTTAAGTTTTAGAGTAAATGGAGTAGTTCCAGAAATTTGGAACGCTTTTACAGGAGAACAACAAAAAGCTAAAGTTTGGAAAAATATGGAAGGAAGAACAAACGTAGCGTTTTCTTTACCTAAAAGCGGTAGTATAATTCTTGTATTTTCTAAAGGAGATGCAAAACCGTATGCATCAAAAATTACGATGGATGATGATGTTGTTTTAGATACAAAAATAGGTTGGTATCAAAGCCATTCGTCAGAAAACTACCCAAGGTTAAGCTGGAATAAAACTGAATTGTTAAGTTCGGTTCCTGGAGATTATACGATTTACCAGGATCAGAATCAGATTAAAAAATCCATCACTTTTGAACAACAATCACTACAAAATGACTGGAACTTGGCATTTAATAAAGGTTGGGATACTCCAGAAAGAATAACAGTTAAAGAATTAAAATCGTTGACAGCATTAGAAAATGAAGCTGTACAACATTATTCAGGAACCACTACTTATACAAAAACGTTTCAAATTGAAGAGTTAGGAAAATCAATGATTTTAGATTTAGGAGCAGTAGCTAACATTGCAGAAGTTTGGTGTAATGGAAAAAAAATAGGTACAAAATGGGCACCACCTTTTACCTTTAATGTTACAAATGAAGTTCAGGTTGGTAAAAATCAACTGGAAATAAAAGTAACCAATACGTGGCGTAATCAATTAATTTTTGATAACAAAAGACCAAGTGGAGCTAAAAAAACTTGGACTACAGGTGGTCCAAAGAACAATGAAACTAAATTGGAAAACGCTGGATTAATTGGGCCAGTAAAATTGAAAAGTATAAAACAGTAAGATTAACAGAGTAAGTATATCTTTGAGTTAATTAATACAGGATTGTTCAGGATACAGCTTTTTATAAAAACAGTTAGTTTTACTCAACCTTATATAATACATATCCCCTTTGAACGACAGAAAAAATACTCATAAAGCCTTATTATTCACATTGTTATTTGTTTCCTTTTTAGTTAATGCTCAAGTAACTTTAGAAAAAGAAATTAAAATAACTGATTTGGCTATGTACTTTAATGGAAATAGAGTACCTATAACTCATACAGAAAATTCAACTACTGGATTTGATTTTGTTTATGGTAGAACGTTAACACCTCATGGAGATTGTATAAAAACATATAAAAATTATGTGTTTATGACTTGGTATCGTGGAGGAAAGCTAGATAGGCATGTAATGTTAACACGTTATAATATGGAAACAGGATCCATAAAAACTATTGAATTTCCACATCAGCACTCAGGATATAGAGGAAGATGGTGGATTGGAGAAACACATAATACTATAGCTGTTGCAGTAAGTTCAATTAACGGAACTGTGCATATGGTTTACGATTTACACGCATACACAAACGGAGGTTCTTTCGTCAATGACTATTTTAGATACTCTTATTCTGTGGAAAACGCAGCTGATTTACCAGACGAGGAGTTTACGTTAGATAAATTTGTAAAAGATCCACTTGATGGTGATTATAGACACACTACTATGGATGGGGTAAGAAATCCTAGAAAATTTGATAGATTTACCTATCCTCAGTTTTTTCAAAGTGATGAAGGAGAGTTGTTTTTAACAGCAAGAGATGGTACCTCTCATGATGGTGCACAAGCTTTTATCAAATATAATGCAGCTGAAAAAAAATGGGGAGATTTTTACTACTTCAATGCACTAGGTGCTAAAAGTAAAGGAGAAACTCATGATTGGAGTATTTATGGGAGAATGAAATATGTGAATGGTAAAATTCGCATTGGTTTTCAACGCAGACTAAGAAATGGAGCTGATAAATATAATGCACAAAATGGGGTTTATTATGCGTATTCTGATGATCCTACAGGAGCTTCTCAATGGAAAAATCATAAAGGAGAACCGATAACTTTTCCGTTAGTTAAAGCCGAAGAAACTTTGATTTTTGAATTAGGAGATTCTGTAAAAACCAAGGCAAAAGATAAGGTGCATATTGTTGGTGGATTTAACTGGACAGTTACAGATAAAGGAGATGTTCATATTATTAGTAAAGTTAAGGATAATGAGAATAACGTAACCAAAAACTTCCATAGTTATAAACCAGGTAGTTTTGATGATTCAGACGATTTTATCATCACTTCTGATTTTGTAGGAGCATCAAATATTTATACTTCTGGAAACGATGTTTTTGTAGTGGGATTGAATTCTTCTGGGAGACCTTTTGTAGATAGAACTGAAGGAGGAACAAATAATTTTACTAGAGTTTATGAGCAAAAATCAGGTAGACTTTTTAACAAAGGTACGGTTCATATTTCTAATGATAAATTGTATTACTATTTGCTAGAAACAAAACCAAATAACAACGAAGATGTAAGAACAACGTATTTACAGATTATTGATTTGAGTTTTTTCTCTAGACCTAGTGAATTAGCTGCTAAGCTGTTAAATCTATCTAATAATCAATCTTTTAACGAGGGGGCAAATATAGAACTAATCGCAAATGCAACTCCAGACGAAGGAAAAAGTATTACAAAGGTAGAATTTATAGTTAATGGTAGTGTAGCATTAGAAGATACTACTGCCCCTTTTAAACAAAATTGGGTACCATCTAATAAAGGAAGTTACACTATACAAGTTAAAGCTTACCAAGACGATGATAAAACGATTTTATCTGATGAAATAACAATAGAAGTTAAAGAAGTTGATTTTTCAGATATTACTCTAGATACCTATAGAATACAAAATGCATTTAGTGGTAAATTTTTAAAAGCAGCAGGAACTGCTTTTGGAGTTCTTTTAAGTGATACTGCTGATGAAGCAAAAACACACTGGGAATTTTTTAAGACAACTAAGAGCGGAAAAGAATATTTTAACATCGATAGTAAAGAAAATGGAATTTTAAGAGCAACTGGAGGTGGTTTTGCAGATGGAGCATATTTAGTAGTAAGTACAGGAAAACAACCAACAGCACAAGATTTAGACAAAATTTGGACGGTTCATTTTAACGAAGCAAATGAAACATTTCGATTTGAAGCAGGCACTAGTGGACGATTTATGTATCTAGATGAAGATGGGAACGTTTATAATAAAGCTGTAGCTCAAACAGATTCAAGAAGTATTTGGAAAATAATACCAGCAGATCAGGTATTAAGCGTTGCTAACGATATTGAAAAACCGTTATCGGTAAGTATTTTTCCTAATCCGACTGAAAATAAATTTACGTTACAGTTAAATAATTCAGGAAAATCTAACATAAAAATCTTTAATATTTTAGGAAGTCTTGTTTACCAAAATACAACCACTAAAAATTTAGTAACAATTAATAGTGATGATGAGTTAAAACCAGGTGTTTATTTGATTAAAATTTTATCAGAAAATAATAAGGTTTATCAAACTAAGGTAATTATAAAATAATTTTATATTCTAAAATAAGCCTATAACACAAGAAGTAACATTCACAATTCAAATGATTAAAAATATGTCCAATAAAAATGTTTTTTTGAGAAGTATATTATTTTTGCTTTTTCTTCCTTTTTCTTCGCTTTCTCAAGTGACTTTAGAAAAAGAAATAAAAATTACAGATATCGGTTTGCATTTTGATGGAAGAAAAGTAAATGAAGATGCTCCAAATTCTTCCACAGGATTTGATTATGCTTTTGGACCTCAAATTTCAGCTCATGGAGACTGTATTACTAGCTATAAAAATTTCGTTTTTGTAACTTGGTATAAAGGAGGTAAAACAAATCGTAATATGATGTTGACTCGTTATAATACAATAACAGGAACTAAAAAAACGATTGAGTTTCCCCATAAACACACTGGTTTTAGAAACGTATGGTGGATTGGAGAATCGCACAATACAATAGCAGTTGGAGTAAGTCCATTAGATGGTACAATACACCTTCTTTTTGATATGCATGCTTACACAAGAACTAGACCTTCTGATGGTAGTTTAAGTGAGGATTATTTTAGATATTCTTATTCTGTAAAAAATGCTGCTGAAGTTTCAGACGAGAAGTTTACATTAGGTCTATTTGTAGAAGAGAATAATGTTGAAGGCGATTACACACATTTGAGTTTAAATGGAGTAGTTAATCACTCCATTTTTTCAGGTTTTACTTATCCAAAATTTTTTTTAAATGATTTAGGAGATTTGTTTTTTTCAATGCGAAAAGGATCAAGCCCCAATGGAGGTTATCACTACGCAAAATATGACGCTACAACTTCAAAATGGTCTGACTTCATACAGTTTGCTCAACCAAACGCCTCAAATTTTGGTCAGGATTATAATTGGGGTATGTATGGTAGTTTAAAGTACTTGAATGGGAAAATAGGAATTGGTTTTCAAAGAAGATTAAATAATCAAGAAGACAAATATCTCTATCAAAATGGATTTTATTATGCTTATTCAGATGACCATAATGGTCGCTCTCAGTGGAAAAATCATAAAGGTGAAGATATAACGATACCTTTAAGAGATGCTGATGAAATTTTAGTTTACGAACCTGGAGATTTAGTGGAAACCACTTTAAAAAATCAAGTATATATGGTTGGTGGGTTCGATTGGACAGTAACACAAAGAGGAGATTTACATATTATAGGGACAGTAAGAGATAATGAAAATAAAGTAACAAAAAATGTACATACATATAAGGCAGCAGGTGATTCAGAAGTTATAACAACAACAGATTTTAACGGAGGATCTCGTTTATACACGTCAGGTAATAATGTATACTTGGTAGGTTTAAATGACGGAAGAGTTTTTGTAGAACAATCAGAAGGAGGTACAAATAATTTTAAAAAAGTTTACGAAGACAAATCTGGTAGGCGTTTTAGACATGGTCGAGCTCATGAGAATAATGGTAAAGTATACTATTATTTGATGGAAAGAAGTTCTGGAGACCAACAACCTCTATATTTACAGGTAATCGACTTAGATATTGATCCTACAGCTACAGATCCAACACTATCAAATAACTTTACAATCCAATCTATAGGAGAAACTTGCCCTAATATGGATAATGGGAAACTTATTATTAATGCAGGGGCTTTATTTAACTACACTGCTAAACTTAATGGAGTAGCTTATAATTTTACTAAAACAACAACTATAGATAACTTAGCTCCAGGTAGTCATGATTTATGTATTGATATAGAAGGTAAGGATTTAACACGTTGTTTTACTGTAAATATAGACGAATCAGAAACTTTATCAGCTAAAATAGATTTAGAAAATGAAAAAGCTAAAGTCTCTGTAACTTCTGGAGTTGCCCCATATACAGTTTTAAAAAATGGGAAAGAGCTATTTAAGACGAATCAGAAGAATTTTTATGTATCTGTAAAAGATGGAGATGCTATAAAACTGAAAAGTAAAGAAGCCTGTCAAGGAGAAATGATAAAGACTATCAATTTATTAGAAGGTATTAAGGCATACCCAAATCCATCTAACAGATTCTTTGAAATATTCATACCAAATGATACAGATAAAATTGGTGTCGAGATCTATAACATTCAATCTAAATTATTAGGTTCTAAAATCTATCCAGTGGTTAATAGTAAATTACAGTTAGATTTACAAGATAAACCAAATGGAATCTATTTTGCGAAATTAATATCAAAGAAACCAGTATTTGTAAAAGTAATAAAGCAATAATATGAAAAGGGTATATTTATATTTACTACTATCTTAGTATTAATTATTATTTCCTGAGGAGACGATACAGAAGATTCTAACGATATAATTTTAGAAGAAAATATGTCTCCTACAATACCCAATTAAATAATAAGAAGAATTATTACAGAATTAAATTAATTTAGTTTTTTAAGTTATATCAATTAAGTATAATAAAAAGATGAAAACAATTACACAGCCAACTTCAACTAAACATTATCGATTGATATTGTTATTATTTACAATATGTAGTCTACTTATCCAAAAAGTTAATTCTCAAGTTACTTTTTTAGAAAGTTCAAAAATAACTGAAGATGCATTTTACTTTTGGAAAGCAGATGATTCTAAGCCTTTCCATTATGGTAGAAGTATCAATCCGCATGGGAATTGTATGAAAATTTCTAATGGATTTGTTTTTTTTACATGGTATCGTGGAGGTTGGTCAGATAGAACTTTAATGATTTCTAGGAAAAAAATTGGTGAGGGAAATTGGATTCATGTTGCACTCCCTGCGAAAGTAGGTTTAGTAGGGGGTAAAGGAGATACGCACTTAACTACCAACGTTGGGATTTGTTCTATAGATGGTACTGTGCATTTAATGTTCGATCATCATAATAGTGATTTAAAATACATAAGATCTAAAAAAAATGTTGCTTATGGTCCAGATAGTGAGTTTAAAGCCTCTAATTTTCTCTCTCAACAAAACTATTTGATACCAGGAAAAAAAGTTACTGGAGTAACATATCCTGATTTATTTACTAATGATAGAGGAGAAATGTACTTCGAAAGAAGACTTGGATCTGCTGTAGGTGGAGATATTATTATGACATATTATAATGGTAATAGTTGGTCAAAAGAAGTGACCATAGTAAAAGGTAGAGGAGCAGAAGTATCTCAAGGAGAAAGAAACTTTGCTTATGGCAATGCAACATTGATAAATGGAAAATTTTATTATTATTATTCAGTAAGATGGGCAGAATCTCCTACGCGTTTAAACGAAGGTGTTTATGTGATGGAACTTGGAGAGCGAATGAATGATAAAGCAACTACTGTAGATGGTAAAAGTTATGATTTACCAGTAATAGACCATGCCCCTTTTTTAATAGCTGATCCAAGAAGTGTACCAACTACTGCAGGATGGTCTGGTGGCTCTCAATTGGCTATTTCACCTAAAAACGACATTTATACTTATATAACACCGAAAGGTACAAATGCATATAATTATTTAAGAACTGCTAACGATACAGAGTTTTCTGAAGCCAGAAATAAAGGCTCTTTAGGCGTTTTTTACGGAAAACGCATGTACAAGTTTAGTATTTCTGGTGGAAACTTTATAGTAAGAAGTGCACTGGCTGGAACTTATGATTGGCGTGAAGATTATAACACGAACATTGGTATTACTTCAATTAAAAGTATAACCCAAATGAAAGATGGTGTAATTGCAATTGTCTTTAGTGAGCATAGAAACAGTGCTAAAGTTCCTGTACACTGCTTTGTGTTTAAACTAGAAAAAGAAGAGTATACAGCACAAAGCATAATTTTTAACAAGTTGCCAGAAAAGACAGAAGGAGCTGCTAATTTTGAATTAAATGCTAGCGCTAGTTCAGGTTTATCTGTTACGTATACTTCATCAAACGAAAGTATAGCTCGTATTGTTGACGGTAACAAAGTAAAAATTATGGGTAAAGGAACTTGTACTATTATTGCAAGTCAAAAAGGTAATGGTAATTATGATAATGCTCCAGATGTTATTAAAACTCTTGTAGTTAAAGAGAATACATCTAAAACCAACCAAACGATAGCATTTACATTGTCAAATACCAATCATATTTGGGGAAGTTCAGATCAAATTTTAAATGCTATAGCCAGCTCAGGTTTGCCTGTAGCCTATGAAAGTACAAATACAGATGTAGCCATAATTGTAGATGGAAAATTACAAGTAAAAAGAGCAGGAAAAACTACAATAAATGCTTTACAATCTGGAAATGAAACTTATAATGCTGCATCAATTGTAAGCCATGAACTTACAGTGCCAAAAAGAAAACAAGTAATTACTTTAGAAGATATACCAGAAGTTACTTCTGGAGCACCTGCATTTAAATTAGTAGCATCAAGTAACAATCCAGATGCAAAATTAAGATTTGTTGCACCTAATAATCAAGTAGTTATTGTATGGAGTAATAATGTAAGACATGCCTTAGGTGCTGGTACTGCAACAGTAACAGTTTCAGATATAGGGAATGAATATTTTACGTCTGCTCAAGTATCTAAGACAATTAAGATTAAAGCTAAAACACATCAAATTCCTGCAGAAATTGAGGCTGAGCATTACACTACAAAAAAAGGAGTAAATGTTACAAGATGGAGTAATACTGTGTTTTACCTAAATTCATGGGCCACAAATGACTATGCGGAATACACCATTAATGTTCCTAAAGATGGTGTGTATCCTTTAGAAATTTTTGCAGCTACTCCCTCAACAGGTAGAAAAATAAAAATAATGAAAGGTTCTACACAACTGAAGTCTATTACACTTACTAAAACTCCAAATTTAACCCGATTTCTATCTACTAAAACCAATATTACACTTCAAAAAGGAATACAAAAAATTAGAGTTGTTGGAGAAGTTGGTGGTTTTAATTTTGACCGTATGAAAATTGGAAATGCAACCACAGGTGGAAATGGTGGAGGAAACGAAGGTTCTGATGATGTTTTTTGGTTTAGAAATGTGGCTACAGGTAAACTTTTAGGAGAAGGAGCATCTTCTGCACAACCAGTGGTAATGCATGATGCTACAGGAAATAGTGCTAGGCAGTGGGAAATGACAAAAGTTCCAAACACAGCGTTTATAAATATAGACAACATGCAAAGTGGAATTATAAGAGCAACAGGAGGAGCTTTTCCAGCAGGAGCTTATTTGGTAGTAACTACCACAACCTCATCACCAGCAACTGATAGTGATAAAGTATGGACACCGCATTACAATCAAGCAGATAATATGTATCGATTTGAAGCGGGTACTTCAGGACGTTTTTTATACCACGATGCAGATGGAACAGTAATAACCAGGGTAGTAGAAGATACAGATGCAAGAAGCAAATGGCAAGTATCGCCAACAAGTCAACCTTTACATGTAGCTGATCATAGTATCGATAAAAAAACATTTCATCTATATCCGAACCCTACAAAAGGAAATTTAAATTTATTAGTACCAAATTCTTTAAACAAGCTTGAGATTGAAATTTATAACCTGCAAGGTAAACTAATAAAATCTAGTTTAGAAAAAGTAAACAATGGAAATATTTCTCTGGATGCTAATTCAATTCCATCCGGTATTTATTTTATTAAACTAACTACCGATAAACCAACCTTTATAAAGTTTATAAAGAAGTAAGCTCTTTAAAACAAAAACTCTAAATAGAATGGCAAATCTCCTTTATAAAAGATTTCCATTAAATTTAAGACCTTTTAATTCAGAAAGAATTATTGGAGATAATTCGATTGCTCCTGGCTTTCAAACATTAATATCTGCACCAGTTAGCAACTCTATATATGAGGTAGGGCAAACTATAAATATAAAAGCAGAAGTAACTACAGAACAAGGTAGTAGTATTACTAAAGTAGATTTTATTATAAACGGTCAAACATTTCAAACCGATACTACAGCTCCGTACACCTTCGATTGGATACCTACAAAAGTGGGAATACAAACAATACGTGTAGTTGCATTAGATACAAGTGGAAAGAATAGTGAGGCTGAAGCAACTATAATTGTATTAGATTTAAGCAATAAACTAATAGGAAGTCCAATTGGTACACCAGATTTATTATGTAGAACAGGCGAAGGAATTAATACTTTATTTGATGGCGATTTTAGTACAGCACTTAATACTAAGGCAGAAACAAAACATACAGCTTGGGCAGGTCTTGATTTTGGAGAGGGTAAGCAAAAAAATATTGGAATTTTTCAATTTGCAATTCGAGTTCCAGACAACTTAAACAACGTTTCACTTATGAAAACGAGGTTAGAAGGAGCTAAGATTTATGGAGCGAATAACGTTACTTGGGATAAAACAGGACAAAAAAATGACGTAACCGCAGATATTGAAGGTAACTTGCTATACGAAATAACAGCTAGTGATTTAGAAAATGCAAATATTAACCAAATGGTTTCAGTGGCAGTATCGCCAAATTCAGATAAAGCTTATCGATATGTATTAATTTTTTTTAGTGGAGACTCTCATGGTAATTGTTCAGAGTTTCAAGTGTATTCAAAAAATGAAACGCTTAGTACTTCTAGTTTAAATGAAGCAGATTTTAATGCATATGTAAGTAATGGAAACTTACTTATAAAGTCAAGTAAGAGAGAACAAATAGATTTGAAATTATACGATGTAAGAGGTATGCTAGTTCTAGAAAAAGAAATAACAATATCAAAAGAAATAACCAATTTTAGATTACCTAATACACTTTCAAAAAACAATATTTATATCCTTAAAATACAAAATAGCACAAGCTTTTTAACCAAAAAAATTCTCAACTAATAAAAACGATAAATACTTGTATCAAAATGGTATTACACCTATTCAGATGACCAAAGTGGACAATCTCGATGGAAAAACTATAAAGTAGAACTTGTTGCTACTCCATTAAGAGATGCAGATGATATATTGGTATATGAACCAAGAGATTTGGTACAAACTACCCAAAAAGATAAAGTGTATATGGTGGGTAGTTTTGACTGGACAGTTACCAATAGAGGAAAATTAAGCATAGATAAAAGAAATACATTTACTACTTGGCCTGTATTTAATCGAAATTTTAACCTCGAATAATAAATATTACAAAAAGCTCATTGTTGAATAACTATTTTCATCCAAACAAAAACAACTCAAGGTTATCATCATTTTATTTTAGTTAGTCTTTTAGTACTTGATAAAGGCTAAAAATGTTGCACTTTTTTATATTTCAGGATAGGTCAGGATGCATTATTCGATTATAACTAAGAGTTTTATAATAATTTAAAAAGTCTTTAGGCATGACAAATAATACACTTAAATCAGTACTATTTTTCGCATTAATATTATACTCATTTGTTATAATTGCGCAAGATACACCACTATCAGATGGTGTTTTTAGAATTCAAAATGTGGCTACTGGTAAATATTTAACAGATTCAGGTGCTATTGCTACACCAGTTACCATGTTAGATTCAGGTGAAGCACCAAACACACATTTTAGATTCGTTCAAAGTGGATCTTTTTACAATATTGATAGTGAAACATTAGGAATTTTACGTGCGCCTGGTGCTAGTGGTCCAGGGGTGCTTACGTAATTGTTAGTACAACTAAGACTCCACCAGCTAGTGATATTGATAAAACATGGACATTATTTCATAACCAAACAGAAGACACCTACAGATTTGGTTCTAGAACATCAGGTAGATTTATGTATCATGAAGAAGATGGAACAGTAACTCATAAAATAGTTTCAGCTACTGATAATAGAAGTAACTGGAAGTTGATTCCTTATGTACAAACACCTGTGTTAGTAGCACCAGACGAGGTTACTAGTATAGATTTAAGTTGTCCTTCTTCAGGTGAATTCCAAAATAACAATACAAGAAATGTAGATATTCCAAATTCGGTGAACGTTGGTACTGCTGATGATAGAAGCTGTTATTCTGACTACTCAGAAGTTGAATTGTATGGAAAAACTTGGGGTGTTTATAATATTACTGATGGTTCTAATCACTGGGATCCAAATACATTACAACCAAGAATAGAACGTTCTTTGCCAAGATCTAGTGAAACAGGTGTGGGTAGTTTTGCAAAATTTACAGGAATATTTAGAATCTTAGAAGTAGGAGATGATGGTGCTTTTAGTCGAAATGGAACTTATATAGCACAAGCCAAAGGGAAACATTCTGGTGGAGGTGGTTCTAATGATCCTGCCATTCTTTTATATAGAGCTCATCCAGTAAAAGGAACTGGTATTAATGCAGGAAAGCAAATAGCTTTTGATATTTATGCAGAACGTATTTTAGAAAGAGGAGGAGAAGGTAGTGGAAGAGAAGTTGTATTCTTGAAGCGAGTTAATAAAAATGAAGAAGTAGAATTTGTATTAGAAGTAGGGTTTAGACAAGATCCTAATGATGCATCAAAAAAAATTCATTATTGTGATGCCATAATTAGTGGCGAAGCATTTAATTATAATATTCCAGAGCCAGATAGAGGCCTAGAATCAGGTATTAGATATGGTGCGTATAGAGTAAGAGGAGGTAGAGCTCAAATTAGATGGGCAAATACAACTTATCAAAAAGCTGAGGTTAAAGATACAGGTGATGAATTTACTCCTTCTGACGATGTTTTTAAGCTACAAAATGTAGCTACAGGTAAATTTTTAACATATGCAGGTTCAAGTGCAACACCTGTAACAATGACAGATTCAGGAGAGTCTACAAATACACATTGGACTTTTGTCGAAAGTGGTTCCTTCTTTAATATAGATAGTCAAGTTGGAGGAATATTACGTGCTCCTGGTGCAGGTTTTTCTGGTGGTCCTTATCGTGTTGTAGGTACAGGTAAAACACCACCAGCAAGCGATTCAGATAAAACTTGGACAATTACGTATAATCAATCAGAAGATACCTACAGATTCGAGTCTAGAACTGCAGGAAGATTTTTATATCATAATGAAGATGGTACTGTAATACATACTCAGGCTTTAACTAGTGATGATAGAAGTAAATGGAAAGCAATACCAACTTCGCAAACTTTAAGTGTTTCACAAAATGAATTTGAGATAACTAAGATAAAAGTGTACCCCAATCCTGCAAAAAGCGAGTTTACAATTGAATCAAAAAATACTAAAAGTTTTAAAGTAAAAGTGTATGATATTTTAGGGAAAACTGTTTTTAAAGGTTTAACCAATCGTGGAAAAATAGAAATAAAAAGAACTTCTAATTTCAAATCTGGTATTTACTTAGTAAAAGTTACAACAGATTCGAGTTCTTACCGAACAAAAATAGTAATTGAATAATTTTTTTAAAAATAATTCAGAAAACCAGAATCTTAGATTTTGGTTTTTTTTATTTCAGGATAAAGCAGGATAGTTTTTTTTACAAGTGTTGCTAATTTTCAAATTCTTAAAAACACATCATGAACAGACGTAACTTCCTACAACTTTCTTCAATAGCTGGAGTTGGCTTATCATTACCATTATCGGGTATTTTACAATCTTGTACAAATCACCAAGAGCATTCTTTAGCGTATAAAAATTTAATTTCTGGTCTTTTAGAAGACTGGAGTAATGCAATGCTAAAACAACAAATTGTTAATCCAGCTAATTTAGAATTACATGGGGCTTTAGAGTGTCCTTCATGCTCGCATATTCACGGACGTTGTATGGATGCGGTATATCCGTTTCTATTTATGGCCGATAAAAGTGGAGATAAAAAATATGTTGAAGGAGCTAAATTGGTAATGCTTTGGGCAGAGAATAACGTCTCTCAAGAAAATGGTGCTTGGACTGTAATTAAAAACCCAAAATCTTGGAAGGGCATTACTGTTTTTGGTGCCATAGCTTTGGCAGAAGCATTACACTATCATGGTCATGTTTTAGATGATGTAACTCGAGATGCTTGGGCAAAACGTTTAGAAAAAGCTGGGCAATATATCTACAATACATTTACTATTGATTTTACAAATATCAATTATCCAGGCACTGCAGTATATGGATTAGACTTAATTGGAGATGTTGTAAATAGAGACGATTTTAAAGTAAAAAGTAAAGAACTAGCCGAACAAGTAAAAGCTTATTTTACACCTAACGAAGGGCTGTTATTTGGTGAATGTAAAAAGAGTTCAAGTAAGTTAAGTGAAAAAGGGTTACATGGAGTTGATTTAGGGTATAACGTAGAAGAAACGTTGAATGGTTTGGTCATGTATGCCTTAAAACATAAAGATGAAGACTTGCTTCAAATTTTAACCAAGTCTTTAAATAGTCATTTAGAATTTATGTTGCCAGACGGTGGTTGGGACAATAGTTGGGGTAATAGAATGTACAAATGGACGTATTGGGGTAGTAGAACCTGTGATGGTAGTCAACCTGCATTTGGAATGATGTCTCATATCAATCCTGCATTTGGTTCTGCAGCAGTTAAAAATACCGAATTGTTACAGAGTTGTACAGCAGACGGTTTAATTCATGGAGGTCCTCATTATGTTTCTGCAGGAATTGAACCTTGTATTCATCATACATTTACCCATGCAAAACCACTAACAGCACTTTTAGATCATTGGGATCATTTACCTGAAATAAACAAAAATATACCGCTACCAAGAGCAACAGCAGATGGTGTAAAGTATTTTAAAGATGTAGAGGTGTACTTATTTGCAAGAGGAGATTGGAGAGGAACTGTAAGTGCTTACGACGCCGAATATCATTATAAAGAAGATTTCAGACAAGCTTCAGGTGGTGCTTTAGGTATTTTATACCATAATAAAGTTGGACTACTTTGTACTGCTAGTATGGCAAAATATGAAATGGTAGAGAAAAACAATCAACAAGTACAGCCAGGAGAAGATATTTGTTTAACACCTCGTATAGAGACGTTTAAAGATGATGTGTGGTATACCAATTTGTTCGATTTGCCAGCTACAGTAGCCTCAAAAGATACTAATGGAGTTATAGATTTGTTAGCAGATGTAAAATTGAAAAATGGTAAAAGAAAATTAGTAGAAGGAACTGCAAAAGACTTTGAGATTACTTATAGATGTAGTACAAATGAAACTACTATTTTTGCAAAAACAAACCAAAAAATTACCACTCCTACAGCTTTTGTATTACCAATCGTTTCTCCAAATAATGAAGTTGTTACAACTGTTAGCGAAACAGAAATTACTATTCAAAAACCGGAAGGGTTAGTTACAGTTAAAGCCAATGCACCAATTAAGATGAAAGAAATAAAAGGGAAGAGAACCTTTAATATGGTTCCTGGTGTAGAAGCATTGCCTTTTGAAATTTATTTTGAAGACCAAGAAGAAATACAAATAAGTATTAGGGTTAGTTAGGTGTATAAACCTACTTTATTTAGATGAACGCAAAACTACTAATATTAACATTTGTACTATTTTGTTTTTTAAATTGCAAAAATGAAACTGCAAAAACAAATGAAATTTCATTAATCTATTATAACGGTTCTTTAAATTACTTAGTTAAAAAGAAGATACAGAAAAAAGACTCTTTTTTTCTTCGTCATTATAAGATGTTAATAGAAGATGCAGATAAAGCTCTTGAGTTTAAACCAAATCCAGTTATAAATAAAACAAGGATTCCACCTAGTAAAAATAAGCATGACTATTTAAGTTATGCACCTTACAAATGGCCAGATAATTCAAAGTTAGCTGGCTTGCCTTGGGTTACAAAGGATGGAGAAATTAATCCCATATCTCAAGGATACGATACTGATTTTAAAAGAACACAAGAGTTTTTTAGTGCTGTAGAAACACTATCATGGGCATTTTATTTTTCTAATGAAGAAAAATATTCAGTTAAAACAATTGATTTAATTAATACTTGGTATTTAAATGAGGAAACAAAAGTAAATCCGAATATTAATTTTGGGCAGGCTGTACCTGGAGCAGCAGATGGAAGAAAAGCAGGAGTACAAGAGTGGTTGCAACAATATCATGTAATTACAGCACTTCAATTTTTTAAAAGTGCTAAAGTACTACCTAAACAAATAGAAGTAGAAATTAATAACTGGTTTAAAAATTATTTACATTGGTTGCTTTCAGATAAAATGGCAATTGAAGCAGGTAAAACTGGTCAAAATCATGCAAATCATTATAATCATCAAGTTGTTGGTTTGTTAATTTATTTAGGTAGAAAAGAGGAGGCGAAACAAATTGTAGAAAATGCAAAATACGATAGAATAGCAAAACAGATTAAACCTAATGGAGTGCAACCCAAAGAAATGGGTAGAACAAGATCTGTACATTATGCTTCTTTAAATCTTTGGTCATTAACAGAGTTAACTTTTATAGGTAAAAATCTTGGTGTTGATTTGTGGAATTTTGAAACAGAAGACAAACGTTCCTTAAAACAGGCGTTCAACTATATAAAACCTTATGTAAAATCATCCGAAAAATGGCCTTTTAAAGAAATATCTAAAGGGGGCGTTTTGCATGTAATGAATACTGAAATGACTCCTATGTTATCTAAAGCATCAACATTATTAGGTACACAGATAGTTGATGCAAAATTTAAAGTTTACAAGAACTTAACAGCTTTAGAAAGTTTGCAATATCCTCCCTTAGAAAAGGTGAGTAATTAAATATTTCTAATAGTAGTTCTAAATTTTCCTGGAGTCATTCCTGTTTTTTGCTTAAATAACCTATTAAAGTAGTAGTCAGATTCAAAACCCAATTCAAAAGCAATTTCTTTCTGATATTTATTACTATTTAAAAGTAGTTCTTTTGCTTTTTCAATTTTTAATAATAGAAAATATTGTAAAGGAGAAGAACCTGTTTGTTTTTTAAAATCGATTCTAAATTTAGAATAACTAATTCCTAAGTTGATGGCTATTTTTTTTAGATCAATGTTTTCATGTAAATTCTCATACATCTTTTTTTTTGCTTCTACAACAATAGAATTTAAATTTTCAATTCGATTACCTGCAATCTTTAGGTTATGAATTTCTCCTAAAAGCTGTAAGCATATTCCAGAAGCAATTTTTTGATACCCAAGAGATTCTACGTCAAATAGATTAAAAAGTTGATTAAAGTAGTTTAAAATAGTTGGTGTATTACAGCCAAAAATTAGGGGTTCATTCAAATTAAAAAAACCATTATTTAAAAATTGTACCGCAATATTACCAGAAAAACCAATCCATCGTTCTGTCCAGCCAACACTTTTTTTAGGTTTATATCTATGCCAAACGTCAGGAAAAATTAAAAAAGCATCTCCGTCAGAAATTTTAATTTTTCCTGTAGTATCACTTTCAAATATCCCCTCACCTTTGGTAATTAAAACTAAATGAAATTCTTGTAATACACGTCCTTTATCCCAGTTGAAAACATAGCCATCAGGATGGTCTAAGGATGGATAAGCAGCGTTTTTTTCAATAACAGTTCGTCCTAGATTGTTAATGTAAAAACCCCATTTTTTTTCTATTTCAGTAATTATTTGATATTTTCTGTATTTGTTTTGCATATCATTTTATGCAACTAAGATATTAAATTGTATTTTTAAAGCTATTGTAATACTTGTTATCTTTAAAATTCAAGATTACTAAATTAAACCAACCAAAAACAATGAAAAACAACAAAAGATATATAACTCTTTTTATTTTTTTAGTGACAACAATTTTGTTAGCAGTAGATCAATCATCAAAATTCTTTCAGCAAGAAATTACTTTAGCAACTAACAGCACTTATAATTCTGAAATATCCAACAAACAAGAGTTTTTATCTAATTTATTTGAATGGGACAAAGCAAAATGGATTGGGTTTACTAAAGAAAATCGTGACGAAAAATGGGCAGCTAGAGATTTAATGAGAAATCAACCACCAATGAATATTAATACGTGGCAACCAACCGAAAAAGAATTGCAAACCAAAAGAAGAAAAACACATCCTTCTATTCTTTTAAAAAAGAATTTTTCGTTATCAAAAGAGGTAATTTTTGCAGAAGTAGCCATTTGTGGTTTGGGTTTTTTTGAGCTTTACGTAAATGGAAAAAAAATTGGAGATGAGGTTTTAGAACCAGCACAAACCTCTTATGATAAGCGTGCATTTTACGTAATTCATAATATTACATCACATCTAGAAAAAAACAACAGTTTGGGAATTCTTTTAGGAAATGGTTTTTATGGTCAAAACATGGCTTTTTCTCCAGGACTTTCATATGGAAAACCTCGTGCAATTCTAGTGTTAAATATTACTTACAAAGATGGTAGTAAAGCACAAATTGTGACTGACGAAAGTTGGAAGGCGCATAACAGTCCAATTTTATTTGATAATGTGTATCACGGTGAAACCTATGATGCCCGTAAAGAAATTAAAGATTGGCATACTACTTCTGTTGAAGCAAGCTCTTGGGAGAATGCAGAAATTTTAAAAGCACCAACAACCAATTTACAAGTCCAAGAAATTGAACCCATGCGAAAAGTAAGAAGTGTAAATCCAATTGAACTACTTCCAGCAGAAAAAGGGTGGATTGTAGACATGGGACAAAACATGACAGGTTGGTTGCAAATTAATGTTGAAGAAAAAGAAGGGACTGAGGTGACAATGCGTTTTTCAGAACATTTAATGCCAGACAAACGAAATATTGATCCAGCATCTACAGGAGTTCACGTTGTAGGGAATACCCAAACAGATATTTACATCTGTAAAGGAAGTGGAACGGAAACTTGGGAGCCTCGTTTTACCTATCATGGCTTTCGTTATGTGCAAATAGAAGGGTTGAATAAAAAACCAACATTAGATCAATTTACTGGATACTTGGTTCGAACAGATGTAGAAAGAATAGGGACGTTTAAATGTTCAAACGAGTTGATTAATAAATTCTACGAAGTATCTATGTGGACTATAGAAGACAACTTGCAAGGCTTGTTAAGTGACTGTCCTCATCGTGAACGTTGTGCATGGATGGGTGATGCCTACGTTGTTGCAGAAGCAGCAAGTTTTAATTTCAATTTGAAAAAATTATGGCAAAAAACCTCTAACGATACTAAAATGGATTTGGGTAAGTCTAAAGCACATTTTAAAGATCCTTTTCCTTACGATTCTAGAGCGCCGTCAAATATTTCCGTCGGAAAACGTTTGTGTTTACAAGCCAGACCAGATTGGGGTGCTGCTACAGTAATGATTCCTTGGTTTTCTTACGTGTACTACGGAAATCAAGCGATTGTAGAAAGTAGTTGGGATATGATGGTTGGATGGATGGGCTATTTGGACGAAAAAGTACAGGAAAAAGGCATTATTAACGGAGGTTTTGGAGATTGGTGTCCTCCTGGAGGGAATACATACATGGACACTCCACCAGCATTAACTTCTACAGCACTCTATTATCAATCTTTAGTAGCTATGCAAAAAATGGCGCTGGTATTGCATAAAAAAGTGGACTCAGAAGCCTATAAAAAAAAAGCAATAATGGTTAAAGATGCATTTAACCTAACTTTCTTTGATAAAACAAATAACTCATATAAATCTCAAACAGGCAATGCCTTTGCTTTGTACTCAGGTTTGGTACCTGAAGAAAAAGAACAATTGGTGGCAGATAATTTAAAGCAATTGATTATGAATGATAATAAAGGGCATTATAGTACAGGTATTTTTGGACATCGACCTTTATATACGATGTTAAATGATTATGGGTATGGTGAGGTAACTCAACATTTGTGGGATATTACCAGTTATCCAAGTTTAGGTTTTATGGTAAAAGAACATCAATTAACTACTTGGCCAGAGCATATAGCCAATTGGAAAAAAGAAGAACGTTATTATCGAAACTCATTCAACCATCCAATGAGTAGTGGATTTGCAGCCTCTTTTCACGAAAGTTTAGGGGGGCTAAGACCTAATGAAAATTTTCCTGGTTTTAAAAAATTCTATTTAAAACCAACTTTTTTGAAAGGTTTGGAATGGAGTAAGGTTAGCTTTACATCCCCACAAGGAATAATAAAGAGTGATTGGAAAAAAGAAATGAAAACAATTGTTTGGTCTGTAGTTGTTCCCAAGGGTTCAGAAGCAAAAGTTCAATTGCCTTTGTACAAACACACACACATTACGGTTAATGGAAAAAAAGTAAGTAGCAATGAGTTTTCTGTTTCTTTTGGCATTCATAAAATACGTATAAAAATCAAATAATTTTTACTCCTAATCTGGTTTTTAAAATGTATCAGGATGATACAGGATGCTATTTTTAATCAAAAAAAGTACTTTTAATCAACGTAAAAAATATAATAAATGAAGTTTGTAAAACTCTTAGTAATAATTTGTTTGTGCTTTTCTAGTTGTAAAAAGCAAGATAATACTTTTCAAAATTTAGCCAATACTTCCCCAGCAATACCATTTCCTGAACGACCCAATATTTTATGGTTGGTCACTGAAGATATGGGTGCATATATTCCTCCTTTTGGAGATCATACGGTACCTACCCCAAACTTAAGCAAACTAGCAAGCGAAGGAGTTATTTATCCAAATTTATACTCAACATCTGGGGTTTGTGCACCAAGTAGAGCTGCTATTGCAACAGGTATGTACCCTTCTAGTATTGGTGCAAATCATATGAGAACAAATTCATACACTCATGTTACAGGATTACCTCGTTACGAAGCCATACCTCCATCAGAGGTGAAAATGATAAGTGAATTACTAAGAAAGGAGGGGTATTACTGTACCAATAATTTGAAAACAGATTATCAATTTAAACATCCAGCAACAGCTTGGGACGAAAGTAGCCCCTATGCACATTGGAGAAATAGAAAAAAAGGACAACCTTTTTATGCGGTTTTTAATTTTACAGAAACCCATGAATCAGGGTTGTTTGAACCTTATGGTTTTAGGCAAATAGAAACAAGGCATTACCATTCAGGAGATAGAAGTTACAGTTGGAAAAATAAAGGTGCTTCTCAAGCAAAAAATAGGATATCTGAATCTGAAATACCAGTTTACCTTCCTAAAAATACAAAGTTCAACATTCCTCCTTATTTACCGGATACAGATGTGGTAAAAAGAGATTTGTGGAAAATGTACAATAATATTGGCGAAATGGATCGTCAAGTTGGAGCTGTGTTAAAACAATTAGAAGAGGATGGCTTGTTAGATAATACTATAATTTTCTTTTACGGAGATCATGGAGGGCCGTTACCAAGAGAAAAGCGTTTGATTTACGATTCTGGATTAAACACACCAATGATTATCCGATTTCCTAAAAAAATGCAAGCAGGAAGTAAAGACAACCAGTTGATCAGTTTTGTTGATTTTGCACCAACCTTATTGTCAATTATTGGTAAATCACCAAAAAATTACATGCAAGGACAAGCTTTTTTAGGAAAGTATCAATCTAAAAATGAAAGAGAACATATTCATGCAGCAGCAGATAGATTTGACGGATTTACTGATGCCATAAGAGCTGTACGGAATTCAAAATTTAAGTATATTAGAAATTATAGACCTGAACAAGGTTATTATTTACCAGTAGCATACAGAGAAAAAATACCAACAATGCAAGAATTGTTAAGGTTGAAAGATGAAGGAATGTTAAATAATTTTCAAATGCAATGGTTTAGAGATAAAAAACCAAAAGAAGAATTATTCGATTGTGAAAATGACCCTTATGAGTTGGTAAACTTAGCAGGGAAACCAGCATACCAAGAAGAGTTAAAACAATTACGTTTAGAAATGGACAAATGGCTAAAGGCAATTAACGATAATCCTTCAATGTTAGAATCTGAGTTAGTGAAAAAACTTTGGTCAGGTGCAGATGTACAACCTGTAACAGCCAATCCAAAAATAACTTATGTTGATAGAAAATTATCGATTAGTTGTAGTACTAAAGGAGCTTCTATTGGGTATCAAATTATAGAGAATACTAGAAAACCAAACAATAATTGGCAAGTGTATCAAAAGCCAATAGCATTGCCAAAAGACGCAAAGCTTTATGTAATAGCACACCGTATTGGGTATTTAAAAAGTAAAATAATTACTTATTAGAACTATTTTGGGACGATGCTTTTTAAAAAATAAAATAACATCATTTACAAAACAGATTGTATTATTTTGTAATTAGTTTCTTAAATATGATATTTTTTTAATTATTTTGGATGTTCAGTAAAATATCATTTCATGCAACTAAAATATCAAATTGTCAATTGACAAGTTTTAAAAATAAAATGCATATTTACAGAGTATAACAATTAACTATATTTTAAAAGAACCTATTCATTTTTATGAGTGGTAGCATTTTAAACCAAGAGCTGTCATTTTATTTTCTTTACATCTTCAAGATAATAGAAATTTAAAATTTGTACGAGGTTCTCTTTAGACTTTTGCTTTCAATGAAAATAATTTCACTTTTAAAAATAGCTATTAATTTAGCACTCGCTTTTTTAATTATTAGTGGTGCACTACTTTTAAAAAGTTGTACCAATAAAAATAGCTTACAAATTGAAGATTTAAAATGTGAATACAAAACCAATCCTTTGGGTATTGATAATCTTTCTCCAAGATTTAGTTGGAAAATTATAGATCAAAATCAAACAAGAGGTCAAAAACAGACCGCATATCAAATTTTACTTTCGAGTAGCTTAAAAAACTTAGAGGCAAATCTTGCTGATGTTTGGGATTCAGGAAAAGTAGTTTCCAACCAATCTACAAACGTAGAATATGAAGCAAAGAATCTTTCTTCTGCAACGCAGTATTTTTGGAAAGTAAAAATTTGGGATGCTAGTGCTAAAGAGTCTAATTGGAGTTCAGCTGCGCATTTTGTCACGGGGCTTTTGAGTAAAGAAGATTGGAAAGGCGATTGGATTTATAATAAAAACCAAAATAAAAAAGACCACAATTGGTATAGAAAAAACTTTACGCTAGATACAAATCCAAATTCAGCATTAATTTATGTGGCTTCTTTTGGTTATCACGAAGTATATGTAAATGGAAAAAAAGTAAGTGAAGCTGTAATGAATCCAGTCAACTCTTTTCTAAAAAAACGCCTTCCTTATTTGACCTACAATGTTAAGGAGTTCTTAAAAGAAGGAGAAAATGTGATTGGAATTTGGCATGCTGCAGGCTGGTCTAGATGGGGTAGAGTAAAAGCTTACTATGATCCGCCTTTTGTGTTTAAAGCACAAGCACACATCAATCTCAAAGGAGATGCCTTAATTGTAAAGTC
>Ga0209653_1000612_pt1 | contig 30959 bp, 43 predicted proteins | sample SaaInl6LU_22_DNA_FD_184644 | JGI IMG/M metagenome (GOLD analysis project Ga0209653, IMG submission 184644) | Marine microbial communities from expanding oxygen minimum zones in the Saanich Inlet - ESP_116LU_22_DNA (SPAdes) (version 2) | ecosystem: Environmental > Aquatic > Marine > Intertidal...
ACTTGTGTGGTATGTATCGTCCAATTGGACACCTGTTAACTTGTGATACCCCTTGTTGAAATCAACAAGTACACCGTCCATATCACAAAATACTTTATACTCTAATTCTTTAAATAATAACATAGTATAAAATTTAGGCGTTATAAAAAGTTGTTAGGTATACACCTAATGCTAGTACTGTAAGTAGAGTCAATGAGACTCCTGTAATAAACCCTTGTAGTTTTGGGTTTAACTCTTTGAATTTTGGAATTGTAGTCATAATTGTTTCTTTTATTTTACAAAGATAACAATTAATTCGTAATATCAAAAAATAAATTGTGTTTTTTTTTAGAATTCTTCGAATAATCTTTCGTTAGTGACGTACTCTAATATTTTTTCAACCGTAATGTGACCTCTCCAATTCTTATTTTCACCGTCTTCATTTTGAGATCGATCAACATATGATATGTAAACAGGTACCACCATTTTTTCACAGTCAACCCCACCATTAATGGTTATATTCATGTCTTCACTCTCGTATCGATTATATTTAAAATATTTAGTGATGACCTCAGCAAGTTTCTTTTTTTCTTCCATACACTCGGGTGACTCGTTAAATATTTCCTCCACCCTATCAGCATAACCTTCTAATGTTGTCTTCATATCAGAAAATTTAGGGTACTCTAAGTTCATATTGTACATTGGGTTTTCATACTCATAATCCAATCCATGGTGTGAAATATATACCTCTAAAAGACTTTCAACGTCTGTTATTTGTGTTAGTCCTTCTTTAAATATAAACAGTGCGAGTTGTGATGGTGGTACTGTAATCTCAAAATCATTACCATCTTCTGTGATTGTAATATACTTTTCTATTTTATTAACTTCAGTCTCAGATGCGGACACCACTAAAGGGTCGTTTATGTCTGAGTATTCGGTAGCATAATCATCAATAATACTATCTAACTCATCATGCATTAAATCTCTATATACCTTATAATCGTTAGTGAATGTAACATACCCACTATCCCACAACTCTTTTACTAATTCCTCGAATTTCTCTTCTTGCCACTCTTCATCCTGTTCGGTTACGTCGTATCTTAGTTGGTCTCTGTGATCTGCATATGGATCCGAATCGTATTGATATTGTCTGAGTGTTTCATAAAGATCATACAATTCATTGTTAATATCACTAATTGTAAAAATAACGTTATTTGTTGTACTATAATATTGTTGAGTTTCGGTTGTTATATTAACAGAGTCATCGGTAACGTATTTACTGAAACTTTTAATCATTTCTTCAGGATCACTCTCCATCAACGCATCGACAATTGGGTTGTCCGTCCCTTCAATAACCCTATTAATTAGTTTTTTAGAAAGTTCATCACTCAAGAATCCCATTCTACTAACTTCCTCCTCATCTACCCCACTATCCTCATAAAGAGATGGATAAAAATATTTAGTTACCTCAGGGTGATTGTCAAAGAAGTTTGCCGTTTTTATACCACGATCATTTTTATCCATAAACTGTTTAGTTTCAAAATGGAATTGGTACTTATCTGTTGGGTCCTCTTTATTAATTATAACGTATAGACTACCCTGATTATTGTGAGATGTAAAATGATTTCTTCGGTTTCTATATTCTGTTTTTGTTGAGTATGGTCCCCATGCGGTACACCACTCGGTACCATTACCTAAGTAAGCTGCCGCCTTCTCAGATTTTGGTGTATAGATTATCCACTTCTCACCATTTAAAAGTAAATTGTATTCTGAATCGTCCAAGACCTTTAATAATTCAAACACATTATTATTATCACCAGATGAATAATGTTTTTCGACTAAACCGAAAAGATCCCCTAATGTCTTAATTTTATTGATGTCGACAGGTACATTATGTTTGTAAACTAATGTAAGATAGTCGGTTGCTTTAGGGAAATCCTCCGATTTAAGGTTCCCATTTTTAAACATCTTAATAAGTAATTTAGAATATTTCCCAATACGTTTAATCGTTTCCCCCTCAATCTTTGTGGCGGGATCTAAAGATATAATTCTATTAAAAGTTTTTTTGTCAATATCCGAATAATATTTTTTATATATTTCTTCGGGTGCCGCCTCGACAATTAGATCGTATATTGTATTGAGTAGTTTCATTGTTAATTAATTTCATATCCAACCTCTGAAAGTCGGTCTTTAAGATTATCGTTAAAGTTATTGTTATCTATATCCGGTGTCCATCTATCGTCGATACTAAACTCCGGATTATCACCTGACATATCACCAAGAACTATTTCATCGAAAAAACATTCCGAATCCCAATCACAAGTTTCCTTTAATTCTTCAATAAATTCATCATCCTCATAAAAATCTTTACCGTACATTGCGGTGACAAACTCATAAAAATCTATCTCGATTGATATTCCTTCATCAGAATATTTTACAATGTTCCCATAATTGGATAGTACGTCCCTAAGTTCGTTATTTAGATAAGTGACGTAACTGTCCGATTCGGACGAGTTTATTGAATCTCTTAAGGCATTTTTTATTAAATCTTCCTCATCAAACTCCTCGATCAGGTCCTGTAAACTCATATCATCGTGGTCTGAGGGTTCATCACCATTACTAACAATAATCTTATTGATTAGTGTTTTTATAATACCTTCATTCTCAGAATCGACGTAGTAATCTAATGCGGATTCCCAATCACCGTCGTAACCATAATTATCCCATAGGTCCCACCCATCACCACTTAAAATAGTTTGGAATAAACCTATAGATTTTTGGTTACCTGATTGGTCTTTATATTTTCTAATGGTATAATCACCATTTATGTAACGATCTACCTCATCCGAATCAATATTTAAAGTGAAATCAAAAATCCCATTTTCAACACCTAATCTAAGGTATCTTTCATTATTAAAAAACTTAGGGTTCTTTTTAAAAATCGCTTCAACCTTCTCTTTACTGAGTGATTCGTATAGTGGTGATAATTTCATATTTTATTTTTTACTGTTTACTAATTTACCTATCTTAGTTAAATCTGGTTTACCATCAGCGCCATAAGGTATGGTATAATAATTACCGTCAGGATCTTTCGCCAACCTAACGTCGTTACCTCCTTCATTGTCCTCTTGGTCGTTACCCTCTTGATCATTGTCTTCAGGTTCTAAATCTTGTTGATCTTCATAATCACTAAACCCTGGTTGTTCTTCTGGACCACCTAAGTTCATGTCATCCATTGCCCATGAATTACCCTCTTCTTTGATTATATTACTAACGATTTTACTAATATCTGACTGTTTTAATTTTACTATTTTTGACATATCCTTGTTTTTATTTATAAATATCTAAATCTTTGAAAAAGGGTAGTCCCTTATCCTTATTTGAAATTAGGAACTCTTTGCTCACATCCCAATCTATATCTAATTGAGGGTCATTGTATATAATACCGCTCTCACTGATTTTACTATATGTATTATCAACCTTATAATTTAATGTTGAATCTTCTTGTGTTGAGAATCCATGTGCACACCCTCTCGGTATAAATAAAGACCTATTAAAACCACCAGAGAGTATTACCTGTATTTTACGACCATAACTTTCTGAATTACGTCTTACGTCCACAACAACATCCGTAATCGAACCTCGGGTGCATCTAACTAACTTTGCTTGATCAAACGGTGGTAGTTGTAGGTGGAGACCCCTAATTGTGTTTTTATAACTAAATGATTCATTTTCTTGGATGGAGTTAAAGTCTATGCCTGTCTTCACTTTAAATAGTGTCCTATTAAATGGTATATTAAAAGACCCTCTCTCATCAATTATGTGGTCCCACTCGATAATATAACAATCCTTAATAATTGTTTCTACTAATTTCATTTCTCTTGTTCTCTATTTGTTTCAACAACTCACTATAGTATGTTTCAACCTGATTATTGTTATCGTAATTAACCTCCCTAAATAATTCACAGTATTTTATGGATACCTTTAATTGATTAATGGTTTCACAACTATTAACAACCTTTAGAGATTTTGTATATGATTCTAAAATACTAGCCACGATCAATTGTGTGTACAAATATAGGGGTTTTTTCCCCCATAAAGCAATTTAAAACATTAAAATCTAAAAATTCTAACGACTCTTCGTATGATAACCCTTCATCCATTAAGATATTTACCATTTCATTAATATCATATATTAATTTATCCGTCGATTGTTCATAACCAATGATGGCACCATCGAAACCATCGGCCTGTAGAAACTCCCCGTCAACGTTCATTTCTAAAATTTTATTAATGTTTTCCATATTTAATGTATTATTTTTCAATATTGTGTTACGAACTAAATTTATATAATATTATTCCTTAATCCTCTAATCCTAACGGAGGGGTCAAAATGTCTGTTGGCATCACAACTATATGGGACACCTAAAATTTTAAATGGGTCGTTCTCGACATTAAAGATATCCTCGTAATATAGAATATCTAATTTTAGTTCGTCGGATATGGTGGACATTATTTCTTTTTGTGTGGTTAATTCGAATTTAATGTCATCACTTATTACTATATTTTTAGGGTCATAATTTTTAAATCTAGACACACCTTTTTTTAAACAGTTTTTTAAATTAGTGTAACTTATGAGATGATCATCAAAATCTAACCTATCCATCAATATTACTCGTTCAAACTTAGATGCGAGAAAAGACCAATATTTTCGTTTACTTTCATCAGTGACACAATCATTTGGTGTTTGGTGGGTTATGACTTTCATTACAAAATCACCACTCTTAAGATTAAAAAAGTTAATGTGTTTCTTTAACTTATCTGAAACATAAAAAGGTTCCTCATAATGTGGTAAATGCAATGATTCACTTATCGCTCTCATTACACTTGTCGTTCCCGATCTAGGTAATCCAATAATTAATATCTTCATAGGGAATTACATGTTTTTATGGGTGTTAAGTGTGTTTATTTAAAATTAACTTTAATAGGTTAGTAACCTTACCATTTATTTCTTCTTTTTCAGATGTGGTGGGTGGGGTAACCGTTACATTCTCTGTTACTGATTTTCTTCTATAAACCAATTCTTCTACTTGTGCTTTTGTAAGTGCCATATTTAAATTTTTTAAAAAGTTAGTATTCACTATCATAAAACTCTAATTTTCTATTATGAACAATAAATGATAATGAAAGTACTTGCGTACCCACTATTAAGTTATCTACCGTCTCTATATCTGCAGCGAAAAATGAACCTGTTGCAACCTCTAATTGTAACAATTCTACAGATACAATATCAACTTGATTCCCATCAAAATCCAATAATTTATGGTTGGATGGGGTTAGTTGGAATACACTTACGTATCTAATACCTTCTTTAGTGGTGTCATATACCATTGCCGAACTACTACCACCTAAATAAAGTGTCTCATTAGTAGTCGTCACTTTAAAGACCTCACCGTTAAGGTTTGGTGTTTTGTGTTGACCGTGTACAACAACCGAAGAAGTTACCTCAGACCCTTCAGGCCACGTACTACCACTATGAAACCATGATAAATATTCATCAGGTATGTCGGTGTCAGGTGCGTTAGGGACATAAAATGATTTTAACTCCTGACCCACAAAAATTTCGTCTAAACCTACTGGTTCATTATCTATAGACGACGATACGAATGTCTCAGTTTCAAACACTCCATCAACCACATCTTTAGTTTTCCATGTTGATGTAGAAAATTCTTTTTGGTGTTTGATAGGTAACTCCCAATTTGTCAATCCATCCCAATTTAAATTTGATGATGATGGTATACTAAATTCTGCAACCCTTTTCATAGTACCCAAATCAATGTAATCTAATCCACTACCATAAACAATTCCATAGTTTCTATATGATTCAACATAATTAGAATCTATAGCACTTTGGTTAATTTCATAGTTCTGCATATAATGGGTTTCATTAAGATCATTCTTAGCTGTTTCCCAATCACTTATTTTAGAAAAAACCACATTTCCGTGAACGTTAGATTTAGGTTTGTATACCACATCGGGTATATTATCCGGATTAGATGAAGAAATAAGTGTGTTAATCACCGTACCATCATCATCCACAGTATAGAATGGTATCGCGGCGGAACCCGAACCCACTTCGTTAAATAACTTTAATACTGTGTCACCCTTAGAAGTGTATTGTGAATCTAATATTGCGTTTTCATCATAACACATTCTAAGTATAAATTTATTATCTGCATCTCCCACCGGTGTCGGGAAAGAACTATGTAGTGGTTCGGATTGTGTGGTAATAGTTGTTATATTCGTTGCATTTTCAGTAACCTTTAACTTTAAATCATCTACCGCGTCTTTATGTAGTTCCGCTTTATACATTAAATGTAACGTATCGAAACCATTGTTAGGGTCAGACAAAAAATCCGTCAGTCCCGTCCAATCTGCATCATTTTTTAAGAAATTACCATATAGTACGGTATCTGTGTTCATTTCTAAGAATCTGAGATTACCGTCCCTATCCTTAACAAAGTCATTTGAAATTAATATTCCTTTCATAATTTTATAATATCTTTTATATAAATATTAGGTTATATCTATTTATGTTTTTTATTGACAATATAAAACCTCCACATTCGGGTGAAGTTGTAGTATACTTGCAGGTAGATCTTTACTTATTGGTCCGTTAAAACATTTATCTATAATGTCCCATTTCTCCGAACCGTTTGCAATTACTATAATTTTTTTAGATTGTCTTATTGTTTTCATCCCCATAGTAAAAACCCATTTAGGTAGGTCACCTTCATTAAATAACTTACTTTTTTTCTCTATGGTTGATGGACTTAACTTTACTCTTCTGGTTGGTGATGTGTGAGAAGATCCAGGTTCATTATATCCAACATGTCCGTTAGTACCAATACCCAATAATGTAACATCCAAACCATTAAATTTTTGTATTATGTTATCCATGTTACCGTCGGGAAAATGTATGTTCTTCTCATTAATATTTGTGTGTAAAAACAATTTACGTTTCATATACATATATGATGATTCGGGATGGTTCTCACTTAAACCAACGTACTCATCAGTATTAAAGGTCTTAACCGACCCCCAATCTAATTCTGTCTGTATAATGTTCTTATAAAAACCGATGGGTGTCTCTCCGGTTGGTAAACCTATATTAAGTTTAGGGTTTTCGACTATCATGTCTCCAATGACCGCAGTCACATACTCAGACATTTGATTATAATCTTCAAATAACGTAATCATATTTTATCTTATTATTTTAAATGAACTCACTTTATGACACTCAGTACAGACGATGGTGTCTATCCTACCCCTAACACAAGAATCATGGTCGACTAACTCTACATGGTTATCTTTAGTGTTACAACCACACTTCTGATTACTACTTATATTTAACCTACCTAATTCTTTTAAGTGTGGGTCGTTTATCCAAATGTCTCTGTGGTGTGTTGTCATAAATTGTTGGCTTATTAGGTTAATATACTATTTTTATTTGAATAAATCAAACTTTAGTAAATAAAAAAACCCAACTTTCGTTGGGTTCTCCATTCTCTTTAAATCGAACAATTTATTTGTTTTCTTTAATCGTTTTAACCACTAATTTCTTTATTTCACTTTCATTCATTTGAGCGTTTCTCAAATTTCTCTCACCACCTAAATCCTCTATCTTAGTAACCGCTCTTCTTATAGAATCGGCAGGATTAGTAGATAATAATTCATCTTTAAAATCCTTAATTACTTGTTCAAGACCCGCAGAAATATTAATATCTGTAAGTGGGTGATTAGTTCCCGTATCTGTTTCAGACCCACCATCAAATTTTTTAGGTTCACTTAATTCAACCTCAACGGTTTTATCGATCTCACCGTCCCTTATCATTTTTCTTGCAATGTTGTCGGTTGGTGCTTTCTTAGCGTATTCAACTAAATATGTAATATTCCAAGACCACTTAGTTGTTTCACCTTCTTCATTCTTTTCAGTTGACTTACCTGTTATTTTAACGTCGGACGCAACCATAACCTCAAACTTCCTATCGTTCGGGAAGTCACCTTGATCTAATTCGAATACGGGTGTTTTCCCATAACTTGAGTTACTCGTAAACCTTGTCTTAGACCAATTAGTGTATTTTGTGTTATATAACCTTCTAAGTGGTTTACTTTCTTTTTCAGGTACCTTACTAAGATCCCTTAATCTAGCTGACATTGCAACGTCCTTTATGAAGTTTTTCTGTGTTTCGTAAAGATTAATGTTGTGTGACTGAAAAGATATTTCACTATCACTAGTTGTACTATATCTATTTCTATGTTTAGGGTCGTCTATAATTATTTTAGGTAAACTAAGTTTTTTTAATCCATTATTAAGTTCTTCATCCTCTTGAATTTCTTTTTTAAGAATACTATTAAATGTTCTATTAATCTTCTCAGTTGTTTTTGTTGTTTTGAAGTTACCCTCGTCATCGAACCCTATTTGAAATGGGTCAACATCTAAGGTGAAGACTTCTTCTCCCCCCTCACCAGGTATTGCCTTAACCGATAGACTTTTACCCTCTTGGGTTCTAGGTGGGTCATATCCACAAGCCGCTTCAGTTAGTTTAACATCACCATATTTATTTCGTATTTTAGTTGTTAAATCCGGATGTCTCTCCTTTAATTCGTCCCATTCACATGAAAATATAATTGGTAAGACTTCGTCTGTTTCTCTATTATATTTGAAAAAACCAACATGTTCTATAGGTTTTCCCGATTCATCTGTTGCATATAGTGGTGTCCAATCCGGTGGGAATTTCTTATCTTCTGGATCCTTAGCCCTTCTATTAAGTCTTCTCGGGTCCGAATCTCTCTTTATCTTTGTGACATCTCTTGGCATCTCATCCAAATCCTCAGATTCGTTAGGTCCGGCGTATCCTGCATGTCTTATTGTGGTTAGATTCTCCCCAATCAATGTAAGGATATCTTTTTTATTTAATTCTTCCATGAGATAATTTATATATAAATACTTTAATTATTTGTTTTATTATTAGTATCCGTTTGATCTGAGTCCGTTAACTCACCAATGAACACCTTAGGTTGTATACCCATCGCGGCTGCAGTACAAAGTCTCGTGTTACCCGCAACTAAGTGATACCTATTATTAAATTTTAATATTAATGGTCTTTTGTAGGAACCATCCTCAAATGAGTTTTTCAATTTAGATGGGTTACTTTTATCATATGTGTCGGCAATTTTATTAACCTTATCCATATCACCCTTCTCCACATCATTGGACTCTGTATTCTCTAACTCGTCCCAAATATCTTTATTTAATGTAACTTCTTTAGACTTATCAAAGACGTCAACCAACTCATTAACAGTTACATGTAACCCCTCATCTCTATTAAGATACTGAGTTACTCTTTGGATCTCATCCATTTCACTCTTTAAGTCAGGTCTATTGATGGGATTAACACCCATCATTTCACTAATTCTCCTTATGTCTTCAGATATTAACATATAAATAAATATTAGTTAAAATGAATTAATTCGTTATAAACTAAAACTTTCACCACATCCACATGTCCTACTCGCATTTGGGTTTATCCAATCAAAACCCTTACCATTTAAACCCCCTTGGTGGTCTAATGTAGTCCCACTAATATAGAGTAATGATTTTTTATTGATTACCACGTTTATGGGGTCGATTTTAATTACTGTATCGTCCTCATCAGTGTGGGTATCAAAGTCCATTATATATGATAGACCACTACATCCACCACCCTTTACTCCAACTCTCAGGTAGTGAGTATTAACATCCATATTTTCCTCACTAATTAATGTCTTTAACTTTTCGATGGCACTTTCTGTTATTTTAATCATATAATATCATATTTTTCTTTAGACCACTTTATATCTTTAAATTTTTTCATTCTTTTAGTTAACGAATCTATAGCAATTTTAAAATCCGGTGGAGTGTTTGAATTGGCTTTACCATAACACATTGTTTTATCCCCACTTCTAAATTGTACATCGACCCACTTTTTACCTTTTCTAAGTGAGACATATATTGAAATAGACCCATGATCAAACTGACCACCCATACAATTCTTCATTATGTGACCCTCAATTTTAAAAGACTCTTCTGTTTTTAAAATTAGAGGAGTATAAACAACATTTCCGATTACAATTGGTTTTTCAATATAATCTACAAAATCGGTTGGGAAATTATAACGAACTCTATATCCTTTTATTAAATACTTCTTTAATGAAATCCATTCCTCATATATGATGTCTAATTCTGAATCACATGTGGCTGTGAATTTAAGTTCTATTCCTTTATCTTCGACCTTATTTCTTAACTCTAATAGGTTATATATGGATGTAATTACCGACCCATCCATACTAATTTCAGTATTTGTTCTTAACCCCTCTTCTTCCCAATTCTGAATAAGTTTTACCATATTCTTTTTTTCCCTTTCATTTTTAAGTGTGTGGGTCTTTTTGGTTGGTGGTGATTTATAACAGTGTAAATGCCAATCAATTTTATTCATGTAATCTATATAGTTCTCACCGAATAATTTACATAAATAATTTAATGATTTTATTATTATAGGCATATCATCTACACTGTTGTTAAGTGCACCAATAAATTGTTTAGTTTTAATTCCGTACTGATCTAATAATGAGGGTACGAATTTTCTATCGTTAACCTTTAGGAATTTTTCTTTTGGGAAGTCCTCCTGTATATCCAAATAAATCAGGTCATGTCCTTTAACTTTTTTACTGTCAATGTAAAAGTCAGATATTAAATCATAGAGTGGACTTATCGTTGGTGAGTTATAATTTTTTGTCTTTAGGTATGGGTCTTTGATTAATGGTTGCATAATATTCTTTATAACCTCCCATGCAGACTTAGTTTTTTTCTCATACCTAACACCCCATGATGTTCCCTTTTTACCACCACCATAAAAACCTAAATCAATTATCTCTGCCAACTGTCTAAAATTATTTTTTAATTCCCTGTTTTTAGATTTTTTTTCTTCAGAAAGGAACCCACTATTAATTGTAGAGCTAAACACAAAAAAATTGGGTTTAAGTAGGTCTATAGTAATTCTATATTGGGACTTCACCTCCCTTAATGACTCTCTTTTAATATTGTCTGGTGTGGGTTCGACAGGGGATTTAAGGTACGTGAAATGGTAACTTAAATCAATAATTAATTGATCGTGTTGGTGAAAAACATCTATAGAACATTTCTCGTCACATCTACCCTTTTCAGTTTGTTTTTTCTGTATATAATTAAACACATTCTCCATTGACAAAATGTAGGAGAAAAAAAATAAATTCTGTAGTGTTTTTATATAATTTTAGGTTTAAAATTATTGATATAACATAATGTATCCTCAAGATTAAAAATATCTTTATTAATTCCAAGTTCGGTAAATTTATCGATAAGGGTTCTAATTTTAATGTATCTTTGTGAAAGAATGTCTTGGTAATAAAGTTCCTTACCTCCCTCCAATAGATACTTTATTAGATGGTGACCCGGTCCCACATATGTACCATAACCATTTTCGGATACACGGTGCTCAAGTTTATTTAATGCGTGTTCTTTGAATAAATTATAAGGTTTATTATGTAACTCTAAATAACACAAAGAAGATTCGTTAATGGGTTCTAAGTTAGAACAGTTATGAAATCCAATATCTAAATTAGAAACCGTTGTATTTTTAAAAAATAATTTACGATTATTATTGGCAATGTAAAATTGAGTATAATCCGTTAAATGATTCTTAAACCTATGTTTGGATTCATATGTACCAATTTTAAGTGATTTGAAGTAATCCATAAAGTCTACTCGGTTAGAAGTAAGATTACCACTATCTAATGTAATAAATTCATCACAATCCAACGGTAAAAATATATCATATTTATCTTGTGTATTGTTTATTATACGTGACATAATATTACCTTTATCTGAAAAATGTTCTGATTTATTATATGTATAATCAATATGAACCCCCAAATCAGATGCGGTATCCAATAAAGGTTTCATAGTTTCAGATGACCCATTATCAAAGACATGAATATTTTCGTATCCGAAAATTTCTCCATAATATCTTATAAAGACGGGAAAAAGATCAAACTCATCTCTTTGCATTAAAAATATCCCCACTCTCATTAAATATTAAATTAAAGTTCGTTTATTAAAAGTGGGGAATGGGTAAGATTCTCTAATTCTATCCAAATGTGATAAATCCCCATCACCTCGGTACCAATGATATACGTACACCCCCAACATAAGTCCAACCTTAATACCGTTATCTAAACACCTCATATGAAAATCGTTATCCACAGACAAAAAACCGTGTTTAAACCCTCCGGATTTCCTCCAAGTTTGTTTGTTTATTAATATTATAACACCACTTAGTAAAGTATTATAATCATCTAAAATTTTAACCTCAGAACGAAATTTATTTTGAATGGACTTACCAATTTTTCTATGATAATCGATGTCGTGATTATTTTTATCTACATATTCAATTACTTGTTCTTTCTGACCTATTCGATTAGTCATTGCGGTGAAGGCACCAATCGTTGGGTGTTCTTTAATAATACTCTCGAGTTGGTGGTACCAATATGTAGTAGTAAATGTGGCATCGTGGTCTAAAAAACATACCCAATCATCCTCTCCAACCATTTCCATAAAGTTATTATACGCCCAACCTAAATTACCTTCATGTTCTTTAGGTGCATATGGTATGTAAGTGTGTATCATAGTTTATAGGAAATTATAATTAAATTTAATAAAATCGTTCTCATATAATAAATTTATTTTATCTATTATAGACGTTGGGATCTCATTAATATGGTCTTTTGAATGATGTGTTGTTTTATTTACAATCTCTAATGTTGGGTTGACATTTATATTAAACGTGGAAATTAAATCCGAATAGTCTTTCTGTAATGTTTCGAACCTTCCAATAAAATCAACTGTTTCATCCACAAATAAATGTTGTGCGAGTTTATGGTCATGATTTATTGTGGAATAATAAAAATTAAACCAATCTTCAAATGCAATTAAATTTCTATTCCGTTTATTTATATAAAAGTATTCAGACAATACTCGAGTATATGGATTTCGTACCATGGTGAATTTTACACATTCATTATAAACATCGTCCCCCAATCTCTCTTTTATAATATTTGGGGTATAATGTTGTGGTGATGTTTTTATACCATTTATGATGGATTCTTCTTTATGTATTAACTTACTATGATTCCACTGTCGATGTATTCCTAAATTTTTTTCAATGGATGATCCACCCGTTTTTGGTATATGGATGAAAATTAAATTATGTTCTTGTAAATATGGCATTATAAAAGTGTTTTTGGTTTATATGAATTTACTATGTAATCACCCTCCCAATTAGGAATTCTCTTCCATGGGGAGTTTCTAAAATTATGACCTATCTCGTTAAGATAAATATACCGTTCTTTTCTTTCTTTAGTCTTCTCTAACCTACCACTTATCCATCTATAATGATTTATAAGAATAATATTCTTCATGTTATTGGTATTATCTCTCAAATGATGAGGAGTAAGTAATCTATCCTTCGATGGAAATATGCAGGGTTTGTGTAAATCATCCCATATAGTCCTTTTTGTAATTAATGGGAATTGAATTTCTAGTGGTTCCGAAGTGACGTCCGTTAATTTCTTATTTTTAGATTCCCTATCCTGTAGTAACCCCCACCTAAAATCGGAAGTTTTTAAAAAATCTTTCACAGGGGAGTCCCATATTTGAAACTCGTCCACATCTGCCGTCATAATATAATTTTCAGTAGATTCTTCAATTATTTTATTTAATTTATCGGTTTTAGTAACCCCGTCAAAAGGACCCACCCATTTTTCAAAAACCACATTCTTATATTTGAGATTGTATTGTTCAATATTAAAGTCAATTTTACTATGTAAAATTAAATGGATTATATCAATATCCATTTTACTATAATATTGAATAAAATGTGGTAATAATGTGGAATCATAATCCAACCCGACACAACTAATTAATTTAATTTGTACCATATTAAATGAGTGAACTAGGGGGTTTTGTATACCACATTACCAATACCCTACGACGACCCCTCGTTATAGTTGATACTGAGTGTGGCTCATGACATCCAACATATTTAATGATCTGACCCCTTTTTTTAAAATTTGTTAATTCCCCATTCAAATAAAAGTCACCACCTTCAAAGTTATCTTCTAACATAATAACATAGGTTTCATGTGAATCCTTATCTTTATGGTACGGAGCCATACCACCTACAGTATATGTAACATCGTGTATAGTTAATGGTGTGTTTGAGTCAATATTTATTATATGGGATAGTAATTTATTTAATTCGTTATTATCGACCGGATAAAACTTAACAATTTGAATAGTTGCATCGTTGACCGCATAGTCGTTGACAATTTTTGAGGTTTTTGTCATTTTATCCCTCTCAACTGTCGGAGTATTAATTAGTAGGTTCTCTAATTTCGTTAGTAAATTATCATCTATTTCTCGAATCATTATTTTAATTTATAAATATATAATTCTACGGAGTTTTTTTAGGTGATTATATGAATTGAGTTAAGATATAAGCCAACTTATAACCGGTAAAGGCACCTAACGCTGTTGGTACTGGAAAAATAATGAATTTACCCAATGAGGTCACGTATTTAGGTCTATTAATTACCTTACCAACAAAGAAATAATACGTTAAGTAACCAATTAATACCATTATATCTACTCTTTCGGCGATAAAGACAACCAATACCGACCCTAAGAAACCATAAACGAAGTTTTCGATAACGGCACTTTGTATCTCCTTACTATTAGTTTCTCTGTATTCTTTTTTTAATTTTTTGATGCTCATTGCAATTTATACTTTTAATGATTTCTTTTTTAGTCTTTTCTCTTGGAACTTTTGGACATAAAGTATTTTGGATAAACTCTTCTGCTTTCTCGATAGTTTTAAATTCAATAATACTATCATAACAATCACCCATCCCACATTTAGTCTCTGTTATGTATTTTTTATATTTGAATAGTCCTATAAATTTACGGTAACTAAATATAAAGTAATATGGGTCAGATGGTTTACCTAAATGATTGTGATATTGTCTTTTTTCTATATGATATTCCATAACTTATTAATTTGATAGTGGTGCTTTAATTGCTGGGTGTGATTTGTAATCCACTAATGATATATCTCCAACTGAATAATAAGGTAAACAATCACCTTCTACCCATGGTACTTCATCTTCTAATTTTAATAAAGACAATTCAAAAGAATCTCTACCTATTTGTTCTTTTGCTTGTTCGATATGGTTTGAATATAAATGAACATCTCCTAAATTACCAATCAATTCATCAGGTACCATATTTACTTCCTTTGCTATAATTTCTAATAGTAAACCATAAGATGCTATGTTGAATGGTAGACCGAGAAAGGTATCGACACTTCTCTGATTCCACATTAGTGAGATTGCTCTGGTTGGTGTATTATTTAAAACATGCTCAGATAATTTATGATGATTCATCGTTACTTTATTGTTTTTATTAAAGTACTCAAATCTTTCATCTAAACTTAACTCTCTCGTATATATCTGAAATCCGTAATGACATGGTGGTAAAGTCATTTCATGTAACTCACCCACATTCCAAGCATTAACCATCAATCTTCTACTATCTGGATTTGTTTTAAGGTTTCTTATAAGGTTTGCAATTTGGTCTACATTTGTACTTAACCAATCTTCTTGATACTCCCAATTCGTATCGATTGATTTCCAACTTCTCCATTGCTTCCCATAGATAGGACCTAACTCACCCCACTCTTCTGCAAACTTATCATCTGTTTTTATTCTATCTATGAACTGAGCTTCGGTAGGTAAATCTTTTGCCTCTAAATAATGAACTTCTATATCAGATATGTATTTTTTATAAGCATCACCATTCCAAATGTTACATCCGTTGTCAACCAAATACTTGATGTTGGTATCACCTTTTAAGAACCACAGTAACTCAGTTACCATAGTTTTGAATGCTAACTTTTTAGTGGTTAGAGCAGGAAATCCATCTGACATATTATGTCTAATTTGTCTACTGAATACAGATAAAGTACCTGTTCCTGTTCTGTCTTGTTTTTCTACTCCATTCTCTAAAATATCTTGTAGAAGTGCTTGGTAGTCTTTATCTAGTTTATTCATCTTTATTTAATCTTCTATCGATTACTTCAAATAATTCCTTTTCTATTTCTTCTTCGGTTACATCATCTAAATTAAAGTACCAATCATCGAATCCTGAACGGTTACATAATTTATCTAATATTTCAGCAACCGTCTTTTTAATTTCTACTTTTTTCATGTTTGTGTTTTCTTATTTTTTTATTTCCAAAGTATTTGAATTGATATTAATATAAGACACAATATTAAACTAACAACCGTCTTAGTGTTGATCCCCTCATTGAAATGATAACTAACCATAATTGCATAGATCACCATACCGATACCGAAACCGACGAATCGTGCCGGCCACAGTAACCCATTAAAACCTAATACAGTATATTTTGTCCCCCACACATAAAAAAACGATAGTACCGCACCAAACGCCATGACGAAATATTCGTTCTTTTGAAACCATTTGTTTATAAACTGACCGTTTAGTTGGTAGAATGTAAGTAGGTGTGCCACAAAAAATAACCCTATCCCGACAAGAAGTTGGTTTATCTTCATAATTGTTTTTTTAAATTTTGTGTAAAGATATAACGTTTATTTTAATTAACCAAATAATTATTAATATGAACGTAAAAATAAATGATCAAACATTTAATGCCGAATATTTGAGTACTCCTGAGGATCTACAAAAAGGCATGATGGGGAGAACCGAACTCAATGGTTGTATGGTCTTTAAAATGGGTAAAGGTCACCACCGTTTTTGGATGGAGGGATGTCTTATACCATTAGATATTGTTTTTATCAATAAAAACCGTATTAGTAGAATCCACCACAATTGTCAACCGTGTAAAGATGACTGTACCGAAAGATTTACAGGGATAGGGGACCACGTTGTGGAATTCCCTGCGGGTACGTGTGATGGATTTCGTATTGGTGATAAGGTTAATCTATACTTGGGTTCTCCGGAAAATCCTACTCATTAAAACTATAAGGTACTCTCGGTTTTCTTTTCTCAAATACCCAAAAATAAGAATGGTATTTTCTTGCATGGTGTTGTTTCTTCCACTTAGTCCCATTAAACGCATTTACCCTAACATTAGAGGTTAATACAAACATGTCTCTTGGGTAGAAACCTAATGACTGTGCCATATTCATTACCATAACGTGAGTGAAATGGTTTTTACCACCTGAAACCGTATCCTGACATTTCATTACAACAAAACCCCCTTCAACACAAAGTCTATATAATTCCTTTAATGTGTTATAATAATTGGTAGTTAAATCACCATAATTACTATAACCTTCAAACCTCTTAGCGATAATAGAACTACCAGACTTATTAGTTTTATATTTGTTACCCGGACCAACAATAACGAATGGTGGGTCGTACATTATATTTCTCATAGAGTTGTCCTCAAATGGTAGGTCTTCAGAGTTGGCTTCGATCACATAATCAAAGTGTGGTAATAAATCTGTCTTATGTGTTGGTTGAGGTAAGTCCTTCCAAAAACTACCCTTGGAATAGGTGCAATCTAAATCGAACCTTTCTATACCATATAGTGACATTATATTTGTTATGGTTTCATAGTTTGAACCATAAACACTTTTCACCATTTTAAACTCTTTTTCTTCCGTGTTTGTTTTACTTTCCATTATATTGTTTTTATCTCTTATGTTAGAATATACAAAAATTATTTTACATAAACAACCCCCGACTAAATAAAGTTTTTTTTTGGTTTAAGTCTTGATATTTCAAATTTATTTACATATTATTAAGTTACCAATCAGATATTTTCAGAATATCAAATAATTATAATAAAACAACAATATTATGGGATGTGGATGTAAAAAGAAAAGTCAGACAGTAAAAACAGAAACCAATACTAACCAACAAATTTCAACAGTGAAGAACGAATCTACTGAGTTGGTAGTTAAGGTGTCCGAAATGAAATCTGATAAGTAAACCCCTAAAAGGGACCAAAAAGTAATTAGGGTCATTAAAAATTTTTAATGACCTTTTTTATATTTAAACTATATATATAAAAATATATACTAATATGGCAAAGGCAAAAACAAAACTCACAACAGTAAACGTTATTGAGGATACGTACAAAAAATTTAGAATTAATTCAATCGAAGATGACGGAGTTAATTTTCAAAAATTGGTTAATAGGACATTAGATCTTTATACTACCAATACAGATTTCAAAACTTTGATTGATAACCACGATGTACTCGCAGTAAGTGGGTCAAGATTTTAATCTATGAAAAAGAAGATATTATTACTTTCTGATGATATGAGAATGACATCTGGTGTCGCCACAATGTCTAAAGAAATTGTTTTAGGGACTGTAGATAAGTTCGATTGGGTTCAATTATCGGCATCGGTTAAACACCCCGAACAAGGTAAAATAATCGATTTAAATGATGACGTTAGGAAAAGGACAGGAGTAGAAGATGCAAGTGTTTTACTATACCCAACTAATGGGTATGGAGATATACATAAACTCCGAGAAATAATTAGGGATGAAAAACCCGATGCAATCCTACATTTCACTGACCCACATTATTGGCAGTGGTTGTACGATAACGAACATGAAATAAGAAAACAAATACCAATATTTTATTATCACATATGGGATAACTTACCTGACCCACATTATAATAGGGATTACTATGAAAGTTGTGATTGGTTGGGTTGTATTTCAAAACAAACTTACGGTATAGTTCATAGAGTCGGGAAAACAAAAAGAGAGTCCACACATAAACCATTAGAGGATTGGCAGATTTCTTACGTCCCTCACGGTATAAATACTGAAGTATATCACCCTATAGAGAATGTGGATGATGAGATGACTAAGTTTGTACATGGTGATAAGAATTACGATTTTATTCTTTTCTATAACAATAGAAACATTAGAAGGAAACAACCTTCAGATGTGATTTATAGTTATAAATTATTTTGTGACACATTACCAAAAGAGAAATCAGACAAATGTTTATTGTTAATGCACACATCTTCGGTAGATAAGAATGGGACGGATTTAGTATCCGTTGTTAATGAACTATGTCCGGATTATGATGTTAAATTTACTAAGGACAAATTTTCACAAGATAAATTAAATAGAATTTATAACGTAGTGGATTGTACCATCAACATCGCAAATAACGAAGGGTTTGGTTTGACAACAGCCGAGTCATTAATGTCGGGTACACCGATCATAGTTAATGTAACGGGAGGTTTACAAGATCAATGTGGTTTTAAGATAAAGAACAAACCTTTAACTGAAAAAGATTATATTAAGATAGGATCTTTACACGACACAACTAAGAAACCTAAAGAACTTAAGTGGGGTGAATGGGTTGAACCTGTGTGGTCCACATCATTGACTTTAAATGGGTCCCCGAGTACTCCGTACATCTTTGATGATCGAGTTAACCACAATGACGTTGTCAATTCCATAGAAAAGATGTATAAATTGGGTAAAGACGGACGTAAAAGAGTCGGTCTATTAGGTCGAGAATATGTAGTTAAGAATTTCTCACAAAAAGTAATGTGTGATTCTTTAGTGAAGGGAATAAATAAGGCATTTAAGTCTTATAAACAAAAGAAACCATTTGAATTATATAAAATATCATGAGTAAACAAGTACTATTATTTAGAGGACCGGTAAAAACCTTAAGTGGTTACGGTGCACACTCAAGAGACATCTTAAAATCATTATTTGATTTAGATATTTATGACGTAAAAATAGATAGTTGTGGTTGGGGTAACACACCAATGACAGCATTAGAACCATCTAACCTATTCCACCAATGGATTGAGTCCTGCGTGGTCACATCATTCGATGGTGTACCTGACATATATGTTCAGGTTACCGTACCTAATGAATTCCAAAAAAGAGGAAAGTATAATATTGGGGTAACTGCGGGGATAGAAACAACTGTCGCACCTAAAAATTGGATTGACGGGATTAATAGAATGGATAAGGTTATTGTATCATCGACCTTTTCTAGAGATGTTTTACTTCAAACTGTTTATAATGAAAATGATAAGGTAACAGGTAAGTTAGTAAATCAACATAAGGTTACAACACCTATAGAAGTCCTTCATGAAGGGGTGGATTTATCGATCTACAATAATGAGGAGTCGGATATGTCTTTAGACTTAAAAGAGGATTTTAATTTTCTTTTTGTTGGTCATTGGTTGTCAGGTAAGTTAGGTCAAGATCGTAAGGATGTTGGAATGTTAATCAAATGTTTTTGTGAGTCTTTTAAGGATTCAGAAAATAAACCGGGTTTAGTATTAAAGACGTCTAGTACCACCTTCTCAATAAAACAGAGGGAACACATAAGAAAGAAAATACAAACCATTACGAGTGACTACGACAACCCTCCACCAATTTACCTACTGTTCGGACAATTAACCGATATGGAGATGAACAACCTTTATAACCACCCAAAGATTAAATCGATGGTGACTTTAACTAAGGGTGAAGGTTTCGGTAGACCATTATTAGAGTTTTCTATGACAGGTAAACCAATCATATCATCTAATTGGTCTGGACAAAAAGACTTTTTACCTGCCGATAAAGCAATAATGATTGGTGGTAAACTTACTACAGTGGATGAAACGGCGGTGAATGAGTTTATTCTAAAAGACTCAAAGTGGTTTACCGCTAACTATAACGAGTTCATACACGTACTTAAAATAGTTAATGAACAATATGATACATTTTTAGATAGGTCAGAGAGTTTAAGGTTAGATAATATGAAAAATTTCTCAATAGAGAAAATTACCGAAGACTTAAAATTATTATTAAGTAAGGTTGTGGTTCAAAATACACCAACCAAAACAAAATTAGTTTTACCTGAATTAACGAAAGTAAAAAAATAAATGAAAATTAGTTACGGAATTACAGTTTGTAATGAACTTAAAGAAATACAAATTCTATTTAACTTTCTTTTAGAGAATAAGAGAAAGGAAGATGAAATTGTAATATTATTTGATAAAAAGAACGGAACCAATGAAGTGTGGTCTTATCTAAAACTTATTAGTGGGAAGGATTGTTCTGTACATTCAGAAGAATTTGATAATGACTTTTCAAATTGGAAAAACATATTAAGTGATTTTTGTAATGGTGATTATATATTTCAAATAGATGCCGATGAGGTTCCCCACAAATATCTTATATTGAATCTCCCTTTAATTATTGAAAGTAACCCTAATAATGACCTATTTTTGGTACCTAGGATCAACACAGTTGAAGGTTTAACTAAAGAACATGTAAGTAGATGGAATTGGTCGGTTAATTCGTTAGGATGGGTTAATTACCCCGATTACCAAACACGAATATGGAAAAAGATTGATTCAATTGGTTGGGTTGGCCAAGTTCACGAACGTTTAAGGGGTTATAACAATTATTCTGCACTACCAGATGTAGAAGAGTATTCTCTATATCACCCTAAAGATATTGAAAGACAGGAAAAACAAAATAATTTTTATAGTAATTTAATAAGATAATGGACATATCCTTAGTTCTCGCAGTTTTTAATAATTTAGATTACACTAAAGATTGTTATAATCGTATTAGATATATATACCCTGAAGCCCCACTAGTAATTAGTAGTGGTGGTTCTACAGACGGTACTTTAGAATGGTTACAATCTTTAAATGATGATTACCTATCATACATACATGACGACGATAAGTTGTCTTTCTCAGACAATTATAACTCTGCAATTAAATTGGTTGACACCGATAAATTAGTATTGATTCATAATGATATGATTATAGGTGAACATTTTTTGGAAAACCTATCTAGACTTTCGGATAAGGACACAATACTGACCTACACAGTAGTGGAACCACCAATATTTAAGGACCACAGTAAACCAGGTAAAGTAATCATGGAAATGGGTAGAGGATTTAGTGATTTTAACTATGATCTCTTTAACCAATATGTGGAACGAAATAAAAATAATGAAACCATAATAAATGGTGCGACGTTTTTTATGTCGGGTTATAAAGAATCATTTATGGATATTGGATTATTCGACGGATTTTCATTTAACCCTTTCTTTTGTGAAGACGATGATTTCCTTATAAGGGCAAAACTAAAAGGTTATAAGTTAAAAACAACATCATGTGCAATAACCTACCACTTTGTTTCAAAAACAAGTAGAGTACTTAGATCTGATGAGGCAATATTAAGTGAACATAAGAACATTAGAAACTTTGTACGTAAGTGGGGAATAACAATACCCGTATTTAATGAACTTTATTATTGGGAGGACGATGTATTCGAATTTAAGACCTTTACAATGGGTCTAACCACTAAAAATGAAAGTCGTTTGTTTAATGTTGAACCTTTTTTTGATAAGATTAATTTAGGTAGGATACCCTCAGAATATATTAATAATGAACAACCAAACACAAATTACGATATTAGGTCTAAATTCTTACTTACCGATGTTGTAGATGTAATGATATACGAAACTTCTCCAATGACTGAAGAAGACATATATGTTATAAATAAAATCCGATTATCAATTCCTCACTATGAAGTTGGGGAATATCAAATCGGAAATTTACTTATCGATATTAAAAATAAGGTTTAGTCTTTTTTAACCAATTTAAAAAGTACAACGTACTGATCTTTACTCTTACCAGCATCTTTTAGATCCTCTTTAGTAATTTCAGGGTGATCTAATTCGATTTCCTTATTAAGTAACTTTTGATATTCCTCAATAAACTCAACGTATTTAGGGTTCTTTACGGTTGTTACCTTTTTACCGTTCTTTTCTTCAAGTGTAGGAGTTATTTGTACTCCACCTTCTTCGGTTTTCTCACCGTACTCTTCAATTAAACTGTTCCTTAGGTTATCAACTTTTTCTCTCTCTTCTCTAAGTTTATTGGTTAACTCAACCAACTCATATTTTAATAAGATTGATAAGGGTTGTTTTGAAAACCCTTCATATACCACCTCACCTGTTTGTTGGTTTGTGAATCCGTTAATTTCTGCATCCAATTGTAATATTTGGTCTATTGTCAATTTTGTTGTCATAATGTTTTAAATTTACTATAATATATATTTATTTTTTTAAAAAGTCAACTCTTATATTATTGATTTTTTTATTTTTATTGGGTCGTTAAGGTTCTTAATAATCGGTAATAACACTTGGGACAATTTATGACTAATGTATTCTCCACCACTCACATGTTGTTCCTTAGGCACATCAACCACATATTCTTTATAGGTCAATTCTAAATTATTGTTAACACAAAATTCCTCTAAGTAGGGGTTTTTGTCATTTGTATTAACCCACTGAGTAAAAATACCTCCCTTATTTAATAGTGATGGGAGTTTTCTAATAAACCCGTTAACGAAATCCTTACCGTACTCCGCAAACGTATCAAAGTATATCCCATCGAATGTTGGTAAATCATTTATTACGTGTTGCCACCTACCTTCAACAACGATCGATTTCTCGTACCAACCATTGTCTCTCATGTATTTTAACACATCCTCATGTGATTCGACGATCGTGTGACTCTTTATATTATGTTGATTGATGAATGTGTCTACCAAACCTAATCCGTGACCCACATTTAGTATGTCACCACCATTCTTACAGACAATATCAGCCGACTCTTCCATCCATTCTTTTTCCCACATCATCATGACCGCATTCCCATTCTCATCATAAAGATTGTCGTCCTTGTATATGTACTTACCTAAATTCATAACCTAATAATAAAAATAAAAGGTGAGATTTTAAACCCACCTTTTAAAAAAAACCTAATAAAGTATTATTAGTTCTTCTTATTTAATAATTGCTTAGCCATTTCAGCTTGAATTAATGAGTTAGTTAAGTTGTTACCACCTTTACTATTACCTCCCATTATTACAACACCAGGTGCTGACATCTTAGCGAACTCTTTAGCTACGGCAGTCGCCTTTGCCAATTCAAGTTCGGCCTTTTCTTGTGGTGTTAAACCCGCCGACACTAACTTTGCGTTCTCATAGTATTGTGCATCGGCCGCAACTTTCTTAGATTGTGCCTTTAACTTTGCAACCTCTAATTTCTTTTTCTCCGCAATCACGTTCTGTTCGGCAACCTTAGCTTCAGTTTCAGCCGCGATGGTCAATTTGATTTGTTCCTTTTCTAAAGACGCTCTTTCCTTAGCTTTCTCGGCCTCACCCTTAGCGATCTCTTTCTTAGCGGTATAATACTGTCTTTCAGCTTGTTGTTTCTCTAATTGAGTTTGTGCGACTTCATTCTTTTGTAAATCTAATCTCTTATCAAACGATTGTTCCCAATCAATAGAAGTAACTTGAGCTTGGAATATAGTGATACCATATTGTTTTAAGGTATTTGATTTGTTATCTCTTAATATATTTCCTTGTCTATCTCTCTTAATTCTAAATCTCTTCTGTTTAGACGAACGTTGAGGTTGAATTTTACGTATTGTTGTTGTATCCCCTATGATCTCAGCGTTTCTATCGGCTTCATAGTATTCCTCAACTAAGTACATTCCATTTTCTAATTGATCTCTAAAGTATCTATCGAAATCAGATGCCTTACCACTAATGTATTCTTGTGCGTCCATTAACTTACAAGTGTTCTTTAATGCCGCATCTATATTTGGCAATACTCTACCATAGATTAACTTTGATTCTGAACGATTTCTATCCGCCATATCTAAGAATACTTCTTCATCATCAGTATTTACACCAACAACCACTGCCGTCCCAATTTCCGCTTTAATTGCATCTGAGAATTCCCATAAACTTGCATGTCTATTATAAATACCATCTGCACTTTCAGGTAATTTTGCCTTTCTACCGTCCTCATCAGATTCAGTGATTACATCTTGAATTGAAATTTCAAATGATAATGGAATTGTTCTACCCCATAGTTTAGTTTTTAAACCTTGAGTCTTTACCATTTTATCTCCACCCCATGGATATTGTACCGCATATGCCGTACCACTATTCGCCCAAAAGAAGACCCCATTTAACGCTAAAATACCTATTCCAATTAACAACACAAACATTGGTTTCATTCCGATTGGGAATGGTATCATATTGCGAATCGTTTTATGATAATACTTATCTTTTTGTAATTCGTTATACTCTTGATTTTTAATGTCATTCGCGTCTTGGACCTTTTTAATTTGATTCCACACAAACCCTGTAATTGCGGTCAATATGACCAATACCCCTACTAATGTTAACATAACTTTCTAATTTAAATTTAATTGTTTATTTTTCTTTAATTATGTAAGTACCTTCCATTACTCCGAACGATGATTTCTCGTAAAACTCATACGATTTAGGTTGGACCGAATCAGGTCTTTTGGATGTTAATATCCAAATTTGTTCTTTTTTCCAAGTGACCATTTCTAATTGATCCCCTTTTTTAATTTCGATAGTACCTGTACCACCAAAAGATTTAACTCTTTGGTTTTCCGTACACGACATGAGTGATAACGAAATACCAATAATAATGATTAATTGTTTCATAATTTTAATTTGATTTGATACAAAAGTAAGTAAAAAATTATTAAAAACCAAATTTTTATGGTTTATAATTTTCTAAAATCCGGTTTTAATATTCTCCATAGGGTTTCTGCGTAATCGGATCCATCTAACATCTTAAATAAGAGTTGTGGGTATTCATATCTTTTTGCTCTTTCTGCAAATTCTGCTCGATTATCTTTTAGAGATTCTAATACATTATAGAACGCTAAGTAACTTGATTCTAATAAAATATATTGTGAAGTCAGTTCTTCTACATACTCATCTATTTTATTAAAGAATTCATCAGGAACATCTTCTAATATTTTGTAAATATCATTTCCACTACTCAAACATTCCCATACAGATTTAGTAGAGATTTCAGTCATAATCTTATGAAGTCTAATGTACTCCTCACCTTTGATTTTACACCTATCTCCATTTGAGAACTTAATCACAAATCCTTCTCTATTTTCACCTATATTTTGTTTTAGGTATTTGTAATTCTTAATGTTATTGTATTTTCTAACAACATCATATCCATTATTTTTAAATTGATCTAATGAATATTCTTCACCTGAATTGGTTCCAATTCTCCCCAATAAAACTAATCTCTCTGAACCTGCGTAATCTACAACAATTCTGTTTTCTGGATAGATGATTTCAAACATATAGGTTGAATCTTTAGAAAAATGAGATTGTTGAAATTTATCCTTAAACATCTCACCACCTTTAATTGCCTGTTCGGAAGTAAAAGAACCTCTACTTGCAAAAATCCATTTACCATCATAGTAAAATGCAATACCTAACGAACCATCCATTTTCTCATATACCTCAAACTCATCAGTTATTGTATGTTTTTGTTCCTCGATATTAAAGAACTTTTTAAATGGTCTTGCTACTACATTACCACTTTCATCAGTAACCAGTCCTCTACATTGTAGAGTAATTTCATCCCACTTACCTTCATATTGAGTTGCCTGAGAATAGTTCCAAATAGTCAAAGGTAGGGTTGGGTGAGTTTGTTTAATCAACCAACCATCTTCGTAGTATTTGTTTAATAATTCTAAGTTCATATTATCTTAGTTTAATTTCAAATCTATCTTCCATCTTCTGTAAACTTTCTTCTGGTACTCCATGTTCATTTACTCCACCATGTCTGTTTTCAACAATTAGTGAATAAACTCTATAGTCATGTTTTTCTGCAAGTTCATAGTATGGTTTCATTTCCCATTCTTGAGTAAATGTGTTTGAGACTACAATTCTACTAGTTTCTTGTTGCATCGCCCAATCCGTATTGTTTTGACACCATGTATGTGCTGAATGTAATTTAGTAGCTTCAAAAATATATGCACCTGTTAATGGGTGAATAAAGAATTGATCAGCTTCAAAATGTTCTCCACCTAATGATTTTGCTAAGGTTGATTTACCACTACCTGGTAATCCTCTTAATAAGTATAGTTCTTTCATGACGTTGTTTATTCTTAATTTTTTGTAAAATTAGTAAAAATAAATAAACCCGCCTAATATAAAGTGATTTTTTTAGTGAAGTGAGTCATTGACTTTATTGGATAGAATATTTTGTGGTCCCCCCAGGACTCGAACCTGAAACCTTCTCGTTATGAGCGAGGTGCACTAACCAATTGTGCTAGAGGACCGTGTGGGGTTTTGTCGGTTAAGACCTACATGACTTTAACCCCCTAAAGTTCACTGTGTAATTAAAGACCCACAGCGGTCATTGTTTACTGATGGTATCGAATGTATCTTCCGAAACGATCAACTCTAACATTGAGTCTCTCAATTTTAAAATTCCATTCATCAAACCTACCTAAACCAGACATCTCTCTGGCTTGTTTAATTGCGGATTTCTCCGACTTCTCACGTACAGATTCCGTAGTTTCTACGAAAAATGTGGGAGCCTGAACACCGTTTCTAACGGGAACTACTCTCCAAATCCTCAATTTCTGAGTCATAATCTTTGTTCTAATAGAACAAGACTATGGTGAGTTAATTTTTTCTTTTCCTTTCATAATGTTTTTGTTTTTAGTTGCGGGGGCAGGATTCGAACCTGCGTCGTTCGGGATATGAGCCCGAGCTGGAACCACCTCCAGTCCACCCCACTATATATTATTTTACTTAGTGTTGTAATAGTTTTTCATGATCTCAGAATGTTCTTTTCTATGAGTTTTATTTGACCACCTTTGTTTTGCCTTTTCTGATATTTTCTTTTTGGTTTCTTCTGATATCCCCCTTCTACGATTTGCATCTGAAATTTTTTTTCTCGTTTCGTTAGTTGGTTTTTTCCCTTTATTAATTTCAGACAACTTTTTCTTGGTCTCAAGTGTGTGTTTTAACCCTAAGAACATTGGTCCACCCTCACCACCTAAACCCATATTATAGGTTTCACTAGTTGAGATAAACGACTCGTTTACTAGTTCTTTTTCTTTATTATTCATTTCTTCCTCACTATCAAATATAAACAAAACTTGTTTTTCAAAGGACCCTTTTCCATACTTTTTTAATGCTTCCCTGATTGCCCTACCACTACCCATATAGTTATCATATGGATTTTTGGTTTGGTGTTTTCCAATATAAACCTTACCATTTATTTTGTTTGTTGTTTTGTATACCGTATATTTCATATTAATAGGAATGTAATCACTCACAGTGATATTAGTTGGTATGGTAAGGATTCGAACCTCTATACCTCCGTTCCGCATTCCCCATATCGGTTCCAACTTCACAGTGTGCCCACTACACTACTACCAAACGAGAGTTTCGAACCTCTCAGTCTCAGGTTAATTACTCCTAAGATTTGCGGTCTATGAGGGTTCCGACCCCTCTACTTCTGCGTGACAGGCAGATATGATAGCCACTTCACCAATAGACCAGCAATTGGTTGTTTCGGGTACAACCAAGAAAACCTTGACATAATACCTACCAAAGGTAGATATCTCATAATTAAAATAATAAGTTACACAATTTACTCTACACCAAACTTAACCTTCAAGTAAATCCCTTCAACTAACTACTCGTTTGGTTCTTTCGTTAGCCTCTCCAGTACTCTTTCAAGCATTAGGATTAGTAGCCTACCAGTCTTACCTCGCTTATTATTTTGTGGAGAAACCGGGACTCGAACCCGGAACTATAGAATGCAAATCTATGATGATAGCCAATTTCACCAAATCCCCAAATATTGAATGTGTTATAGGGCGAGGTTCAAAAACCACACACTATACAAAGACCGATTCTTATTTGTAACCCAAACTAGCCCAGGTGCCGGTGCAACGCCATTCAATAGTACTCCGTAGGGGTATCGATCCCCTTACTCCACCGTGAAAGGGTGGTGACTTAGCCAGTTGTCGAACGGAGCATTTGTAACTTTTAAATTATCCCCATAGTTACTAACTGTGCCAACATACGATTTGGAGGTATCAGTGTGCATTGTTAAGAGGCAGTACCTATCTTCGTTCCCTTGTACTTCGGGCTTATTTCTTTTTTACTTTTCTACCTAATCTCCAACCCTCAGGTATTGCATCTCCTTTATGAATTTTCTTACTCTCAACATCATTTGTAATCCAACAGGTTCCGTACTGTGAGTTTTCCTTACCTTTGCCATGACCTTTTTTAGTCGCTTTCATCAGTTTAATAGTGCTGGTACTGTGTGTCCTACCTAACATTGTTGCATGATTAAAGTTAACTGCTTTTAGTCCTTCTGATATTTTATTTGAAAGTTTTTCATGGTCATCTTCGTTTAGTGAATCTCTCCATCGTTTTGCTATAAACTTTCCATATTCCTTTCCATATTTTCCAACTAAGATCTCGTTTGTTTTTCTCCTACCTCTTTGTGCCTGTTCTTTGGTAAAGCCTCCATCTCCACCTACTTTTAGATTCATACATTCCTTCTTAGCAATTTCTTGAAGAGATACTACCTCTTTTTCTCTTACTGCTAATTCCTCTCTTGAATTTAAAAATTCCAAGATCTCTATCGAATGATTTTCTTTACCATATTTATTTATCGATCTCCTTAGTAGTATTCCAGATCCTAAATATCCATCATTCAAATCATCTGTTGAATGCATTCCTATATAATATCTTCCACTCAATAAATTTGTGGTCTTATAAATAAAGTGGTACTTTTTTCTTGTACCGTATTGTTTTTTTGCCATAATGTACTTCCTTTCTAATAAATAGTAAGGAAGTACAAAAACAACTTCCCGGAGCGGCTAGAGAGAATCGAACTCTCATCTTTAGATTGGAAGTCTAAAGTAATGACCATTATACGATAGCCGCATTTTCGTTTAGTGAGATTTGCCAAACTAGATTTTAACGGTTTTCTCATACTTTCATTTAAACCATTAGTGTCTTACCACATAAAAACAAGTCAAGTTACTGGGAGGCTCTACTACCTGCCTTTATTCCTCAGAGACCGGCATTAAGGATGTCCAGTCTAATACCCCTATTTTATTTATAGACTCCATAGATGTCTGTGAGTATCTCTTACTCGTTGAGCTCAGACTCAGGTTCGAACTGAGGACTATTGATTACAAGTCAATTGTTTTACCAACTAAACTATCCGAGCAAATGAAGAGGTTTCGGGTCTTTCAGGGTTTCTGGTTTGGTAGGTATATTACAAACCCTTTTTAAGTTACCTACCCTAACAGCTTCACTACCTCTTCGCAAAAGACTTACCCTGGTACGATGTTCTTATGTTTATCGTGGTAAGTACTTATGATAAAGTTAGAATGGTGATTTGAATCCCTTTTAAGTTCCCTATGAACGTCTAACTTTTAATTTTTAACCATCTATAATAGCTGTATTAGATTGTTCCTATCTAATCAACTTAATGTTTCCAACACTATTATAAATGGTTTGGAGATAATTTCACTCTTGTTAAAATACCAACTTACCATTACCGAAAGTACTCCCGTAATAAATGGGACCGGGTTAAAGGGTCTATAGTTGTATGTTACTTTTTTCTTATTTGCCATCTTATTCTGATTTTAGGAGGAACTTATTACTAATTGCTTTAAATGAGATTTTGTTATCTGCGCTTCGGATTACAATACCTTCACGCTCTGCTTTATCGTTCATTATTGATTTTGCTTCTGCTATTACTAATAAATCCTCAATAGTATCTGGTAATTTAAAGCCTGGTACTGCGGCTACTGGTACCATTTGTAGTTCCATGACTTCACTGATTAGATTTGTCATTTCACCGTAACTCATTCTTTCGTAACTATC
>Ga0209653_1000623_pt1 | contig 30811 bp, 26 predicted proteins | sample SaaInl6LU_22_DNA_FD_184644 | JGI IMG/M metagenome (GOLD analysis project Ga0209653, IMG submission 184644) | Marine microbial communities from expanding oxygen minimum zones in the Saanich Inlet - ESP_116LU_22_DNA (SPAdes) (version 2) | ecosystem: Environmental > Aquatic > Marine > Intertidal...
AAATGAAGAGAATAAAGTGCAAGAAAAAATGAACGCTAAAAAGGTTCAAGGTCGTAAATTGAAAGTTGAAAAAGATTGGTGATGAAACGCTGGGCAGTACTCTTATTTTCTCTTTTTAGTCTATTGGTAAAGGCTCAGGATAATAGCATCAAGTTCGAAGCGGTCTTAAGTAAAGCTAAACTAGGCCAAAACGAACGCCTTAGAGTTTCTTTTGAAATGAATAAGGATGGTGATTTCTTTGAAGCACCTTCCTTTGAAAATTTCGAGGTGCTCATGGGTCCTTCACAGTCCATTAGCTCCTCTTTTATCAATGGCAAGCGGAGTTTTTCTAAATCGTATACCTATGTTCTCAGACCCAAGAAGCAAGGACAATTAATTATTGAGAGTGCGTCAATAACCATCGACAAGACGGTTTATACCACTGACCCTAAAACAGTTTTGGTAACAGAGCCCATCGATAACCCCAATGCACCAAAGACCGCACAAGATATCGCCGATGAAAGCCTTTACCTAGTTGCAACACTATCCAATGATAAGCCCTACTTAAATCAAGGGGTTTTAGTGACGTATACCCTCTATTTTTCTCCGAGGGTGTACATCAATAATTTTATTCCTGTTGAGAATCCGACCTATAAAAATTTCTGGAGCCAAGACCTACCTATCAAAGAATACGAAACGCGAAGAACCACCTTCAGAAACGAAAGTTTCAACGCGGTAGATTTAAAAACCGTAGTATTATACCCTCAGAAATCTGGTTCGTTGGCTTTAGATCCTTTTGCCCTTGAACTTTATGTCCAAATACCGACCGGGAGAAGAGATTTCTTCGGTGATCCGATCATGAGATCTGCAACGAAAACAGTTAAAGCGGGCGATCTCAGCATCAACGTCAGAGCATTGCCTGAACAGGGAAAACCTTCTAATTTTAGTGGTGCTGTAGGAGATTTTGAACTATCGGTAGATGCAAGTAGAACCCGTTTAGAGGCCAATGAATCTACCCAAATTAAAGTCAAAGTTACTGGTAAAGGGAATCTGAAGTTATTATCTATCCCTGAATTAAGTTTACCCTCAGCGCTCGAAAAATACGATCCCGAATATACTGATGATGTCCGCGTCAACAGAGAAGGCATGAACGGATCAGTGAGTAACTCGTACACTGTAGTGCCGAGATATGCAGGAAGTTATCCGGTCGATCCCATCGAATTCACCTATTTCGACCCGAATTCAAAAAGCTACAAAACACTAAATAGTGATCCTTTTGATCTTACTGTAGAAGGAAAGGCGCTAATTCCTAGCACAAGCACCTCAACACCTGTATTAGAGAAAAATACCCCAGCTGCTACTTCTGGGTTTAAATCAAATGCTTACCAAACAAGTCTTGTTACGATGGTTAGTTCTCCTTGGTTTGAAAGTAAGACCTATTATATCTTCTTGGCGCTGCTCATTATACTAGGATTCACTATAAATTATATCATAAACACTCTCAAAGCAAGTCTGGGATCGGCAAGCCAAGGAGCTAAAAAGGCCATTCCGAAAAAAATCAAAGCGCTTTTAAAACGAGCAGAAAAACTAGCGAAAGAACAAAACCCTGAATTTTATTCTATCGCTTCTGAAATTCTATTCTTATGTCTAGAAAAGTATTCAGGAGTCGATTTGTCTACAGCCTCTAAACAGGAGCGAGAAGAAAAACTTCAAAAACTGGGCACCGATACCCACCTAATTGAACGAATAAATACCATTAACGATCGAATCCTTTTGGTGAAATACAGTGGCTCGGCAAGTGCTCCATTCGAAGAGGATTTAAATATAGTTCATAACATCATTGACGATCTTTTATAAACTCATGCGAAGCTTAATCCTACTTATTACACTTTTCTTAGGCCCAACGATTACCGCGCAAGAGGCTGGTTTTGAAAAAGGAACAGTATCCTTCGAAACTGGCAACAAGGCCTATCTCGAAGAGGATTATGATGGAGCTATTAAAGCTTACCAGGAAGTATTAGCTGAAGGACTACATTCGAAAGAGGTCTATTTAAATTTAGGTAACGCCTATTATAAAAACGGTCAGACAGCATCAAGCATTCTCTATTACGAAAAGGGGTTACTGCACTTCAAAAAAGATGTTGACCTACTAACGAATTTGCAGTTCGCTGAGAATCAACGAATTGATCGAATCGAACCATTACCCGAATCGATTACAAAACGAGTTTATAAATTTCTATTAAACCTTATGAACAGTGAAGGTTGGGCTATGACTAGTCTTATTTTCGCTCTATTATTTGCTGTTGCAAAAACTATAAAACCTCGTTTAAGGAAAATAGCTACCCCTAGTCTGATTGTTGCCTCGATGGCCTTTTTAACACTTCTATTTATTCGAAAAATAGAATACTCAGAGAATTACGCTATTGTATTTGAGCCGGTGGTCACTGTGCTTAGCGATCCAAAATTGGACGCTCCGGTTGCTTTTGAGTTACACGAAGGCACCAAGGTAAAGCCGGTAGAGTCTTTTGAAGAATTTCAAAAAATCGAAATTGCCAACGGTCAATCGGGTTGGATCGTCAATTCTTCAATACGATTTATTCGAGAGTATTAGTTTATTTAGAAAATTTGCTACCTTTTAGCTAAGTTCTAAAATTACTTGCCATGCCAACACAAACAGCAGAAAGTCAATCAAAATTATCTCCAAAAGAAGCCATTCAACTTTTAAAAGAGGGCAACAAACGATTTGTTAGTCGTGAGATGAGAGAACGAGATTTGATGGCGCAGGTCGAAGAGACTTCAAAAGGACAATTTCCTTTTGCATGTATCGTGGGATGTATAGATTCGCGAGTGCCCGCAACTACTGTATTTGATCAAGGAATTGGGTCCCTGTTCATTGCTACGGTAGCAGGAAATATTATTAATGAAGATATTCTAGGAAGCTTAGAGTTTGGATGCGCCGCGGCAGGGTCTAAAGCCGTAGTTGTTCTCGGACACACTTCTTGTGGAGCAGTAAAAGGGGCCTGTGATAGTGTCGAACTAGGAAATCTAACTAGTCTGCTTTCAAAAATTAACGCCTCAGTAAAAGAAACGGTTGAACCGAATGATCCCACTATGCGTAATTCTTCAAACCTTCTCTTTGTGAATGAAGTAGCTAAAAATAATGTCCTGCGTTCGGTAGAAAACATTAGAGTGAAATCAAACGTTCTTAGACGCTTAGAAGAAGAGGGTAAAATCACTATTGTAGGAGCTATGTACGATGTAGGTACAGGCAAAGTGAGTTTCCTCGATTAAGCTATACTAAGCTTGAACTTTTCTCTTGTTTAAAAGTCGCTCAATTAAATTCATTGGCGAATGAACCTTCTCATTTTCAAAGATAAAAGTTATTGAGATGTCTCTTTCTGAGGCCTTTTCTTGAAATTCATGAAGAATCTCGATAACGTCGTAATCGATAAATACTGTTCCTCTAAAATCAATTTCGAGCTTATTTCCGTTAGGGATTTCTTCAAGAGATTTTAGAATAGCTGCTTTATTAAAAAAGGTCACCTCTTCAGCTAACACAATACTACTTAAGCTCTCTTCTTTCTTCAAATGCATGAAGTGAGAGTTATTAAAGCTTTCGAGAAGAATAATTACTAGAGAAGTTGCAAGACCCATAATGATACCTACCAATAGGTCAGTGAACACAATACCTACAATCGTAACGATAAAAGGAACAAACTGCTTTTTCCCTAGACGATACATAGATTTGAATAGGGCAGGTTTAGCCAATTTATATCCTACCATTAACAGAATAGCAGCTAGAACTGACAGTGGTATCAAGTTAATTACGTTGGGCAGTATAAATACGGCAATGAGAAGCAGGAACCCGTGAATGATCGCTGATGCCTTGGTTTTACTATTCGATTGAATATTTGCCGAACTTCTAACAATTACTTGGGTAATAGGAAGGCCTCCTATCGCCCCTGAAATAACATTACCTACTCCTTGGGCAAATAACTCACGGTTGGTAGGTGTTACCCGCTTATGCGGATCAATCTTATCTGTTGCCTCTACACAGAGTAGCGTTTCTAAACTAGCTACTACGCATATGGTAATAGCGACTATCCAAACCTCAGTATTTTGAATTGCAGCAAAATTTGGAAAGGTGAGTTGGCTAGTTAACCCTGAACTTAAATCAAAAATAGGCACAGCTACTAGATGCTCAGGTGAAATTCCTAAAGTAGCATCCCCTGCAAAGGATATAGAGTAGATAATTCCCAGTGCAACTGCGACGATAGGGCCCTGAACAATTCTGAAAATTGGTCCCTTGTTAATAAGCACTTTATCCCATAGAATTAGTAGGGCTAAAGAAACAACAGAAATGATGGTAGAGCCAGTACTAATTTGTTTCACCGTCATCAGAAGGCGACTAAAGGTATTACTGCCATCCGCCTCGATAAAACTGAGGTCTCCCTCCCAGTCGGCATCATAACCGAAAAAATGTGGTATTTGTTTTAGAATAATGATGATTCCAATAGCTGAAAGCATTCCCTTAATGACCGATGCTGGAAAGAAATACCCAATGACACCAGCCTTCATTACTCCTAAAATAATCTGAAAGATTCCTGCCAAAATCACAGCAACCAAAAAGGTCTCGAAACCTCCTAAGCTGGTAATAGCTGTTAATACGATTGCAGCTAAACCTGCTGCTGGACCACTTACCCCAATTTGCGAACCGCTTAAAGAACCTACGATAATACCTCCTACGATTCCTGCAATTAACCCAGATATGAGGGGGGCTCCTGAGGCTAACGCAATCCCTAAACAAAGAGGTAGGGCAACAAAGAAAACAACAATACTAGCTGGAAAATCAGACTTCAAATTATTCATTAAAATTCATTTTCATCTAAATTAATCATTTATAATCATTCACATTAAAAGGCCTCTCAGAGGTTTTATTAAATTTGTCGGATATTTCAGAATCATGATCGAGGAAATTAAAGGCCACATAGAAAAAGTAGAACAGTTTGAAGCTTCATCTGCTGAGGCCCTAGAATCGTTTCGCTTAGAATACCTTGGAAAGAAAGGATTACTAAACACATTTTTCGCTGCCTTTAAATCGGTCGCTCCTGAAGACAAAAAAGCCTTTGGACAGGTAGTCAATGAACTCAAAACAAAAGTTCAAGAAAAACTCGATGAGCAGAAAGCAGTGCTGAAATCTAACGAGCGAAAATCAAGGCCAAAACAAGATCTTACTAGGCCAGGATTCCCAATCGAGGTGGGATCTAGACACCCTATTTCTATTGTTAGAAACCGCATCATCGACATTTTTTCAACGATTGGTTTTACCGTTTCTGAAGGACCAGAAATCGAAGATGACTGGCACAATTTTACTGCACTCAATTTGCCAGATCACCATCCGGCAAGAGATATGCAAGACACCTTCTTTATTCAAACCGACCCTGACATTCTTCTTAGAACACATACCTCATCAGTTCAAGTGCGTTTTATGGAAGAAAACCAGCCTCCTATTCGTACCATTTCGCCAGGAAGAGTGTACAGAAATGAAGCTATTTCGGCTAGATCACATTGTTTCTTTCATCAAATCGAAGGTCTATACATCGATAAAAATGTATCCTTCGCTGACCTAAAACAAACCCTTCAATACTTTACTACCGAGCTTTTTGGAAAATCAGAGATTCGTCTTCGACCTTCCTATTTCCCATTCACTGAACCCAGTGCTGAGGTAGATGTATACTGGGGTCTTGAAACTGAAACCGATTATCGTATGACTAAGGGTACCGGATGGTTAGAAATTATGGGTTGCGGAATGGTTGATCCTAATGTTCTGAAAAACTGTGGAATCGACCCTGAGGAATACTCAGGATACGCGTTCGGAATGGGTATCGATCGAATCGCCTTATTATTGCATCAAATCCCTGACATCAGACTGCTCAGCGAGAATGACCTTCGTTTCTTAGAGCAGTTTAAGGGACTCCACTAAAATTACCAACGGGTATAGGGGTGGTCCACTAGATAAGAATTGTAGTACCGGTAGTCATCGGTAACCTCTATCCCTAACTCAGCAGAGGGGACAAAACTATTAGACCTCTCCATAGAATCGAACTCAATCTCAGCGAGCCAGAGTCCCTTATTGGCAGCATGAAATTCGTCAAGTTCGATCAGATAGTCTCGTTTTATCAGATGTCTCGTTTTCTTAATCTGATTAGGACAAAGGTCGAGTAGCTTTTCTGCATCAGATAACTCAATCGGAGTTTCGAACTCTAATCTCGAACTACCCTTTACTTTTTCCTTAATCGTTAAATAAGCATTATGGTCAGAAATACGAACGCGTAAAATAACATGCGCTCCCTCGGCGAGATAGCCTTGCCTCAACTCTTTCTTTTCAGTAGCCTCAGCTTTTATGGCTAAGGCTTCTTCAGTGGTTAGTAGAAATTTACGTTCGATCTCGGGCTTCATCTCAGAAGCTTAATCTACTTCTGTAACTCGAAGACTATTTACCATACCTTTTTTCTCTATAGGCATAGAGGTCAAGGTTACCGCCATATCTCCTTTCTTAAGATAGTTGTTCTCCTTTGCGATACCTATGATGTCTTCCACCGTTTCATCAGTAGAAGCGTATCCGTCATAGTAATGAGCGTAAACTCCCCAAAGAAGATTGAGTCGTCCTAATATTCTACGGTTATCGGTAAAAGCTAAAATGAACGATTTTGGTCTCCAAGAAGACACCTGAAACGCGGTATAACCAGAGTTCGTAAGGGTCATGATCGTTTTCGCCTCAACCTCATTAGCTAGTAGCGCGGCGTGATGACACACGGCTTTTGAAACGAAGCGATTAGTACGAATAAGTGAAGGCTTAGTTTGAGCACAGAACGTATCTACGTTTTCAACAGCGCGAATGATAGATGCCATTTTAGCAACTACTTCAACCGGATATTGTCCTACAGAAGTCTCTCCTGAAAGCATAACCGCATCTGCTCCATCCATAACAGAATTTCCAACATCGTTTACTTCAGCACGCGTAGGTGTTAAACTGTCCATCATGGTCTCCATCATCTGCGTAGCGATAACTACCGGGATACGTGCTTCTTTTGACTTTTGAACAAGTTGCTTCTGAAGCAAAGGAACTTCTTCAGCAGGCACTTCAACCCCTAAATCACCACGTGCAACCATAATACCATCACTAAAGGCAACGATCTCGTCAATGTTGGTAATTGCTTCTGGCTTTTCAATTTTAGAGATGATCGGAATCTTATAATCTGAATGCTTTGTGATCAGCTTCTGAAGGTCTTTGATGTCTTGTGCGTGACGAACAAAAGAAAGCGCAAGCCAATCGACCTGAAGTGAAATTGCGAAGATCGCATCCTCGATATCCTTGGGAGTAAGTGCAGGAAGCGAAATATTCGTGTTAGGAAGATTAACTCCCTTCTTAGATTTTAATGGTCCTCCTTGTTCTACCTCGGCAACAACGGTGTCTGTACTATTGGTCTCAACTACTCTAAAAATTAACTTTCCATCATCGAGAAGAACGCGTTCTCCAGGCTTAACATCTCTTGGGAATTCAGGATAGGTCATGTAAACCGCCTCCTTGTTACCGACGAATTTTTCTCCCGTTTTAAATGCAATTCGATCACCAGGGGCAACCTCAATACCGTCCTCCATAACTCCAACACGAAGTTTTGGACCCTGAAGATCTGCAAGAATTCCTGTGTGGCGACCGAGCTCTGCATTAAGCTCTCGTATCATTTCTACTCGCTCTCTTACGGCGTCGTAATCGGCATGAGAAAAGTTAATACGAAATACATCAGCGCCTGCTAACATCATCTTTCGTAAAACCTCCTTCGAAGCGGTTGCTGGGCCTAGAGTAGCTAATATTTTGGTTTTCTTGCGTTCTTGCATATTCATTAGAAAATTAAGTTCGTCCTTGATTTGATTTGCTGCGAATTTAAAGCATACGCCATTACTATCTCAGGCAAACCCTTAAGTTTATTCAATATTTCGGTTAAATCTATATCAGAAGCCCCTTCAATCTTTAAAAGATAGTTCGCTTTTTTAAATTCAGGCAATACGTAGTATACCTGTTTGAATCCGCCTGAAAATAAATCGATCCCTTGGTCTGCCGTGTCTCCTTCTATTTTATTGGGTAAAAGCACGAATCGAGTAAACTCTAATTCATTTTCAAACACATACCATGGCGCAAAAATATGATTCGCAAATTCTAGGTCTTGGGCTTCTCTTTGAAGTCTAAGATTAAGAATTTTATTGAGCCAATATACTAAACGATAATCTTCTTCACCGCTGTGTACAGCAATAATCGTAAGTGGTTCGTCATCGAGATCAAAGCTAAGTACGTGTTTAGCCATTACTTCTTATTAATGGTATCTTGAAGTGCGAAAAAAGCCCTTTTAGCCGCCTTCTCTTCTGCTCGCTTTTTAGCCGTTTCTCTTGCTCGAGCAATTACCTTTCCATCAACAATGAAGCGCACTCCAAAATGAGTTTTATCTTCTCCCCCAGTGTCATCAAAAACTTCAAAGCTAAATGAGTGTTTATGTTTTTGACACCACTCAATCATCAAGCTCTTGTAAGACATTACCTTGCCCTCCAGACGCTCAATATCAACATGAGGGGTAATTACACGTTTTTCTAGAAAACGTTCGCAATAATCATGGCCTCTATCCAAGTAAATAGCGCCGACTAAGGCCTCGAATAAATTACCATAGAGATTATCTCCGAACTGCTCCTTGGCAATTTTACTTTTTAAAAATCGGTCTAACGATAGTTCTTTACCCAATTCATTAAGGTGAACACGACTTACAATTTTAGAACGCATTTTCGTTAAATAACCCTCATCGCCCGTGGGTACTTCCTTGAACAAATGTTTAGATATGATTACACCGATCATAGCGTCACCTAAAAATTCTAAACGTTCATAATTGACGGGGGCACCCTTCTGGTCTTTAAGATTCATCGAACGATGAACGAAAGCTCTTTGATAGTAGGTAAGATCGTTTGGAGAAAATCCAAGAATTTCCTTAAGCTCGACTAGAAAAGCCTTATCCTCCGCGGATAAAGCCTTTCTGGGTCTTCGCTTAAATATCATTTCTTAGGCGTTATATTTTTTCAATACCACACAAGCGTTGTGACCGCCAAAGCCGAACGTATTACTCATCGCAATAGTTACATCGCGCTTTTGAGCTTGATTCAGGGTTAAATTTAGGCGACTATCAATTCGCTCATCTACTACACTATGGTTAATGGTAGGAGGTACAATTCCATTCACAATCGAAAGCGTAGAAGCAATTGCCTCAATAGCTCCAGCCGCTCCCAGAAGGTGGCCAGTCATCGATTTAGTGGAGTTAATATTAATATTCGGTGCATGATCTCCAAATACAGTAGCAATCGCTTTTAATTCAGCAACATCACCAAGGGGAGTTGAAGTTCCGTGTGTATTGATCGCATCAACATCTTCTGGTCTAATTCCAGAATCTTTTAGGCAATTCTCCATGACACGAATTACTCCTAATCCGTCAGGATGCGGAGCGGTTAGGTGATAGGCGTCACTTGATAATCCACCTCCGATGACCTCAGCATAAATTTTAGCACCACGAGCGAGCGCATGATCTAAATCTTCCAAAATCAATGCTCCTGCGCCTTCGCCCAACACGAACCCATCTCGTGTTGCGTCAAAGGGTCTCGAAGCCGTCTCTGGACTATCATTATTGGTCGAAAGAGCGTGCATCGCATTAAACCCAGCAACCCCTGAAAGGTTAACAGCTGCTTCTGAACCTCCACTGACAACCACATCACAGTAGCCCATTCGAATGGTATTCAGAGCGTCAATTATCGCATTAGCCGAAGAGGCACAAGCCGAAACTGTCGTGTAATTCGGGCCCATAAAACCGTGCTTAATCGAGATATGCCCAGGGGCAATATCTGCGATCATCTTAGGAATAAAGAATGGGTTGAATTTTGGAGTTCCGTCTCCGCTAGCATGATCGAGAATCTGATTCTGGAAAGTTTCTAACCCTCCAATACCAGCACCCCAAATCACCCCTACTCGGTACTTATCTAGTTTCTCTATCTGCAAGTCTGCATCTGAAATCGCCTCGTCAGCAGCAATCATAGCATACTGAGTAAAAGGGTCGAGTTTACGAGCTTCCTTACGATCAAAGTGCTCTTGCACATCGTAGTTCTTGATCTCACAGGCGAAACGAGTTTTAAACTTATCAGCATCGAAACGGGTAATAGGTGCTGCCCCGCTTTTTCCTGAGATTAGGCCCTGCCAGTATGATTCAAGGTTATTTCCAATGGGAGTTAAGGCTCCCATTCCTGTAATCACTACGCGTTTAAGTTTCATATCGATAAATCTTTAACAAATTGAAGATATAAAAAATCCATGTGCACCAAAGGTACACATGGATAGTAATTGGTAAGCTACAAGTGTCTTACTTTGATCCCTCGATATAAGAGATTGCTTGACCTACAGTAGCGATGTTTTCAGCTTGGTCGTCTGGAATTTGAATATCAAATTCTTTTTCAAACTCCATGATTAACTCTACAGTATCCAAAGAGTCTGCACCTAAATCGTTAGTGAAGCTCGCTTCAGTTACTACTTCGTTTTCATCAACTCCTAGTTTGTCAACGATAATCGCTTTAACTCTTGATGCAATGTCTGACATATCTTTGTTTTTAAAAATTATATCGGGACAAATGTATAAAACTTTAATTGATTAAAAGTTACCCGATTAAAAAGTCCTTTTAACGTACCTTAGTATCCTTAAATACGGCAGCTTCTACCATGCACAAACTTGTTCTTTTCGCCTCAGGATCAGGCTCCAACGTTGAAAATATCGCAAACTATTTTAAAGAAAATAACGATATAAAAATAGCCGCTGTATTTACCAATAAGACTGATGCAGGTGTTATCGAGCGCTGCAAAAGGTTAGGCATCCCCTGTTATTCATTCACTAATGCGGCTTACTTAGACCCTTCTTTTATTGATGTGATTAAGAGTTTTTCACCCAGTCTGATCGTACTCGCTGGCTTTCTGAAAAAGATTGGTCCCTCTTTTGTAAGAGAGTTCGAAAATAAAATTATAAATGTGCACCCTGCCTTGCTTCCTAAGTTTGGAGGCAAAGGAATGTATGGTATGAATGTTCACAAAGCGGTTATCTCAGCAGGTGAGATTGAAACGGGAATTACTATTCATTGGGTCGATGAGATCTACGACAATGGAGCGACCATCTCACAATTCAGAGTAAGGCTAGACGGCACAGAAACTCCTGAAGAGGTAGCACAAAAGATTCATAAACTTGAGTACCAGTACTTTCCTAAAACTATAGAAAGCCTCCTGTAGGTATGCAGAAAGAAATTCATCTATATACTGACGGAGCAGCTCGCGGAAATCCGGGGCCTGGCGGATACGGAATCGTTCTCGAATGGCCAGAAAAAAACTATAGAAAAGAATTTTCAGAAGGGTTCAAGCACACTACAAATAATCGTATGGAGCTCCTTGCAGTCATTGAGGGATTAAAAAAGCTCAATGAATCACCACTTAAAGTAAGGGTCTATACGGATTCTAAATATGTAGCAGATGCGTTTGTGAAGAATTGGGTGTTTGGTTGGGAAAGAAAAGGGTTTAAGGATCGAAAAAACACCGACCTATGGATAGCCCTTCTGAGAGAATATCGAAAACATGAAGTGAGTTTTCATTGGGTTAAGGGCCATAACAATCATCCGCAAAATGAGCGATGCGATCGTTTAGCCGTAGAAGCCTCTCACTCAAATCATTTAAAGGTAGATATTGGTTATAACGAAAGTTAATCCCTGAAGTGAAAGCCCTTATATTTGCAACACCAAATTCAAAATCATGGCAAAACTTTTAGTAGTAGGGACCATGGCTTACGATGCCATTGAAACCCCTTTCGGTAAGACAGAAAAAACCCTTGGCGGTTCAGCATCCTATATTGCTCTTGCTGCCTCGCATTTTGATGTAGAAGTAGGGATCGTTTCAGTAGTTGGAGATGACTTCGAGCAGAAACACCTCGATTTAATGACCGATCGTCAAGTAGATCTTTCAGGGGTAGAGATTGTAAAAGGCGGTAAAACATTTTTCTGGTCTGGACGCTATCACAACGATATGAATACTCGTGACACCTTAGTCACTGATTTAAATACGCTTGCTGATTTTTCTCCAGTGGTACCTGAGAATTTTCAAGAGGCAGAGATTCTTTTATTAGGAAACCTGCATCCCGCTATTCAGATCAGTGTGCTTGATCAAATGAAGAAACGTCCCAATCTAGTGATTCTTGATACCATGAATTATTGGATCGAGAATACTCCGGGACAACTCGAAACCGTTTTAGGACGAATCGATGTTTTAGCCATTAACGACGAGGAGGCGCGTCAATTATCAGGAGAATACTCACTAGTTAAAGCTGCAGAAGCCATTCTAGCCAAAGGCCCTAAATATGTAATCATCAAAAAGGGAGAACACGGAGCGCTTTTATTTCAGAAAGATCAGGTGTTCTTTGCTCCTGCCCTTCCACTTGAAGAAGTGTTTGATCCGACTGGAGCAGGTGACACCTTCGCTGGTGGATTAGCCGGATATATCGCCGCTTCGAGACACATCTCTTTTGACCGTTTAAAAAATGCATTGATTCATGGGGCAAACCTTGCTTCATTCTGCGTTGAAAAACTAGGAACTGAGCGTATGGAAACCTTAACCAGCGAAGAAGCGAAGAAACGTCTTCAAAGCTTTAAAGATCTAACTCACTTTACTGTAGAACTTGACTAACCCTCATTATGAGTGACGCTATCAAACACGAATGCGGAATTGCCCTTGTAAGACTACTTAAACCGCTTAGCTATTATCAAGAAAAATACGGCACCCCTTTCTATGGGATAAGCAAAATGTATTTGATGATGGAGAAGCAGCACAATCGAGGACAAGATGGTGCTGGTCTTGCTGCAATCAAGTTTGATATGAATCCTGGGGAACGCTACATCGCACGTGTTCGATCAGCTGAGAAACAACCGATACAAGATATTTTTGACCAGATCAATGGTCGCATAGCGAGTGAGCTAGAAAAGGCAGGAGAACAGGCAAAAGACTTAGACTATCTAAAGAAGAATATTCCCTACCTCGGAGAATTAATGTTAGGCCATGTTCGTTACGGGACCTTCGGTAAAAACAGTATTGAAAGCGTCCATCCATTTCTACGTCAGAACAATTGGATGCACCGCAATCTAATTGTTGCAGGAAACTTTAATATGACCAATGTTCAAGAACTCTTTGAAGAATTAGTTCAAATTGGGCAGCATCCGAAGGCCATGGCAGATACGGTCACGGTTATGGAGCGTATTGGTCATTTCTTAGATGACGCCGTAGCGAAACACTACAAAGAAGCGAAAAAAGAAGGCTATGACAAGCAGGCTGCTTCTGAGATCATCGCACAACGGTTAGATGTTGCCAGAATCCTAAGAAAATCTGCAAAAAATTGGGATGGAGGATACGCAATGGCAGGTCTTATGGGTCACGGAGATGCTTTTGTTCTAAGAGACCCTGCGGGTATACGTCCGGCTTATAAATACGCTGATGACGAAATCGTAGTGGTAGCCTCAGAGCGTCCGGCCATACAAACCGTATTTAATGTTCCTTTCGAATCAATCACAGAAATTGAGCCAGGAGAAGCATTGATCATAAAAAAATCGGGAGAGCATTTTACCTCTAAAATTCTTGAACCCCTAGAAAAGAAGGCTTGTTCTTTTGAACGAATCTATTTCTCAAGAGGAAGCGACAAAGAAATCTACCAAGAACGAAAGGCCTTAGGGCGTTACGTTTTTCCTGAGGTATTAAAAGCCATCGATGGAGATATTCAGAATTCTGTATTCTCTTACATCCCAAATACGGCTGAGATTTCTTTTATGGGACTTATTGGAGAGGCTCAAACTCACATGAATCGATTGAAACAGGAGCAAATCTTGTCGAGAAAGACACGAATGAGTGAAGAAGAATTGAATGAGATTCTCAATGTGAGACCGAGAATAGAAAAGGTTGCTATCAAAGATGCGAAGCTCAGAACTTTCATTACACAGGATAGTAGTCGTGACGACTTAGTGGCTCACGTTTACGATATCTCTTACGGTTCGGTAAAAGAAACTGATCATCTAATCATCATTGATGACAGTATTGTTCGAGGTACCACGCTTAAGAAGTCGATTCTTAGAATGCTAGATCGCCTGCATCCTAAGAAGATTGTCGTAGTTTCTTCAGCCCCACAAATTCGTTACCCTGACTGCTACGGAATTGATATGGCCCGATTAGAAGACTTTATTGCTTTTAGAGCAGCCGTAGCACTTCATAAAGACCGAGGCACAGAATTGATTATTGACGACATCTACAAAGACTGCCTGACAAGTGCCAAGCTAGATAAGAAGGATATCGTAAATCATATACAAAGGCTTTACGAGCCGTTTACAGACGAAGAAGTTTCAAAGAAAATTGCTGAACTACTCATTCCTGAAGGTATGGGGGCTCCTGTTGAAATTATCTTTCAAAAAATCGAAGAGCTTCACAAAGCCTGTCCTAAAAACAAAGGGGATTGGTATTTTACCGGAAATTACCCTACACCCGGAGGAAACAAAGTAGTCAACCGCGCCTTCATCAATTTCTACGAAGGAAAACGAGAAAGAGCCTATTAATAAAAAACGCCCTCCAAGGAGGGCGTTTTTGGTTCTAGAATTTGACGCAATAATTAAGCTTTCTTGTCAACAGCAGCACTCCAATAAAGAGAAGCTACTTTCTCCCAATTAATTACATTGAAGAACGCTTCGATATAATCAGGGCGTCTGTTTTGATAGTTGAGATAATAAGCATGCTCCCAAACATCTAGGCCGAGGATAGGAGTTCCTTCACAGTTCACCCCTGGCATCAATGGATTATCTTGATTAGGAGTTGAACAAACCTCTAGTTTTCCCTCCTTGTTAACACATAACCAAGCCCATCCAGATCCGAATTGAGTGGCTGCAGCAGCTGAAAAAGCATCTTTGAAAGCCTCAAAGGACCCGAAGGCATCGTTGATTGCCGAAGCTAATTCTCCCTCTGGTGTACCCCCACCGTTAGGCGACATTACTTCCCAAAAAAGGTTGTGGTTAAAATATCCGCCTCCGTTGTTACGAAGACCTCCATTGCTCATGTCTAAACCACGTAAAATTTCTACAATAGACTTACCCTCTAAATCAGTTCCAGCAACTGCTGCGTTTAGTTTAGCGGTATATCCAGCATGGTGCTTTCCATGGTGAATTTGCATTGTCTTTGTGTCAATGTGCGGTTCAAGTGCATCGTGAGCGTAAGGTAATTCTGGTAGTTCAAAAGCCATAGCAATCTCATTTTAAATTAATACCACTACGAATATACGCCGAAGTTGTTTAATTTGCATATAGCCCATGTTAGCTCAGTCTTCATTCCTTTTTTACAACGCTGCTGCAGGTTCAGGTAAGACCTACACGCTTTCAAAAACCTACCTCAAAAAGTTATTTGAGTCTAGAGATCAACGACCCTTTCGTAAATTATTGGCCATCACCTTCACGAACAAAGCAGTAGCTGAGATGAAGGATCGAATCTTGCAGAGTCTTTGGTATTTTTCTGATCCTTCACTGAAAAAGGATAGCGCCAAAGAACAACTTCTTAAAGACCTAAGCGAAGAACTGAATCAGAGCGAATCCCTTATTAGAAAAAAGGCTCAATCTATCCTCGGCGAGATACTGCATAATTATTCGAATTTTGAGTTGACCACCATTGACACATTTACCCACCGAATCATTCGAAGTTTCGCGCTAGATCTTGATCTAAATCCAGGGTTTGAGGTAACCTTAGACCCAGAAGAAAATTTAAAGGAAGCTATAGAATTACTAATCGAAGGGGTAGAGAAGGCTTCTGCCATTGAAGAGATTCTGCTTCAACTCATTCGTGAAAAGATCGCAGAGGGTAAGAGCTGGGATATTGGCTATACCCTTCTAAACGCTAGTAAAGATGTTCTCCTTAAAGAGGGCAATACGGCGATTTTTGAAAAAAACCCTATCAATCAGTCTGAGATTCAACCTTTGAGAAAGGAGTTATCATCAAAAATCGAAGTTCATAAAAAAGCCGTTCAAGAAAAGGCTCAAGAGTTGCTTGGGCTCATTTTGAGTGATCAGGAAGGGGAGCCTTACAGAAAAACCATTATCGATCATCTTAAAACAATGACCGCAGGTTCGGTTGAGGCAACCAAACTCTACAATGATACCAATACGAAAGCGCTGAATAATGGTACGGCTACCTTGAAGAATAAAGCCTTTGACGCTCATGTTCTAAAGGTATTAGAACGGGAATATCCCAATCTTCAGAACAAACTCTATGAACTAAAGCGCCTACAACTTATCGATGCGCAAGTAGGTCCTTATGCGCTTCTAAAAGAAATATCAAAATTATACCAATCGGTATTAAATGAACGAAAGCTACTTCCGATAGCCGAATTTAACCAATTGATTAGCAATGCTATAGCTGACCAGTCTGCCCCCTACATCTATGAACGTCTAGGAGAACGCTATGAGTCATTTTTTATCGATGAATTTCAAGATACCTCTCGCCTGCAATGGGACAACCTTCAACCCTTATTATCATTAGCCGCCGAAAATTCCTACGAAGAAGACCGAGGATTAGTTTTTATCGTTGGTGATGCCAAACAAGCCATTTATAGATGGCGGGGTGGAGCTGTTGGTCAATTTTTAGATATTGCACAATCAAGAAATAACCCTTTCAGTGTACCGGCGGAGGTGATCAACTTGTCGACCAACTATCGTAGTTCAGGCGCGATCATACAGTTCAACAATCATCTGTTTACAGCAATTTCAGAGCAATTGTTATTGAGCGAACATCAGACGCTTTATCGAGAAACATCCGCGCAAGAAACACCCGAAAGTAAAACGGGCAAAGGGCTCGTTTCTATTCGATTTAATGAAAAGGGGGATTCGAAATCATTAGATAATCTCGAAGGCTTGTCTGATGATATTCAATACTGCCTTGATAAAGGCTACCATTACAAAGACTTTGCGATTCTCGTATCTACTCACAAGGAGGGTGCAAAGGTCATCGAGTATTTAAGCGCTCAGGCACCCCCCATCCCTTTTGTTTCGGCAGATGTTTTAAAATTAGGAGCAAATTCTGCCGTACAAGCTCTAGTTGCGGCGATGCGTTATTTTGTAGACACAAAAAATGGTGACGCTGCCTTCGATCTAGCTCAATTCATTGAAAGGGAAACGAGCGACAAACATCAAGCGTTAAAAGAAGCTTTGCAAGGATTTAATCAATCGAAAAGCTTTGAAAACTATTTACGCGCTCATGGGATTAAAATTGAAGAACAAAAAACAGCTACAGCACACGCCTTTTGTTCGACCCTTGCCACAACGCTATCCATGACAAAGGAAGACACGGCCTATGTCGGCGCCTTTCTAGAAGAGCTCTATGCCCTACAACTAAAATCGATTACGACACTTTCCGCCACCCTCGAATATTGGGATAAAATAAGCGACAAATCGCTCCAGTTACCCGAGCACTTAAATGCGGTACAAATCGTCACTATTCACAAATCTAAAGGACTTGAATTTGAGGTAGTGTTCTTTCCATTTGCTTGGCAACGCAGGGGCAGACTCAATCAACCACAAGCTTGGCTAGACGTCTCAGATGCCACAGGCCGGGAGAAGATGCTGTTACCACTAAAAAAGGAGTTAACTCCAATCAGAGAAGACGCTGATCAGGCTTATCAGTTAGAAGAAGCAGAGTCGCTACTAGACGAGATCAACATGCTTTATGTAGCTCTTACAAGGGCCGAAAAAGGACTGTTTATTTATACCGAGCCCGACGATTCATCAGATGTAATGAAGTTTTCTAATCTTTTTGCGAACAGCCTTGAGCGCCACTATCCCAAATTTGAACGAGGAATGTCTTATTTCATCACTAGCGAGTTAGAAGAGAAAACCAATTCTGACCAGGGCAGTGATAAGTCAATGGCATTAAACTTTCAACCCTTCAGCCTAGTTCGAGAAGGCCTTGTTAAGGTCGTTTCCCCGGTTTCAGAAAGTGAAGAGCAGCGGTTGGGCAACGCATTTCACAGCTTTATGGAAGAAGTGCATACCGAAGAGGATCTCATTAATCTGAACTCAACACCCTCTTGGAAGATCCCCGATGACCTTAGGGAATGGTGCTTCAATAATGCCAAAAACATTCTTAATCACCAGCAGTTATCAGCTTATTATCAGCCGGGTTTAAATGCAAAAAACGAAGGTGTTTTAATAGATGATAAGGGCAACGTATCTATCCCAGATCGCGCAGTATTTGAAGAGAATAGCTGCACCATTATCGACTACAAGACTGGGCAGAAAAAGGACGAACACCGAAAGCAGCTCGACCAGTATGAATCCCTGATTTCTGAGATCATTAATGCGGGCGAGAATTATTCATTCAAGAAAATCATTGTCTATCTTAGAAGTTCAGCTGAAGACCTAGAAATTATTCAATTCTGATTAAACTATTTCATTGCTATGTATACCGAATCGTTTAGAAATCAACTCACCACTACCCTTGAAGAACTTAAAGCAGAAGGGTTATTCAAATCTGAGCGTATTATCGCCTCCCCTCAAGGAGCCGAAATCACTTTAGAAAACGGAAACAAGGTGCTTAATTTTTGTGCCAACAATTACCTGGGGCTATCTGCGCATCCAGAGGTGATTCAGGCTGCCAAAGACACTTTAGAATCTCACGGATTTGGGATGTCCTCCGTTCGTTTTATTTGCGGTACCCAGGATATTCACAAACAACTCGAGTCAGAGATTGCTAAATTCTACCACACCGAGGACACCATTCTTTACGCAGCTGCTTTTGATGCTAATGGAGGATTATTCGAGCCGCTATTAGGACCCGAGGATGCCATCATTTCTGATAGCCTTAATCACGCATCTATTATCGATGGTATTCGACTTTGTAAAGCCATGCGCTACAGGTACGAGAATAATAATATGGAGGATCTCGAAGCAAAATTGAAAGAAGCTACCGGGGCTGGAGCTCGAAACCTTCTCATCATAACCGACGGGGTTTTCTCTATGGATGGTTTAGTTGCTCCACTTGACAAGCTCTGTGATCTTGCAGAACAATACGGGTCTCTAGTCGCGATAGACGAATGCCACTCTGCTGGCTTTATCGGTCACTCAGGACTGGGAACTCCCGAAGCCAAAAACGTCTTGGGTCGAGTAGACATTATTACCGGAACCTTAGGCAAGGCGCTAGGTGGAGCGATGGGCGGATACACCACAGGTAAAAAAGAGGTCATCGAAATTCTTCGTCAACGCTCTAGACCCTATTTATTCTCAAACTCTCTTGCCCCTGCAATTGTAGGTGCCTCAATTAAAGTATTTGAAATACTTCGAAGAGACACTTCTCTAAGAGATCAATTAGCCGACAACACTGCTTATTTCAAAAAGGGAATTAGAGAGGCCGGATTTGATTTTATCGATGGAGAATCTGCTATTGTGCCTATTATGCTTTACGATGCGGTTAAAGCACAAGAAATGGCTGCCAAACTGCTCGAAGAAGGAATTTATGTAATCGGATTTTTCTTTCCTGTAGTCCCTAAAGGCAAGGCTAGAATTCGCGTGCAACTCTCGGCTGCTCACACCAAAGAGCAACTAGACCAAGCGATCGCCGCATTTGTCAAAGTAGGTAAAGAACTAAAAGTCATTTAATGCGTATTCGAGCTGGTATTTGGTTATTCATTCTTTTGAGCTGGGTAGTACATCTAGATTTGCACGCTCAAGAAATGAATCAACGAAGGTGGGAGCTAGGCTTTGGAGGTCTTGGTTTAAATAGTTATGCGGCCGGTCGTGCCGGACAGTTCTCCTCTTTCAGACCGGCTTTAACCGAAGACGGATCAGAGACCGGGTCACTGCGAAGCGGAGGATTTCTCGATGGGCTTTATGACCTTTCACAGGCCAATTTAAGTGGTTCGGTTCCGGCATACATTCAAATCGGATATCGAATTGGTGATCTCTCAAAAGAAAAACACACCCTCGGTCTTAGAATCGGTTCTTCAAAATTAAATCAGTACGGAGATCAAGAAATCTCTGCAGTACGATTTGGTTCTTTGGAAGGCCGATTAGAAAGTGTTCTTGTTCGATACGCTATGATTCGTTTACATTCAACGATTGGTTTAGGATTCGCCTCGTTAGAAGACGACTCCTCTTCACAAGCGTTAATTGGAGCGGGATTGCGAGTTAAATTGGGTGCCAATGCTTCGTTAAATATCGCAACCGACTATCACACTGCCTTAAGCCAAAACTTTTTCGATTATTTCTCTCACAGCTTAGGGGTTTCGTTTGCCTTAAAAGGAGGTGACAGAGACAGGGATGGAGTGTGGGACGCCTACGATCAGTGCCCAGACACTCCTGGGCTTAAAAAATTCATGGGATGCCCCGACACTGATAAAGATGGTACTGAAGATCGGTTTGACAAATGTGTTGACCTACCAGGTCCAGAAGCACTTAACGGATGCCCAGATACGGATGAGGATGGTATTTCAGACCCTATCGATAGTTGCCCCGAAGTTTTCGGAAAACCGGAGTTAGGAGGATGCCCTGATAGTGATAATGATGGGATCAAAGATTCAGAAGACGCATGCCCAGACCAGTACGGGCCATTTAAAAATAAAGGATGTCCGATAGCAGACAGAGATAATGATACCATCGCCGATAGTGAAGATCAATGTCCAGACATTGCCGGAACGGTAGCCAATAAAGGATGTCCGGAACCAAAGATTCCTGAAAAAGTAGACATCAATGAACTAGCCAAAACCCTAGGTTTTGCAAAAGGAGGCTTTGTGTTTATCACCGAATCGAATGAGGTATTGAGAAAGATTGTGCAATACATGTTTGATCATCCTATCGAGAGCTACGACCTAGTAGGGTTTACAGATTCGGTTGGTCCAGACGATGTGAACCTAGAGCTATCAAAAAATCGAGCGAAGCGGTTACATGATTACTTAATCTCTCGAGGCATTCACCCCTCAAGATTGACCTTCGAAGGAAAGGGAGAGCTGCCCGAAGACCCTTCGTTAATTGGAGTAGAACCACATCCGCACCGACGGGTAGAGATACGCATAAGAAGACCGAATGACTAGTCAAAAAGGCTTCATAGATTTAATCATTACCAAGCTTCGAGAAGAACGATCTTTAGACCACTATCTTTTTGTTCTCCCCAATATTCGAAGTGCTCAAGCCCTATACAGGGCGATAGGTCAAATCAATAAATCTTCAGGTTTTGCCCCTGAAACGATCACTATTGACCAGTTGTTTTCAAAAATTGCAGGTCTCAGATATGCTGACCCTTCGCATCAATTATTAACCCTTTTCAGTGTTTTTAAAGAGGTTACGGGTTATAAAGACCCATTTCATAAGTTTTCTGCAATGGGGAGCGCTCTACTGAGCGACTTTAATGAGATCGATCAAGGATTAATCAATTCTGAAGAGCTCTTTCGAAGCCTCAGACAAATGGGTGAAATGGATGCTCAATTCGCCGAAAAAAAGCGTTCAGATTTAATCCAGAATCATCTAAAACGGATCGAACTGATTAAAAAAGTATATCCAATATTCAAGCAAAGGCTTTTAGAAACACGCCAAGGATATCAAGGGCTTGTCTACCAAAAGGCGGCAGAAAATGTAAGTCAATACCTAGAAAAGGCCGTCAAGCCACATGTCTTTATCGGTTTTAATGCTTTTTCAAAGGCAGAACAGACGGTAGTGGCTGACCTACTTCAATCCGAAGATCCCGGTTTTATATTCTGGGATATTGATTGGGATTTATTGCAGAATGAACAACACGAGGCGAGTCATTTCATTAGACAATATCGAAAAGAATGGAGTTTTCTCGATAGGCAACCCCTCCCCTCTGTATTTAAAGAAAATAACGAGCTTCTGCGTAAGGAGCGTAACATCGAGGTCATAGAATGCCCTGGAGTTTTGGCGCAATGCCACGCAATGGCACAAATTCTCAATGGTTTAGAATCTTACGATAACACCGCTGTGGTGCTAGCAGACGAATCCCTTCTACCTGCCGTTATCGCTCATCTTCCTGAAGACACCAGCAAAGGGTCAATCAACATCACTATGGGGGAGGGTATTATTTATACCCAAGGTGCTTCTCTAGTACGTCAATATCTAGCACTCATAAAAATAGCTATACAGAAGTCAGGAGTCGTACCGACCCGATTGTTGCTTCCCTTACTGAACCATCCGTTATTAGAAATAGAAAAAAGAGCTGAAGAAAGTAGAAAAAGTACGGATGAATTATCTAGTTATTCACACCTACCCTTTTTTGATTTAAAGGATAAAAATCGAAAGTTAAGTAGCCTACTTATCGAATTCATCGATCATCTTGCTTGTGCCGAAGCTAGTCTTCTAAGGCAAGCGGTCTATAAGGCTATTGAACTTCAAGACTCTTACCTCAGCAGCGATCTCAGTCTAGAAAGCTTTGAAGAGTTGGTATTCTCGCAAATAAGGACTGGCAACTTTTCATATAAAGGAGATCCTAATAGTGGGCTTCAAATCATGGGAATTCTCGAGACCAGAAACCTCACCTTTGACAAAGTTGTTGTCTTATCGCTTAATGAAGGAATCATACCGAAGGGCAAGAATGATGCCTCTATCATTCCACATGAAATGAAACGGGCATTTGGTCTACCGACTTACAAAGAAAAGGACGCCATTTATACCTATTACTTCTATCGTCTTCTACAGAAATCGTCAAAGGCCTATTTAACCTTTAACGGTCAACAAGGCGCCTTCGAAACCAAAGAAAAAAGTAGACTAATCTATCAATTAGAGATGCATTCTATTTTAAGAAAATCTATTATATACCGTTCGGTATATTTTACTCAATCCTTTAGAAAAAATCCAGAAGATCAAGTCAAAAAAGACGCGGCTTTCATTGAAAGTCTGCTAACCCTTGGGCATTATGGATTCTCGCCTAGTAGTTTAAGTCGATCTATCGCAGATCCCTTAGATTTTTATAAGAAATACTTACTTCAGATTAACTCCTACGATGAGCTCTCTGAGATGATGCCGTTAAACATCTTCGGTAATATCATCCATCATACCCTAGAGTCACTTTATAAAAGCCTCGAAAAGCCCATACTGACCGCTGAAACTATTGGTCAATTGTGTCCAAAAGTGGCGACTTTTACTGCCAATGCCTACACGAAAGAAAAGGTGGTTTATGACCGAGAAAAAGGACGAGGATATCTGACCTATGAAGTTATTAAAGATTACGTGACCAAAACCCTAGAAGCTGACGCCTCGCTTTGTAAAAATACCGGAGAGATTGAATTGGTTCTTTTAGAAGAGAAACTAGAAGTCGAGCTAAGCTTGCCAGAGATCAGCCCAAAACCCTTCAAAATAAGAGGGCTTGTTGATCGCATCGATCGTCTCAATAACACCCTTAGAATTGTAGACTACAAAACTGGTTCAGTCACTCCCTCAGAATTAAAGGTGGAAACAATAAGCGAGGTATTTACGAATCACAAAAAAGGAAAGGCGCTCCAGCTCCTATGTTACGCCTTATTCCTGTACCGAAGTGAAAAATGGAATACAGTCTACAATGAAGAGGTATCCGCATACGTCTTTAGCACAAAGAGTCAGACCTACCTTCCCCTAATAGAGGGAAAGAAACCAATGAGCCTAACTACAGATAAAATCAAGGAGTTCGAAGAGCAATTGAAGCGGTATATCAGGTCACTTTTTGAAGGAGACTACTTTTCACTTGATAAACCCGAATAGTTCCCGCTTTGAACCGCAGCATCTAATTTTTTAGAAATCAGATCAAGTCCTAAGTTTCCGATAGATCCTAAATGAGTGTGAGCGGCCTCTTTATTCGGCACATAATTATTGGTCGCTATGTCTTCTGCCATCTTTTTATATGCATCTCTAAACGGCATCCCGGCACTTACCATACTATTTAAAGTATCGACACTCCATAAATAAGTGTACTTCTCTTGCTCTAGTAACGCCTTTGATGGGGTCATTTTCGAAAGTGAAAAAGAGAAAATATTCAGTAGCTCCTCAATAGTTAAAAAACTATCCATCAACATAGGCTTAGTGAGCTGAAGATCTCTGTGATAGCCTGTTGGCAAGTTCGCTAGAATGGTAGAGATCTGTACCGACACTCCTTGTAAGGAATTCCCCTTTGCACGAATGAGTTCAAACACGTCCGGGTTTTTCTTGTGAGGCATGATGCTGCTCCCAGTTGTGATTTCGTCATCAAAAGAAAGAAAACCAAAATCCTGACCCATGTATAAACAGATATCTCCGGCTAATTTGCTTAGCGTGGCACCTAATTGAGCGATGGCATTGATGGCTATTCTCTCTATTCGACCTCGAAGCATTTGAGAAGCAATCGAATTCACCTTAACTACCTCAAAACCGATAAGTTCTGTCGTTAAAAGGCGATCAATACCGAAGTTTGAGCCGTATCCTGCCGCCGAACCTAGGGGGTTTTGATTCGAGACAACTGCGGCTGCCTTGAGTGCTACGATGTCGTCACAAAGTGTTTCTGCATAAGCCGAAAGCCATAAGCCAAAAGACGAAGGCATGGCGACTTGTAAATGGGTATATCCCGGCATCAGAATGTCGCGATGTTTTTCAGACAACTCGAGCAATAACCGAGCAAAAGCAGCCGTGCTTTCTATAAGCTGCTCTAAAGAATCGGTTACGTAAAGTTGTAATGCCGTAATCACTTGATCGTTTCTAGATCGAGCCGTGTGAATCTTTTTTCCTACCGAACCATATTTTTCAGTAAGGTAATATTCGATGTATGAGTGTATGTCTTCGAAACTTTCTGGAATACTAAAATCAGCAAGAGCTACTTGTTCTTCAAGTTCGCTGAGGCCTTCTAGTAATTGATTGAGTTCAAGCAATTCTAAAAACCCACATTTATGCAACATTCTAGCGTGAGCAGCCGAAGCTTTGACATCATAGATGGCTAGGTAACAATCATAATGACGGTCGTTTCCGACGGTGAAATTTTCGATAGAAGCTTCTGTTGAAATTCCCTTTTCCCAAAGTTTCATGGCAAGACTAGTTTATAGATTTAAAAAAAGATTCAAGTAGATCAGTGTATAAAACAACCGCCTCTTCTATTTCATGAAGGTAGATGAACTCATCGGCCTGATGAGAACGAAGGCTATCTCCGGGGCCCATTTTCATCGATTTACAGCGAAGTGCAGCCTGATCTGATAAGGTCGGAGACCCATACGTTTTTCTTCCGAATGACTTTCCTGCTAGCACTAGCGGATGGTTCGATTCAATTCCTGAAGATCTCAAATGCGTTGATCGAGCGGTCATTTGACAAGGAGCATGCGTTTTAAAGTAAGCGTCTACTTCCTCATTAGTATAGGCATCGGTAACACGAACGTCTACTACCAAGGCAACCTCAGCAGGCACTACATTATGTTGTTTTCCCGCAGAGACTTGGGTTACGGTAGTCTTGACACTCCCGAGCATTTCAGACTTCTTCTCAAACTCAAGTTCTTCAAACCACTTCAATACATTCCCTAATTTATAGATCGGATTATCATGGTTAGGATGTGCCGCATGTGAGGGAGTTCCCTTCACAATCGCGTCATACACCAACAGCCCTTTTTCGGCAATAGCTAGGTCTAATAAGGTAGGCTCTCCTACAATTGCCAATTCAAATTCAGGTAGTTGGGGGAGAATGCCTCTCAAACTATTCTTGCCTGCGGTTTCCTCTTCGGCAGAAGCGACCATCACTAGGTTATAAGGGAGGTCTGAACGGTTATAAAAATGAACAAAAGTGGCCATTAGCGAAACTAGTGATCCTCCCGCGTCGTTACTTCCGAGCCCATATAATTTACCGTCTATAACTTCAGGGGTAAAAGGGTCTCTAGTATAAGCCTTGTTCGGACGCACCGTATCGTGGTGTGAATTCAATAGAAAATAGGGTTTTGAAGAGTCTTCGTGTTTATTAACGGCGATAACACTATTCCCCTCCCTTTGGGTAATTACACCGTACTTCTTGAGCCAAGTGTCAATAAGTTCAGCCGTTTGATCCTCCTCCTCAGAAAAAGAAGGCGTGGCAATGAGTGATTTTAAAAGTTCGATAGCAGAGCTAGTCAGTTCTTCTAGCGACATAATAAGGTGTTTTGATGATTGATGAGTGTTTCTTCATTGGCAATAATCACCTCAGAAACTCCATTGTTTATAGCCTGAAAACCATTGTGTAGTTTCGGCAGAATGCCTCCTGACAAGGCTCCCGAGGCTTTTAGCTCCTCATAAGAAGCATAGTCTAATTCTTTAATTAAGCTTTCAGTGTCTTCTAAATCTCTAAGGATTCCTGGGATTCCCATGAGTAACGCCAATTTTACCGTATAATCTGAAGTTAATGCAGTAGCCACTGCGGTTGCTACTGTGTCTGCGTTGGTATTGAGTAATTGTCCTTGTCCGTCGTTAGTGATCGCAGAGAAAACCGGTGTTATTCCTAATTTGAGAAGCTCGTTGATAGCCGACCCATCAACAGCTCTGATATCTCCTACAAACCCATAATCCATCGGGGTAGCTGGCCTTTTATCACAGGTAATTATGCCAAGATCAGAGCCATTGATGCCAAGAGTCTTTTGCCCTAAGGAATTTAATCGAGCCACTAATTGAGTATTTACCTTACCGGCGTACACCATAGTAACGATATCTAATTGGGCGGCATCGGTAACTCTTCGACCATCTATAAGATGGGGTTGTATCCCCATTTTTTCACTGATCAGTGAAGCATCTCGTCCGCCACCATGAACCAAGATTTTTGGCCCCTCTTGAGCGACAAAATACTGTAGTACTTGATCACACTTTTCAGGGGATTGCAATAACTCTCCTCCGATTTTCAAAACAAATAAAGAACTCATGATTCAAGAAGCTTTTGAATGATGTAGGCAGCAGAGTAGGTTCTATTATTCGCTTGCTCGATAACCAAAGATTGTTCAGAGTCTAGAACAGTATCGGTTGCGATCACGTTTCTTCTCAAAGGCAAACAGTGCATAAACTTCGCAGACCCTAACTTCTCAGGAGTGATCATCCAATGATCGAGACCAGTACTTACTGCGCCATAGTTGGAAAACTGAGACCAGTTTTTTACATAAACAAAATCGGCTCCCTTAAAGGCTTTATCTTGATCGTATTCAACCTTAGTATCTCCTACAACCGCAGGGTCTAATTCATATCCCTTTGGGTGCGTAATTATAAAATCAACATCAGTAGCCTGCATCATAAGGGCGAACGAATTGGCTACTGCGTGCGGAAGGGCTCTAGGGTGTGGTGCCCAACTAAGAACCACTTTGGGTCGATAAGTACAATTCTCTTCAATGGTAATCGCATCAGCAAGCGCCTGAAGTGGATGTTCAACCGCACCTTCCATACTAAAGACAGGTACCCTAGCGTGGGCAACAAAAGCCGACACCACTCGATCATTAATATCTGCCTCCTTATCCGTTAGAGTTGGAAACGATCGAATTCCTATAACATCCGCGTACTGAGATACAACTGCAGCAGCCTCCTTAATGTGCTCTGCTTTAGTACTATTCATGATTGCCCCATCTTCAAATTCAAGTGCCCAACCACTCTCGCCGATTTGCATGACCATTACTTTCATCCCTAGCTTAATTCCTGCCAATTCAGTACTCAGTCTTGTTCTCAAACTATTATTGAAAAACAGTAGACAAAGTACCTTGTCTTTGGTATAAGGCTTTGTAATATCCTGGCTTTGTTTCAAAGAGAGTGCCTCTTTCACTGCGTCTGGTGCAGACACTAGATCTCTAACGCTGGTGTATTTTTTCATGATAATCGTTTTATCTCATTGAGGAGGGTTGATAATGCCTCCTTGGTACAGTTAAGAGGCGGAAGAATTCGAACCACATTAGGGTTACTTGACGACCCAACAAATAGATGGCTTTCTTCTAATAAAGCCTTGCGAAGCGCGGCCGTTGGTTTTCCAAAATCTAGACCGATCATCAGTCCTGCGCCTTTGATCTTGGCCTCAATACCTAGTCGATCAACCTCTGCTCTAAAATGGGTTTCTAATTCTCGCGCATTGGCAATTAAATTTTCCTCCTCAAGAACGTCTAAGACGGCTAAAGCAGCCCTACAGGCTAGATAATTTCCGCCAAACGTTGTTCCTAATTCACTTTTAACAGCCTCATGTTTTTCGTGTATAAGCACCCCTCCAATGGGGAATCCATTCCCCATTCCCTTAGCAATACTGATAAAATCTGGCTCTAAATCAAAGCGCTGAAAGGAGAAAAAGCTGCCGCTTCTACCAAAACCCGATTGAACCTCATCTGCAATAAGTAAAGTACCTGTTTTTTTACATTGCTCATTAATCTCAGAAGTAAAATCTAAACTGGGTTGATCTAGTCCTCCAACCCCTTGAATGGTTTCTATGATTACCGCACAATACTGTTCTGTGACTAATAACTGCTCTAGTTGCTTATGGTCGCCAAAAGGAATGAAATCGACCTCATGACCAGCGTTGAGAGGAGCTACAATCGAAGGATTATCCGTAGCTGCAACTGCTGCTGAAGTTCTTCCGTGAAAGCTCCCTTTAAACGCGAGAACCTTTTTTCGACCGGTCTTGAATGAGGCCAATTTGAGCGCGTTCTCATTTGCCTCGGCCCCACTGTTACAAAGAAACAAAGCAAAGTCCTCATTTAATTTCGCATTTAATCGCTCAGCAAGTTCCTCCTGAAAACGATTGAGAACAACATTCGAATAAAACCCGATTTGTTCTAACTGCTCAGTGAGTGATTTTACATAATGCGGATGGCTGTGTCCGATTGAGATCACTGCATGCCCCCCGTAATAATCGGTATATTTCACCCCATTGTTATCGGTAAGTTCCATCCCTTTAGCCGAGACCAATTCAATCGGATACTGAGCATAAACCTGATATAAACTCATAACTACGTCGTCGATTTAATTTCGTTGATTTTATCAAAAGAGGCCGTAAGCCCCTGAATAAATGCCGAGCTCATTCCTGAATGCTCCATGACATTAAGACCGGTTATCGTGCATCCGCTCGGAGTGGTAACGCGATCAATCTCTGCCTCAGGGTGATTTCCCGATTCGATAAGTAATCGAGCCGCTCCATAAGCCGTCTGTGTGGCAATTTTTAAAGCGACCTCTGACTCAAATCCCAATTGAACGCCACCTTGTGTGTTGGCTCTGATCAGTCTAAGCCAAAAAGCGATTCCACTCGCACAAAGAACGGTGGCAGCCTGCATTTGAGCCTCTTCAATAGCCAAGGTCTCTCCAACATGTGCAAATAGTTCCTCAACCTCTGAAAGTCTAGAGGCGCCTGTCTCGTTCGAGGCAATTAGGGTCATTGAAGCCTGTACCGAAATAGCAGTATTGGGCATAGCGCGATAAACGGCAGTGTCTGATCCTAGAACCGCCTCAAGCTGCTCAATTTGATAACCAGCAGCGGTGCATACGACCAGACAATTCTTCTGAAGACTTGGTTTTATTTGTCTTAAAATACGATCACATTGACTAGGTTGAACCGCAATGATAACTACATCGGCTTTTGAAACAGCCTGAATATTATCGCTAGTCACCTCAATATTTTCTTTAGTTGACCAGCTAGAAAGCGAACCTGTTTTCCTTCTTGTGAGCACCAAAGAGTGTCCTGTCTGATGAAGCCCTGAGGCAATACTTAGTCCCAGATTTCCTGCTCCTATAATGGCGATGGTCGATTTCATTAGTATCCTATAGATTTAAATAACAGCCCTTCAGATTCGTCAAAGCCAAACATGAGATTCATGTTCTGAACCGCTTGTCCCGCAGCCCCTTTCAATAAATTATCAATGGCAGAAGTGATAAGCAACGTGTCGTTGTGTTTGTGTAAATGGATTTGACAATTATTTGTGCCTACCACCTGCTTTAGCGATATTGGTGATTTTACCACCTGAGTGAAGGCTGCGTCCTTGTAAAAAGCTTCATAAAGGTCGTAGGCCTCTTCTAGCGACCCTTCAAATTCACAATACGATGTAGCAAAAATTCCTCTAGCAAAGGCTCCTCGCTGAGGGAGAAAAAACAGCTTCGGGGTAGCTTTAGCCTTCTGAGTGAGTTGCTCCCCAATTTCAGCTAAATGCTGATGGGTAAAAGCTTTATACCATGAAAGATTATTCAATCTATAGCTGAAATGCGAAGTCTCTGAGAGAGAAGCCCCTGCTCCAGTACTGCCTGTTGTAGCGTTAACATGAACTGAAGTTTGCTCATCAATTTTATGGTGATGAAATAGCGGTGCTAAACCCAGGGTGATTGCCGTTGCAAAACAGCCAGGATTAGCAATATGATTCGCCTTTTGAATCTCCTGTTTTCTCAGTTCGGGCAAACCAAAAGTAAAGTGGTAGCCTCCCCATTTTGAATGATTGATATGTCTGAACTCATTGCTGAGATCAACTATTTTAACCTGATCAGCAAGTGTCTTATGCGTTTCTATAAAAGTTTTGGAGGCACCGTGCGGAAGTGCAAGAAACCATATATCTGCACCTGCGTTAATGGTACTGCTAAAATCTAAATCGAGTCGATTTGAAAGCTCTGGCATTACTTCTGACAACGACTGACCCGCTTTTGAACGACTGATCAGTTGTGTTAGTTCTACCCCACTATGAAAGGCGAGAACTCTAATTAATTCAGCTCCTGTATATCCTGTTGCACCTATGACCGCAACCTTAATCTTGTGGTTTGGCAT
>Ga0209653_1000628_pt1 | contig 30708 bp, 29 predicted proteins | sample SaaInl6LU_22_DNA_FD_184644 | JGI IMG/M metagenome (GOLD analysis project Ga0209653, IMG submission 184644) | Marine microbial communities from expanding oxygen minimum zones in the Saanich Inlet - ESP_116LU_22_DNA (SPAdes) (version 2) | ecosystem: Environmental > Aquatic > Marine > Intertidal...
GGCTGATGCTTTGACCCGTTTGGGTTAAACAAATTGCCGCCAAAAGGCGTAGGCTGTGACCGCAATACACACTGCCAAACTGGCTCTTTTGACATTCTTATCGGAAACATAATCAGTCAAACGCGCGGCTGCATAACTGCCAATACCAATGCCAGCCATGACCGCCAGCCCGCCGGTAATGTCGACTTTATCACTGATGAAAAACAGCACCAGAGCGGCAATTGAGGAAACGGCGGCAAATACAAGTTTTATGCCATTCATGGCGCGCACGGCTGTATAGCCGCCGAGCGATAAGGCGGCGAGGGTGAGAATGCCAAAACCACCATTGAAATAGCCGCCATAAACGCAGGTGCCAAACAGCGCCAAGCCGCCCATCAGCGTGACATTGCGTTTACCCAATCGAGCCGCCATTTGCTCTAATTGTCGGCTCAACATAAACAATAAAGTCGCAAACAACAGGAGCCACGGCACAGCGGCTTCAAACACCTGCGCGTCGGTTTGCAATAATAACCAGCCGCCAATCAGTCCGCCGATAAACACCAGTGGCAATTGCCAGACAAGAGCAGCGCGCACCTCATATATGTGTTTGCGATATCCAGCAGCACCGGTGATATAGCCGAAAGTGGAAGCGAAGGTGTTGGTGGCATTGGCGATAATTGGTGGCATGCCGGAAAAAACCAAAGCGGCGAAGGTCACGCCAGAGCCGCCTCCGGCCAAAGCATTCATTGTGCCGCCAATCAAACCGGCCAAAAACAACAATAAAGTTTCAACATAAAAATCCATACGCCATGGTTACCTGATTTGCTCTCGCAAGTCTGACAAAATCTTGTTACATAGGGTGCAGTTTTGAGGAGAAAAGAATGACCCGTTTTGATAAATCCAAATTGCCAAGCCGTTATGTATCGGTTGGTCCTGAGCGCGCGCCGCACCGATCTTACTATTATGCCATGGGCATGACAGAAGAAGAAATCAACCAACCTTTCGTTGGCGTGGTGTCGTGCTGGAACGAAGCGGCGCCGTGTAATATTTCACTGATGCGACAGGCGCAATCGGCCAAAGCCGGTGTCCGCGCTGCCAGTGGCACGCCACGCGAATTTTGTACCATCACCGTAACCGATGGCATCGCCATGGGGCATGAGGGCATGAAATCATCCTTAGTGTCGCGCGAAGTAATCGCCGATAGTGTTGAGCTGACCATGCGCGGCCATTGCTATGACGCTATGGTCGGGCTTGCTGGTTGCGATAAATCATTGCCGGGTCTGATGATGGCGATGTTGCGATTGAATGTGCCGAGCGTATTTATGTATGGCGGATCAATAATGCCCGGCGAGTTTAAGGGTAAAGATGTCACCGTGATGGATGTGTTTGAAGCGGTTGGTCAACATGCAGCGGGTAATTTGCCGGATTCTGAATTGCATGATTTGGAATGCGTAGCTTGCCCAAGCGCTGGGGCCTGTGGTGGTCAGTTTACCGCCAATACAATGGCCTGCGTTTCTGAAGCCATTGGCTTGGCCTTGCCGAACTCCGCTGGTGCACCGGCTCCCTATGTCAGCCGCGACGCCTATGCCGAGGCCTCAGGCCGTGCGGTTATGGATTTGATCGCCCGCAATATTCGCCCGCGCGATATTGTAACCCGTAAGGCGCTTGAAAATGCCGCCACAGTGGTTGCGGCGACCGGCGGCTCGACGAATGGTGGTCTGCATTTGCCCGCCATGGCGCATGAAGCAGGTATTGATTTCGACCTGATGGAAGTGGCTGAGATTTTCAAAAAGACACCCTATATTGCTGATTTGAAGCCGGGCGGCAATTATGTTGCCAAAGATATGTATGAAGCCGGTGGCGTGCCAATGTTGCTGAAAACTTTGCTGGACGGTGGCTATTTGCATGGCGATTGCCTGACTGTGACCGGCAAATCATTGGCGGAAAATCTTGAGGACATCACCTTTAATCCGGATCAAAAAGTGATTTATCCAGTTTCTAATCCAATTTCACCAACCGGTGGCGTCGTTGGTCTGAAAGGCTCGCTGGCGCCCGATGGGGCGATTGTTAAAGTAGCCGGTATGGAAGTGCTGCAATTTGAAGGAGCAGCTCGTTGCTTTGATTGCGAAGAAGACGCTTTTGCCGCCGTTGCCAGTGAGCAATATAAGCCCGGCGAGGTCTTGGTCATTCGTTATGAAGGGCCAAAAGGCGGCCCAGGGATGCGCGAAATGCTATCCACCACATCTGCGATTTACGGCCAAGGCAATGGCGATAAAGTTGCCTTGATTACCGATGGTCGGTTTTCCGGCGCGACGCGCGGCTTCTGTATTGGCCATGTTGGCCCAGAAGCAGCCGAAGGTGGGCCCATTGCCTTGATTGAAGATGGCGATAAAATTTCGATTGATGCGGAAGCTGGCACGATTGATCTTCTGGTCGATGTCACGGTTTTGGCGGAACGCAAAGCAAAATGGCAGGCACGTGAAAATGATTTCGCGTCGGGCACTTTGTGGAAATATATGCAAACCGTTGGGCCGGCCTCAAAAGGCGCCGTTACCCATCCAGGCGGGGCGAAAGAGAAAAAGCAATATGCTGATATTTAAGCCCTGCAATTAACACATCAGAGCCCGCTTGTGAAAACAGGCGGGCTTTATGCGTCGAGGGTGATCCACACCGGAACATGGTCGGACGGGCGTTCCCAGTCTCGTGTGTGTTTATCAATGCCAAAGCCAGTCAGGCAGTCAGCCGCCAGCGGCGTCAGCAAATGATGGTCAATGCGAATGCCATTATTCTTCGGCCAAGCACCGGCTTGATAATCCCAGAATGTATAGGTGTTCTCATCGGTCACAGTGAGATTGGCGACCGCCTCAGTGAGGCCCAAATGCAAAAGCCGTCGGAAGGCCGCGTGGGTCTCGGGTCGGTAAAGCGCGTCACCTTCCCAAGCAGCCGGATCATGGACGTCAGCGGCTGTTGGGATGACATTATAATCACCGGCAAGGACAACCGCTTCTTCATGCGCCATTAGACTTCGGGCATGAGCTTCTAAAGCGGCCATCCACGCCAGCTTATAGCTATATTTCGGGCCGCTGCCGCCCTCGGTTGGATTGCCATTGGGCAAATATAGAGAGGCAACGCGCACCGCGCCTTTATCGGTGCTGACGACGGCTTCAATATAACGCGATTGCTCATCTTCGAAATTTGGCAGTCCGCGGGTGACATCTTCAAGTGGTGATTTTGAGAGCAGGGCGACGCCATTATAGGTTTTTTGCCCATGGGTTTCGACATTATAGCCAAGGGCTTCAACTTCCATACGCGGGAACGCTTCGTCGACGCATTTTAATTCTTGCAAACAGACGACATCCGGCTTGGCTTCTTGCAAATAGGCCAGAAGGTTAGGTAGGCGAGCTTTAACTGAATTGACGTTCCAACTAACAATTTTCATGATTATTATACGTCGAAGGAGGTGCCGCAGCCGCACGAAGCGGTTGCATTGGGGTTTTTGATTTGAAAAGCGGCGCCAATGAGGTCGTCCACCCAATCAATTTCAGCCCCTTGCATATATTGTATCGACATATCGTCGATCAGCACGGTAATGCCGTCGCGGGCAAACGCCAAATCGTCAGAGGTTTGTGTGTCGTCGATTGAGAATATATAGGAAAAGCCAGAGCAGCCGCCGCCCTGCACGGCGACGCGCAAACAGCTTCCCGGCGCCTCAGCGGCCAAAATTTTGGCAATCTGTGAAGCGGCAGAATCGGTAATGGCAAATTGGCTGGCTTGTTGTGTCATGAGCAGAAGATAGGTTGAGTTGACGGTAAAAACAAGTGGCCGTTGCATTATCTGCACCACGAATAGGCGACGGAAATCTTTGCCATAAGCAACAAAGCCATTTATGAGTTAACAGAACCCTCGGCTAAGGACGCGTTCATGACACAAACGACAGTTTCGACATTTGCCTGCCTGGCGGCGCAATCGCGCGGACGCCAGCATAGCGAAGCGGAAAGCAAGACGCGCTCTGCCTTTCAGCGCGACCGTGACCGTATTCTGCACGCCGGTGCGTTTCGTCGGTTGAAGCATAAAACGCAGGTTTTTGTGGCCCATGTCGGCGATTACTACCGCACACGCTTGACCCATTCTTTAGAGGTTGCACAAATTGGCCGGTCGATTGCCCGCGAAATGGGCTTGGATGAAGATTTAATTGAAACGCTATCCTTGGCTCATGATCTGGGTCACACGCCATTTGGCCATGCGGGCGAAGAGGCTTTGGACGCTGCTATGCAGCCCTATGGCGGTTTTGATCATAATGCTCAAACCCTACGCATCGTTACCCGTTTGGAGAAGCGCTATATTCATTTTGACGGGCTGAATTTGACATGGGAGTCGTTGGAGGGTTTGGTCAAACACAATGGCCCGCTCCTGACGCCATCGCGCGGCCTCGCGTTTTTGCCCTTCGCCATTCAAGAACACGCGCAAGAACAAGACTTGCACCTCGACACTTGGCCGTCTTTAGAAGCGCAAATCGCCGCCTTATCTGATGATATTGCCTATAATAATCATGATATTGACGATGGGTTGCGGGCTGGGCTGATTAATTTAGATGATCTGCGCGACCTTCCATTAACCGGTGATATTCTGCGCCAGATTGAAAATAATCATGGGGTGTTGAGCGCCAAAATGCAGCGCCATGAATTGGTACGAGAAATGATTTCTGTGATGATTGGCGATTTGGTTAGCCAAACGCATCGCAATATTGCTGCACAGAAGATTGAAACCGCCGATGACGTGCGCCAAGCCAAACAGGCGATGGCACATTTTTCGCCGGAATTGGCTGAAAAACACGCCATCATCAAAGAGTTTTTGTTTCAGCAAGTATATCGCCATCACACGGTCAATGGCTCGATGAGCAAAGCCCGTCGGGTAATGCGCGATTTATTCGATCTGATGTTCGATGAGCCCGAGGTTTTACCGGAAGAATGGCGCCGCCAAGCCGAGGACAGCGATGAAACCGGACGGGCGCGGATTATCTGTGATTATATCGCTGGCATGACCGATCGATTTGCGATGGAAGAACATCGGCGATTGTTCGACATTTCAGACACAATGGCGTAAACACTGCTGATGAATTTGTTTGCTCGTATCGAAAGCGATTTAATCGCCATTTTAACCGACCTCACCAAGGCTGGCACATTGCCCGATGGGTTGGATTTTTCACGCGTCAATGTTGAGCCGCCTCGAGATGCGTCGCATGGCGATATGGCGATAAATGCGGCCATGGTGTTGGCCAAACCGGCGGCCATGAACCCACGCGATTTGGCGGCCATTTTGGTCGATAAATTAACCGCTTTGGAACATGTCGTAAGCGCGGAAATCGCCGGCCCGGGTTTCGTAAATCTGTCTCTGGCGGCGTCTTTTTGGGTGGCTTTAGTGCCAGAAATCCTGCGCAGCGGCCTTGGCTATGGCAGCAGCGAGCGCCACAAAAATGTGCCGATTAATATTGAATATGTGTCGGCTAATCCAACCGGCCCGATGCATGTTGGGCACGCGCGTGGCGCGGTGTTTGGCGATGCTTTGGCGCGGCTATTGGAAAAAACCGGCCACCAAGTTTTGCGCGAATATTATATTAATGACGCGGGTTCACAGGTCGATGTTTTGGCGCAATCAGCTTTGTTGCGGATGCGCGAGGCCTTGGGCGAAGATATTGGCGAGATACCAGCGGGGCTATATCCGGGTGATTATTTGTTACCAGTTGGCGCGGCTCTGGCGGCGCAATATGGTACAGATTTATTGAGCCAAGACGAAGCGGCACAGATTAAGACCGCCAAGGCAATGGCGTTGCCGATGATGATGGAGATGATCCGCGGTGATTTAGCAGCCTTGGGCATTGAGCATAAGTTTTTCTTATCTGAGCAAAGCCTGCATGACGATGGCTCGGTTGAAGCGGCCTTTGACACATTGCAGCAAGCTGGCTTGGTTTATCGCGGGGTTCTGGAGCCGCCGAAAGGTAAAGAGCCGCCCGCCGATTGGGAAGCCGCACCGCAGTGGTTGTTCAAATCATCTCAATTTGGCGACGATAGCGACCGTGCCTTGCGCAAGTCTGATGGTGCTTGGACTTATTTTGCTCCGGATATTGCCTGCCATTTCAATAAATTCAATCGCGGCTACCAGCAAATGATTGACGTTTGGGGGGCTGACCACATTGGCTATATCAAACGCATGCAATCTGCGGTTACAGCGATTACCGCCGGGCAGGGCACGCTCGAGGTCAAAGTGTGCAATATGGTTAAATTGCAGCGCGGTGGCGAGCCGGTCAAAATGTCGAAGCGTTCCGGCGATTTTGTGACCCTACGCGAAGTCGTCGATGAAGTTGGCAAAGATGTTGTGCGCTTCATGATGTTGACCCGTAAAAATGACGCGCCATTAGACTTTGATTTTGATTTGGTGAAACAAAAAAGTCGTGAAAATCCAGTGTTTTATGTGCAATATGCTCATGCAAGAATTTGCTCTGTTCTGCGCAATGCCAGCCAAGTTGGGCTTGATGAGAAGTTGCTTTCCGATGCCGCTTTATCGCGCGTCGATGTGAGTTGTCTGCAAGATCCGGCGGAACTTGGCCTGATACGCAATTTGGCCAATTATCCGCGCCTTTTGGCGTCAGCTGCCGAAGCGCGCGAACCACATCGAGTAGCGTTTTATTTGCAAGATTTAGCCGCGCAATTCCATGCTTTGTGGAATCTCGGCAAAGAACAAACGCATTTGCGGTTTATTCAGGAGGATGATATTTCCGGGAGCCTTGCACGGCTGGCCCTGTTGCGTGCGACGGCAGTTACCATAGCTTGCGGTCTAGACGTCATTGGCGTGGAACCTGAGCAGGAAATGCGCTAGACTAAAGCTTCAGGGATTCGCTTGGAGATAACATGTCACAAAACCCACCGGAAACCGGCTCAGAATACGATCAGGGCTTTTTAGACAGCGACGTTGATTTGCAAATTGGCAGGCCTCCTTCGGATGGCATGGTCGTCACCCGTAGTGCGTCTGATTTGCCGTCCATATGGGTTCTTTTGCTTGGCTTTGTGGTCATTGGTGGGGTGCTTGCAGGCGGCTATTACCTTGGCTACCAAAGAGGGTTAGAGGTCGGTCAGCGCGATTTGCCACCGGTGATTATTGCTGATCCGGCACCGAGTAAAGTGCCGGCAGCTGAATTGCCAGAAGCTGAGCAAAAGGCGGCAGACGATCTTAACATCTATGGTGTAATGCAAGGCAAAGACGGTGAAACCCCAGTTTTGGAAGGGCCTGCTGATAACGCAAATGGCGCAATCGAGAGTTTGATTGCGCAGTCGGAGACATTGGCCGAGATTAAACAGCAAGCTGAGGATCTACCGCCCGCCACAGTACTGGCAAAAGAGCCAGGCGAAATGCCTGAAGTGGCCGCAACTGAACCGGCTAAAACAGCCGAGGTTGATGCCGCCGCAAAGCCGAGTGGGCGGCAAGATTATATGGTTCAACTGGCGGCTACGCGCAGTCGCGCTCTGGCGCGCGGCACTTATAGCAAGCTGCAAGCCAAGCATGACGCACTTTTGGGGCGCCGTGACCCACTCATTCTGCGCATTGACTTGGGCGAAAAGGGTGTTTTCTATCGCGTCAATGTTCCGGGCTTTCCCCATCGCATGGCAGCTAATAATTTCTGTATCAATCTCAAAGAGCGCGGCCAGGACTGTCTTGTTAAAAAACAACCGTAATCTCTCTCCAGTTATTTTCGGGTTTCAATCGGTTGATGTGTCAGCGCAAGAGCTGGAATTTTTCCATCAAACGCGCCCTTGGGGGGTAATTTTATTCGCCCGTAATATTGACACCATGGCGCAATTGCGTGCGCTAACGGATAAATTGCGTGCCGCATCGGGTAACCCACATTTACCGATTCTGATTGATCAAGAGGGCGGCCGTGTGGCCCGTCTGCGTCCGCCATTGGTGCGGTCTTATCCGGCGGCTGGCGTTTATCGCCAGCTCTATGAGATAACGCCAGAAAAGGCGTGTCGCGCGGCATTTCTCGGCGGTTATTTGCTGGCCGCTGATTTGCATGATGCCGGGGTGACGATTAATTGTGCGCCATGCCTCGATTTAGGCCTGCCGAATATGTCGGAAATTATTGCTGACCGTGCCTTTGGCGCTGATGTCGAGAGCATTACCGCTTTAGCGCGGGCTTTCATCGACGGCCAGCAAAAAGCTGGCGTGCTGAGCCTTGCCAAACATTTGCCAGGCCATGGTCGCGCAATTGTCGATAGCCATGTCGAATTGCCAGTGGTCGATACATCAACCGACATACTGCGGGCAACAGATTTCGCGGTTTTCAAAGCCTTCAATGATCTGCCATTGGGCATGACGGGACATTTATTATTCACTGATATTGATGCCGATAATGTCTCAACTTTCTCACCTGCGGTAATGCAACAGATAATTCGCCAAGAAATTGGCTTTTCCGGCTTGCTGATGAGCGATGATGTGAGCATGCAGGCACTTGATGGTGATTTTGCATCGCGGGCCAGAAAATCCTTAGAGGCTGGCTGCGATTTGGTTCTGCATTGCAATGGCGATATGTCGGAAATGCAGTCTGTGGCCGAGGCCTTACCCAGTTCACTATCAGATGAGACGGCGCAGCGCATGGTGCATGTTGAGACTTTGTTAGCGGCGCAACCAGCGGTTCTTGATGCGTCGGCGCGGGCTCAGGCGCAACAAGACTGGGGAGAACTTGTCGGCGATATTTTCCCTGATGCGCGGAACGCGGTATAAATGGCCATGGATGAGAACCAAAGTGATTCTGCCGAACCGGCTGATTTTGATGAGGGCGTCGCCTATCAACAAATAACTGGTGACGGTCTACCTCTTAACCTTGAGGGCTATGAGGGGCCGCTGGATATTCTGCTGTCTTTGGCGCGGACGCAAAAAGTTGATCTCAAACAAATTTCAATTTTGCAATTGGCCGAGCAGTATCTTGATTTTGTGCGCCAAGCGCAGGATTTGAAAATTGAAGTCGCGGCCGATTATCTGGTTATGGCCTCATGGTTGGCCTATTTGAAATCGCGCTTGTTGCTACCGAAGCAAGATGATGGCGAAGAGGTCAGTGCTGAAGAGTTGGCGGCGAGATTGGTCTATCGTCTGCAGGTTTTGGAGGCGATGCGTGAGCGGGCTGCGCAATTAATGGCGCGCGATCTTTTGGGGCGCGATTTTTTCGTTCATGGCATGCCGGAAGGTATTCGTATCAAACGGGCCAGCAAATATGAAGCCAGCCTCTATGAAGTGCTGGCCGCTTATTCGACGCAAAGACTGCGCAATTATTATCAAGAATGGACACCGCCAAAGCTTGATGTGTTGAGCATTGATCGGGCGCGCATGCGGCTTGAACGGCTGTTTGGTAAGCTCGATAATTGGGAAGTTTTAGATGGTTTAGTGGCTGGCGATGTGCGCGATCGGCAAAAACGCCGAACCACAATTGCCAGTTCGTTTAGCGCTGTTTTGGAATATGTCCGTGACGGGCGCCTTGAAGTTCAACAAAGCAAAAATTTTGACGATGTCTTAATCCGCCGCGCGCGGCCAAAAGCCACCGCCGAGCAAGCAGAGTGAGTGTCGCCCTATGACTGATGACGTAATCGAAATTGATGCCGAACACATGCGGATTGTTGAGGCGGTGCTGTTTGCCGCTGAGGAGCCGTTGGATTTGGCCAATATCGCCGATAAGTTGCCGGCTGATGTCGATACGGCGGCAATCGTCGAGGCGGTGCGCGCTAAATATGAAGGGGCAGGGTTTAATCTGCAACGGATTGGTAATAAATGGGCCTTCCGCAGTGCCGCTGATTTGGCGCATGTGCTGCAAAAACACGTGGTGCAACAACGTCGTTTGTCGCGTGCTGCTTTGGAAACCATGGCGATTATTGCCTATCACCAGCCAGTGACGCGGGCTGAAATTGAGGATATTCGCGGCGTCTCTGTGTCTAAAGGCACGCTAGATGTCTTGCTGGAAAGTGAGTGGGTGAAAATTCGCGGACGCCGGAAAGTGCCGGGCCGACCGGTTACCTATGGCACGTCAGACAGTTTCCTGTCGTATTTCGGGCTTGAACGGTTGCAGGATCTGCCCGGATTGGACGAATTAAAGGCAGCCGGTCTGTTGGATGGACGTTTACCGCCGGGCTTTGCAGTGCCTGAGCCAGATCCAGATAGTGACCCAAATGAAGAGCCCTTGGCTGACGGTGATGACGGTCTGGAACCATTGGAAATGGATTTACCAGATATTGATGAGCCTGCGGTGGCAGAAAAGGAAACAGGCCTTTGAGCGATGCGGCGCTTCGTTTTGTCGATGTTTCCTGCCAGTTCGGCCATGAACAGGTTGTCAATAAGGTTAGCTTTGACGTTCAGCCATCTGAAATTGTTTGCCTTTTAGGCCCCTCAGGCTGTGGTAAAACGACCAGCCTTAGACTGGCCGGTGGCATGGAAACATTGAGTGGTGGTGAGATTTGGATGGCTGGACAGTGCGTTGCCAATCAGCAAATGGCGCGCCCACCTGAGACCCGAGGCATTGGGTTTTTATTCCAAGATTTTGCCTTATTTCCGCATTTATCGATTGCTGATAATATCAGCTTTGGTATTCGGAATCTCGCCGATAGCGAAAAGCGCGCCCGCGTATCGATGTTGCTTGAGAAGGTTGATTTGGCCGGATTTGAGGACAAATTTCCGGATACTTTATCGGGTGGCGAGCAGCAACGCGCGGCTCTGGCGCGGGCTTTGGCGCCGCGCCCAAAATTGGTTTTAATGGATGAGCCATTTTCCAATCTTGACCCGCAATTGCGCGATCAAATGCGCGATTTGACAATGCATTTGCTCAAACAGTCAAAAGCTGCCGGTCTGATTGTGACCCATGACGCGGCCGATGCGCTGCGCATGGCCGATCGTATTGCTGTGCTCAATAAGGGGGACTTGCTGCAAATCGCCACGCCGCAAGAGATTTATTTTCAGCCGGCGCAATATGACGTGGCGACCATGTTTGGGCCAGTCAATACGCTGCACGGGCAAGTTGAGGCAGGGATTTTGAGCTGCGGCTTTGGCACTTGCGCTGTTGATGCCGCCGATGGCACCTATCAAATTGGCATGCGGCCCGAAAGTCTGAGCTTGCAGAAGGGCGATGAGCCAGGGCTGAGTTTTACCGCAGAGCTCAATCATATTCGCGCTTTTGGATCGGAATGGCTGGCTGATTTGAGCGGTGCTAATGTTGCCGGTTGGCACGCGCGCCTGCGTCAGGCGCATGCGCCGCAGGTTGGGGCGCATAAAATCTATGTATCGGCGCGCCATCTCATGCTATTTAGAGTGTGAAAAGAAGGAAACGGATAAATGGGCATTAGTTGGGTTCAAATTTTAGTTGTCGCAGTTTTGCTGGTTCTATTGTTCGGTCGCGGTCGTATTTCGTCGCTGATGGGCGATGTCGCTTCCGGCATTACGAGTTTTCGCCGCGGACTGAAAGAGGGCGCTGACACGCCATCTGTCGACGATGCCACTGGCCCGACAATTGACGGCGAGGCCTCTGAGGCTGACTCAGATAAAAAATAGCGGAGCCGATTTTGTTTGATATTGGCTGGACAGAAATGCTCGTTTTGGGCGTTGTGATTTTGCTGGTCGTGGGGCCGCGCGAATTGCCTAGCCTGTTGCGCACAATGGGGCAATATGTCGGCAAATTCCGTCAAATTGCGTCCGAGTTTCGCGGCCAAATGGATGATATGGGGCGCGATATATCGACCGGTGTTTCAAGCGAGCTCGGCGATGAAGTCGACATTAAAAAATTAAAAAAATCTTTGCAGGAAGTGGATATTGGGGTGCCGGATTTATTCGATACCACCGATGAGAAAGACAATAATGGCTGACACAGACCCATTGGGTGCCAGCGAAGCGCCATTGCTCGACCATTTGATCGAATTGCGCACGCGGCTATTGTGGGTGCTGGCGGTTTTTGCCGCCACTTTGTCAGTCTGCTTGTTTTTTGCCGGCGATATATTTGCGTTTTTATTATGGCCTTTCGAGCAGGCAGCCGGGCCAACGGCACCACTAGAGCTTATATATACGGCGCCGCATGAGTTTTTCTTCACGCAAATCAAGCTAGCCATGTTCGCCGCCTTGTTTATCTGCTTCCCCTATATTGCCTATCAGCTTTATCGCTTTATCGCGCCCGGCCTTTATCGCAATGAACGGGCAGCGTTTTTGCCATTTCTCATTGCCGCGCCCGTGCTTTTTGCGGCTGGTGCGGCTTTGGTGTTTTTCATTGTCATGCCATTGGCGTTTGAATTTTTTCTTGCCATGCAAATTTCCGCATCCGATGGCGCCGAAGTGCGTATGGTTAATCGGGTGAGTGAATATTTGTCTTTCACCATGTTGTTGATGTTGGCCTTTGGTTTGTGTTTTCAATTGCCGGTTGTGCTGACCTTACTCGGCCGTGTTGGCCTTATTACGGCTGATGATTTGCGCGCCAAACGGCGTTATGCGGTGGTCATTGTTTTCGCTGTCGCCGCTATTTTAACACCGCCCGATATTATCAGCCAAATTGGCCTCGGCGTGCCGACTTTACTGCTCTATGAAATTTCTATTTGGTCGGTGGCGGCGATACAGAAAAAACGCCCTACAGTGGCTGAAGATGAGCCGTCATTATAGGTCATTGTGGCGACGGGCCTAGATTTTATTGGGTCAGCGATTTATACCAGAGATGCAAATAATCAGAGCGAGTCGAAAATGCACGATATCAATGCCATTAGAGAAAATCCGGACGCCTTTGACCAAGCGCTGAAACGGCGCGGTGCGGCACCGGTTTCGGCTGAATTATTGGCCCGTGATGATGCACGCCGCAAGGCCATTCAAACGGCACAAGAGTTGCAAACCAAACGCAATGAGGCTTCGAAAAAAATTGGCCAAGCCAAAGGGCAAGGCGATGAGGCCGCGGCGCAAGCGTTAATGGATGAAGTGGCTGGCCTGAAAGAAGAGCTGCAGCAAGCCGAAGATGCCGAGCGTCAGCTCAAGGCCGAGCTTGAAGCGGCGTTGTCGGTGCTGGCCAATGTGCCTCTTGATGATGTGCCTAATGGGGTTGATGAGGCCGATAATGTTGAATTGCGCCAATGGGGCACGCCGCGACAGATTAATCATCCGCGCCAACATTTTGAAATTGGTGAAGCACTGGGGCAAATGGACTTTGAAGCAGCTGCCGCTATATCTGGCGCGCGATTTGTTGTTTTGCGCGATGATTTGGCGCGTCTTGAGCGGGCTTTGGGCAATTTCATGCTCGATGTGCATACGCAAGAATTTGGTTATCGCGAGATGAGCCCGCCGGTTTTGGTGCGCGATGAGGCGGTGTTTGGCACCGGACAATTGCCCAAATTTGCCGAAGATTTATTCCGCACGGAAAACGGCTTTTGGCTATCACCAACTGCCGAGGTGACTTTAACAAATTTGGTGCGTGAACAAATTCTGAATCACGCCAGCCTGCCGCATCGCTATACCGCCTTAACCCAATGTTTCCGTTCCGAAGCGGGCTCGGCGGGACGCGACACGCGCGGCATGATACGCCAGCATCAATTCAACAAAGTCGAGCTGGTGAGCATTGTCGATGCCGATAGTGGCGAGGCTGAACTTGAGCGTTTGACACAATGCGCTGAAACGATTTTGCAGAAACTGGGTTTGCCTTATCGGGTGATGTTGCTGTGCACTGGTGATATGGGGTTCTCAGCTCGTAAAACCTATGATTTAGAAGTTTGGCTGCCGGGGCAGGACACTTATCGCGAGATTTCGAGCTGTTCTTATTGCGGCGATTTTCAGGGCCGCCGGATGAATGCGCGCTATCGTGCCGATGGCGAAAAAGCCACACATTTCGTGCATACGCTGAATGGCTCTGGGCTGGCAGTTGGCCGCACTTTAGTGGCGGTATTAGAAAATTATGTTAATGATGATGGCTCGATTACGGTGCCAGATGTTTTGCAAGCCTATATGGGCGGGGCACAGAAAATCGAGGTATCCCAATGAGTAAAAAATTAAACCGCATTGTTGTCACCAATGATGATGGAATTGACGCGCCGGGGCTTTTGACGGCGGTGAATATTGCCAATCAATTATCCGATGATGTTTGGGTGTTTGCGCCTGCCGAAGAAAAAAGCGGCGCCAGCCATTCTATTTCTCTGGCTCATCCTATGCGGTTGATTGAGCGCGGCCCCAAACGTTTCGCCATCACTGGTTCGCCGGCTGATTGCATCATGGTCGCAACCCGCTCTATGTTGAAAGATCAGCTGCCGGATTTGATTATTTCTGGCGTGAATTTCGGTCAGAATATCGCTGAGGATGTAACCTATTCAGGCACGGTGGCAGGCGCTAAAGAGGGCACGGTTATGGGCATTCCATCGGTCGCTTTGTCGCAAGCGCTCAACTATGCCGATGCTTCCTATATGCATGGCCCAAGATTTGAGATTGCTGAGAAATATGCCGCTGATATTATTCTCAAAACCCTGCAAATGGAGTGGCCATCTGGAACGTTGATGAATGTAAACTTTCCGGACATTACGCTGGAGCAGGATTGTGAAATTCGCGTTACCGCGCAGGGCAAGCGCGATAAAATGATGTTGGTGCTGCAAGAGCGCTTCGATCCGCGCAATAATCCTTATTATTGGTACGACTTCACGCGCGCTATCTCCACGCCAACACCAGGCACTGATATCGAGGCCATTATGCAGGGGCATATTTCCGTTACGCCGCTACAAATGAATCATACGCACAATGGCATGCAGCAGAAAATGGCAAATTTATTTGAATGATAGCAGCTCATACCCGTACGCGTTTTCGACACATTACCGTCATTTTGGTTTTGGCGTTTGCGCTTGTCGGTTGTGGGCAGGTGGTCAGCGGCAAATGGTATGACGCGCAAAAAGGCAAAACCGGCAAATGGTGGATTGATAACCCCAATGGTACTGTTTCTTTACCGCGTGGCAAATCTGGCACCATCACCGTCCGCAAGGGCGATACTTATTACAAATTAGCTGAGCGCCATCGGGTGTCTATGCGCGCCTTGCTGGATGCCAATAATGCGCGTCCGCCGTATAATCTCGAGCCCGGTGATCAGATTAATCTCCCGCGCAAGGCATTTTACACGGTCAGAGCCAATGACACGCTTTACGCCATCTCGCGCCAGTTCAATACCAATCTGGCGGATTTGGCCAATCTCAATAATATTCAAAAGCCCTATACGATAAGCGTCGGGCAAAATCTTCAAGTGCCTAATGGCCAAAGCGTTGCGCGCACCACAAAACAAATTAGCGCCCAGGCTAAGAAAATTGCTGCGACCAGCACGCCCAGTCGCGCTGGTCGCTTTCTGGTGCCGGTCAACGGCCGCGTAATTTCTGAGTTTGGCCCTAAAAAGGGCGGCCTGCACAATGACGGCATTAACATTGCTGCTAGCATGGGGACGCCGATTAAAGCGGCAGAAAATGGTGTTGTTGTTTATGCCGGCAATCAACTGCGTGGCTACGGCAATTTATTATTAGTGCGGCATTCGGGCGGTTGGGTGTCGGCCTATGCGCATACGTCAGCATTTCGCGTAAAAGCCGGCGACCGTGTCAAACAGGGGCAAGTGATTGCTGAGGTCGGTGATAGCGGCAATGTCGACCGCCCACAGTTACATTTTGAATTGCGCAAGGGCACGCGGGCGGTAAATCCGAAATCATTGATTTAGAAACGAAAAACACCTTAATTTTCGACAATTTTGCCGCTTAAAGTCTTTGCCTTGCGCCAAACCATGCGTATACTCGGCGTCAATTCTAACGGAGATTTCCATGTTTATTACATCCGCTTATGCCCAATCAGCCGCCGGTGGTGGCTCGCTATTGGATATGATTTTTCCTTTGGTAATGGTGTTTGCCATTATGTATTTCATGATTTTACGGCCGCAACAAAAGCGTCAAAAAGAGCACAAAGCTATGCTCGCCGCTGTCCGTCGTGGCGACACTGTGGTGACGCAGGGCGGGTTGATCGGCAAAGTCGCGAAAGTTGGCGAAGACGAGCTGGAAGTTGACCTGAGCAAAGACACGCGCGTCAATGTTGTTAAGAGTATGATTATTTCCGTTCGTAGCAAATCGGAACCCGTCAAAAAGGACTAAGCATTTCCATGCTGCATTTCTCAAAACTCAAAATTGCCGGTATGGCCCTCGTGTTTGTGGCCGGTATCTTGTTTTCATTGCCGAATTTTTTAAGTCAGCAAACCCGTCAATCCATGCCGGATATTTTGCCTTCAAGCGCATTAAACCTTGGGCTTGATTTGCAAGGCGGGTCGCATTTGTTGCTTTCTGTAGATATGCAGGCGGTGCAAAATGAGCGTCTTGACGGACTACTCGGTGATGTTCGGCTTGCCCTGCGCGGTGCGGGTATTGGCTATACGGGCTTAGGTCGGGTTTCCAATGGTGTGTCAGTTACTTTGCGCGATAGCAGCCAATCGCAAGCGGCAAAGAAAGCTCTTGAAGATTTGGCTCAGCCTGTCGAAGCACTGGTTTTTGGCAGTTTTAGCAATGCCGTCGATTTAGATGTTGTTCAAAATGGGGACTTGGGCTTTACCCTGACCTTAACTGAGGAGGCAATTTTAGCGCGCAACACGCGCACATTGCAGCAATCCATTGAAATTATCCGCCGTCGGATTGACGAGCTGGGCACGACAGAGCCGACGATTCAGCGGCAAGGCGACACGCGCATTCTTGTGCAAGTGCCTGGGCTTGACGACCCGCAGCGTTTGAAGGCGCTTTTGGGACAGACGGCGAAAATGAATTTCCATTTGGTTGACCAAAATGCCAGCCCCTATGACGTAATGGGCGGCAAGCGGGCGCCTGCTGGTGCCCGTTTGGTGTATACAGATACGGAGCCAGCCGTGCCTTATTTAATCCGCCGTCGGGCTATGGTGAGTGGTGAGCGTTTGGTTGATGCCAGTATTGGTTTTGATCCGCAAACCAATGCGCCAGAGGTTAATTTCCGTTTCGACTCAGTGGGTGGCAAGAAATTTGGTGAAGTAACTAAAGCGAATATTGGCCGGCCTTTTGCCATTGTCTTGGATGATAAAATTATTTCGGCACCGGTGATTCAATCAGCCATTCTTGGCGGAGCAGGGCGTATTACTGGTAATTTCTCAGTTCAAGAAGCCAATGATTTAGCCATTCTCTTACGTGCTGGTGCGCTACCTGCGCCGATGAATATTCTCGAAGAACGCACGGTTGGTCCAGGTCTGGGTGCTGATAGTGTGGCGGCTGGCCGGATTGCGCTGATAGTCGGATTTGTCGCGGTCATTGGTTTTATGGTTTTGAGCTATAATTTATTTGGCCTGTTTGCCAATATCGCGCTTATCATTAATATGGTTCTGATTATGGCGGTTTTGTCGGGGCTGCAAGCCACACTGACATTACCGGGTATTGCTGGCATTGTGTTGACTGTCGGTATGGCAGTGGATGCCAATGTTCTGATTTTTGAGCGCATTCGCGAAGAATTACGCGCCAATAAAGCACCGATTACCGCCATTGATGTCGGCTATAGTCGGGCGCTTGGCACAATTTTAGACGCCAATGTCACCACTCTTTTAGCGGCAATTATTCTGTTCCAATTAGGTTCAGGGCCAATTCGCGGCTTTGCGGTCACTTTGGCGATTGGCATTGTCACCTCCGTGTTTACAGCTTTCACGCTAACGCGGTTCTTTATTTCACTATGGGTGCGCGCCAAAGGCCGCCCAGCGCAGCTGCCGCTGTAATCGGTTAGCGAGGATATGACAATGTGGACATTGAAACTTATAGCCGCTGACACAAAAGTAAAATTTGTGCGCTATCGCGTCATGGCCTTTGTGCTTTCGGTTTTGTTGATAATCGGCTCCATCGGCGCCTTCACCAGCAATGGTTTGAACTTCGGCATTGATTTCAAGGGCGGTACGCTGATTGAGATTAGTTCCGAAGCCGAGATTGATATTGCGCAATTGCGCGAGCAACTGACTGGCCTCAATATCGGCGAAGTGCAAATTCAGCAATTTGGCACACCTAGCGACGCGCTTATTCGCGTTTCGGAAGATGAAGAGGCCGTGTCGGCGCAGGGTGGGTTGAGCGCGGTTGAGAGCATTCGCAATGAATTGCAAGGCCGCTTTGAAATACGTCGGGTTGAAATTGTCGGCCCGCAAGTCAGTGGTGAGCTCATTCAAACCGGTATTCTGGCAGTTTTGGCCGCCATTATTAGCATGCTGATTTACATTTGGTTCCGCTTTGAATGGCAGTTCAGTGTCGGCGCCGTTCTGGCTTTGGTGCACGACGTGGTGTTGACCATCGGTATTTTCTCGCTTCTGCAATTGGACTTTAACTTGTCAATTTTGGCCGCCATTCTGACCATTGTTGGCTATTCGATGAATGACACAGTGGTGGTTTATGACCGTGTGCGCGAAAACTTGCGCAAGTTCAAAAAAATGCCGCTGGATGAATTACTAGACGTCGCCATCAATGAAACGCTATCGCGTACGGTGATGACCTCGGTGACGACGCTCATTGCACTGATAGCGCTCTATACGCTTGGTGGTGAGGTTATTCGTGGCTTTACCTTTGCGATGATTTGGGGGGTTCTGGTTGGGACGTATTCATCAATCTTCATTGCCTCACCTTTATTGCTGTATTTAGGCGTAAAGCGCGATTGGTCAGGCAATCAAACAGATTAGCCGATTGCCCTGAAATCCTCACAGTAGTAGGCTTAGGGCAACAAACAGATTCGCATTAGGAGGGGATCAATATGGCGTCAATTTTATCTTCATTACGAAACACAGTTATCGCTGGTTTTGTTTTAGCTTTCATTCTTGAGCTGGTTTATTTGAACGGCGGTGGAACTTTCGATACGAATTTCTACGCGTTTATTTTCCGCTGGCTCCACGTTCTTAGCGGCATTATGTGGATTGGCCTGTTGTATTATTTCAACTTCGTGCAAATTCCAAATATGCCAAATATTCCAGATGATCAAAAACCTGCCATTGGTAAGGTGATCGCACCGGCGGCGCTTTGGTGGTTCCGTTGGGGCGCCATGGCGACCATCGTCACTGGCCTGATCCTCGGTTATTTGAATGGCTATATCCATGACGCTCTGGCGCTTGGCGCGCTGAACGATTTTGAGGTGCCGAAAAATATCGCCATTGGTATTGGCATGTGGTTAGGCATTATCATGTGGTTCAATGTTTGGTTCGTTATTTGGCCAAATCAGAAAAAAGCCCTTGGTATTGTTGAAGCTGATGCAGAAACGAAAGCCGCATCAGCGCGCACAGCTATGTTGTTCTCACGAACCAACACTATGCTGTCCATCCCGATGCTTTTTGCCATGGTATCTGCGCAAAACCTTTATTAAGTTAAATAAAGCATTAGAGAAAAGGCCGCATCTAATGCGGCCTTTTTTTTGGATGGAGCAAGATGAGCTTAAACGAAACAACTTTGCGCAATGAGCTACGCGGCTTTGATGGCGATTTATATTTGACGCATTTATTCGCGCCCGCTGCCTCACGGCCGAAATTGCTGGCGATTTATTATGCCTATGCCGATATGGCGCGTATTCCGCACATGGTCAGCGACCCAATGATTGGCGCTATTCGATTGCAATGGTGGCGCGATTTAGTGGCCGGTCTGGCTGAACAAAATGCTGGTGACAGCCCAATTGGCGCCGCCTTGCTCGATTGTTCGGTCAACTTTGATATCATGTTACAGCTCATTGATGGTCGGCAAAGCGAACTAGATCTCGACGAGGAACGCGGTCTGATGGCGTGTTCACCATTTTGCGAGGGCTTAGGCGGGGCTTTTATGAATTTGTCCTTGGATATGTTGGCGGTGGAAGACCCAGAGATACGCCAAATCGCCCCGCAAGCCGGACATGGTTTTGAATTATTGCGGCTCACACCTATTGGTCATCCCCGCATGGCCATGGCCGCGCATGCGTTTCTTGATACGGCGTGTAAGCGTTTCAATAGCTTGCCGCGGCGTCAACGCAAGGCAGCGTTGCCAGCCTTTTTACCGATTGGTCTGGCGCGCTATCAAGCGGCGCATTGGCCAAAGCAAAAATCACTGCTCGCCTATCAATGGCATATTTTGAAAATGGCAACGCTTGGTCGGCTATGAGGCCAGCCAATTTTTAAAATCTTGTCGTGCCCGTGAGGTAAACGCTTGCTGGCGGGCGATTTTTTTGCCCTGCATACGGGCCTTACCGCGCAACCGCTTGCCGTCTTCACCGATTGGCGGCGGCAAATCGCCAAGCACCGGCATGAGTCCAAAGTTAACGTTCATTGGCTGGAAACTACTGGCCTCAGCATTCACCGTAATATGTGCCAAAAGTGCACCAAAAGCGGTGGTGGCCGGCGGGGCGTTTATCGGCGCGCCAAGAATCTGCGCAACGGCAAAACGGCTGGCCAAAAGCCCAATCGTGGTGCTTTCGACATAGCCTTCGACGCCGGTAATTTGTCCGGCGAAACGGATATTGGGCGCGTTTTTCAGGCGTAACTCAGTGTCGAGCAATGTTGGACTATTCAAAAACGTGTTGCGGTGCAAGCCACCGAGGCGTGCGAAACGGGCATTTTCTAATCCAGGAATGAGCTTAAAAACGTCGGTTTGGGCGCCATATTTTAATTTGGTTTGAAAGCCGACCATATTGAACAAAGTGCCCAGCGCATTGTCTTGGCGCAATTGCACAACCGCATAGGGTTTGATGTCGGGTTGATGCGCATTGGTCAGCCCGCGCGGTTTCATCGGCCCATGGCGCAGGGTTTCGCGTCCGCGCGCGGCCATCACTTCAATCGGCAAACAGCCGTTGAAATAGGGTGTGTCGGCTTCCCATTGTTTAAAATCGGCGGTATCGCTGGCAATCAAAGCGTCCAAGAAAGCGTTATATTGTGCTTCGTCCATCGGGCAGTTGATATAATCTTTGCCATCACTTCCCGGTGCGCCCTTATCATAGCGAGACTGATACCAGCAAATATCCAAGTCAATGGAGTCATGATAAATAATCGGCGCAATGGCGTCGAAAAATGCCAATTTATCGCGGCCCGTCATGTCGCCTATCGCCTCAGACAAAGCCGGTGAGGTCAGCGGGCCGGTGGCGATAATGACATGCTGCCAATCAGCCGGTATTTGCGTCACTTCTTGGCGCTCAATGGTGATATTTTCGTGCGCTTCGAGGGCTTGAGTGACGGCGGCTGAAAATCCTTCGCGATCGACGGCCAAAGCGCCACCGGCGGGTACTTGGTGGGTGTCAGCGCAAGCCATAATCAGGCTCTGGGCATCGCGCAATTCGGCGTGCAGCAGTCCGACAGCATTATTTTCAGCATCGTCTGAACGGAAGGAATTGGAGCATACCAGCTCGGCCAAATGATCGGTAACATGGGCATCGGTTTTGCGCACAGGCCGCATTTCATGCACAACCACTTTAACGCCAGCTTGCGCCGCCTGCCATGCTGCCTCTGATCCGGCTAGACCGCCGCCGATAATGTGTAAAACTGTTTCGCTCATAGCCAGACTGATACACGCTTTGCGCTAAAAAATAAATCAAAACCGGTCGTTTAAGTCGTCGGTTTTTTAAACTTCAGCAGTGTGAACAGGCCCCAGGGGCCATAATCGCGCTGTTCAACAAGTTGCATATGCGTGTCTTCGGCTTGCAATAGTTCATGCGAGAAGTCGGCATGAAACCCGACCAGTTTAGAGCTTGGGGCGATGGTTTTTTCTAACATGGCCAAAAGCGGCTGTTTGTCTTTCTGGCTTTTGAAGTGATTGAACACGTAAACCGTGCCGCCGGGTTTGCACACGCGGCACATTTCCTGCATCACCCGCGCCGGATCATCGACCACACTGAGCACATAAGTTGCTAAAACACCGTCGAAATAATTATCCTCAAATTCAAGTTGCGAGGCGTCCATGACGCGCAGCTCCTTGATATTCGTGAGGCCGCGTTTGCGCCGCTTTTTTTCGGCTTTCGCCAACATGTCTGCTGATAAATCAATGCCGGTTATCGACATAGAGGCAGCCAAATAATTCAGCGATAGGCCGGTGCCAATACCGACATCTAACACCCGACCAAAAGTGTCTTGATTGAACTGTGAAATAACTTTCCTCAAATAGCGTCGGCTGATTAAGGCGAACGTATAGTCATAGTGATGAGCCCATTTGCGATAGGCGCGACGAATATCCTCCGTCGCTAACGGCGTTTTAACATTCATTTTCTGCTCTTTTATTATTATTACAGATCGGTTTACGCGGAACGGAATGGCAGGACTAGCTGGCTTTTTTAATGTTCGCTGATGCCTTACGCTTTGGCTTTAGCAATTTGCTCAGATATTGTCCAGTGAAGCTAGCTTTTACTTTGGCCACGTCTTCTGGTGTTCCAGTCGCAACAATTTCACCGCCGCCATCACCGCCGGTCGGGCCAATGTCAATTATCCAATCAGCGGTTTTAATCACTTCCAAATTATGCTCAATCACTGCCACTGTATTGCCGGTGTCGACAAGTTCATGCAGCACGTCGAGTAATTTGGCGACATCGTGGAAATGCAGGCCGGTGGTCGGCTCGTCGAGAATATATAGCGTGCGGCCAGTGGCGCGTTTGGACAATTCTTTGGCCAACTTCACCCGCTGCGCCTCACCGCCTGATAGTGTGGTGGCTTGCTGTCCGACTTTAATATAACCCAGACCGACGCGCTGCAGTGTTACCATTTTATCGCGCACCATCGGCACCGCCTTAAAGAAATCAGCCGCTTCATCGACCGTCATATCCAAGACATCGGCAATGCTTTTATCGCGGAAGCGCACTTCAAGTGTTTCGCGATTATAGCGTTTGCCGAGGCAGCTATCGCATTCGACATAAACATCTGGCAGAAAGTGCATTTCAATCTTGATCACTCCATCGCCTTGGCAGGCTTCGCAGCGGCCGCCTTTAACGTTAAAGGAGAAGCGGCCGGGCTTATAACCGCGCGTTTTGGCTTCTGGTAGGCCAGCAAACCATTCGCGAATAGGTGTAAAAGCGCCCGTATAAGTGGCTGGGTTGGAGCGCGGTGTGCGGCCAATTGGTGACTGATCGATATCAATGACTTTGTCGAGATGTTGCAGTCCGTCAATGGTGTCGTGTTCGGCTGGCGTGGCGCGCGCATTGTTCAGCTTGCGGGCCAGAGATTTATACAATGTGTCAATCAATAGGGTTGATTTGCCACCGCCCGATACGCCGGTGACACAAGTGAATGTGCCAAGTGGAATTTCAGCGCTGATATTTTTCAAATTATTACCGCGAGCACCTTTTACAATGATGGAGCGTTTTTTGCTATTGGCGCGACGCTTTTTGGGAATGGCAACTTCAAGCGCTCCTGACAAATATTGGCCGGTGAGGCTTTTCTTACATTTAACAATATCGTCCGGCGTGCCTTGAGCAATAACTTCACCGCCATGAATACCGGCCCCGGGGCCAATGTCGACGACATGGTCAGCCGTCATAATAGCTTCCTCATCGTGCTCGACGACAATCACTGTGTTGCCAAGGTCGCGCAAACGAACAAGCGTTTCAAGCAAGCGGCTATTGTCGCGTTGATGAAGACCAATGGAGGGTTCATCCAAAACATAAAGGACACCTGTCAGGCCAGAACCAATTTGTGAAGCCAGCCGAATGCGCTGACTTTCGCCACCCGATAAAGTGCCGGAATTGCGCGATAAAGTGAGATAATCAAGCCCTACATCATTGAGGAAGCGCAGGCGTTCGCGTATTTCCTTGAGCACGCGTTCAGCGATTTTGCGCTGTTTGGCGCTTAATTGCTTATCGAGGTTTTGAAACCATGCATCGGCCGCCAGAATAGACATGCGGGCCACTTCACCGGCGTGTTTATCGGCAATTTTCACCGCCAAGGCTTCGGGTTTCAAGCGATAGCCGTCACAGACGTCGCAATCGGTTACGGATTGAAATTTTTCTATTTCTTCGCGCGCCCAGCTGCTATCAGTTTCGCGATATCGACGCTCCAGATTGGGTATGACGCCTTCAAACGGTTTTTTGGTTTGATAGCTGCGCATTCCATCGTCATAGGTGAAAACAATCACCTCATCGCCCGAGCCATGCAAAATCACTTGCTGCGCTTGGCTCGGCAAATCATTCCATTTACTGCTCATTTTGAAACCATAATGTTTGGCAATCGATTCCAAAGTCTGCGTGTAATAGGGGGAAGTGGTCTTGGCCCATGGGGCGACTGCACCTTTATACAGGGTCAAACCACCATCGGGGACAATGGCAATCGGGTCGATAAAAAATTGCGTGCCAAGCCCATCACATGACGGGCACGCGCCAAATGGATTGTTAAAGGAAAATAGTCGCGGTTCTATTTCGTCAATGGTGAAGCCGGACACTGGACAGGCAAAACGCGAGGAAAAAATAACCCGCTCAGGGGCTTCATCCTTTTTACCGGCATCGGCCATTTCAGCTACTGCTATTCCATCCGTAAGACCAATGGCGACCTCCATACTATCGGCTACGCGATTGCCTAAATCGGCTTTCACCACCAAGCGGTCAACCACTACATCAATATCGTGTTTCAGCTTTTTATCGAGAGCGGGCACGTCGGTAATTTCGTAAAACGCGCCATCGACTTTGACCCGCTGAAAACCACGTCGCTGCAGTTCGGCAAAATCTTTGCGATATTCCCCCTTACGGCCACGTACAATTGGCGCCAAGAGGTAAAGCCGCGTGCCTTCTGGCAGGGCCATGATGCGGTCGACCATTTGCGAAATGGTTTGGCTTTCAATTGGCAGACCAGTGGCCGGCGAATAGGGAACCCCAACGCGAGCAAAAAGAAGGCGCAAATAGTCATAAATTTCTGTAACGGTACCGACCGTCGAGCGCGGGTTGCGCGAGGTTGTCTTTTGTTCGATTGAAATGGCTGGGGAAAGCCCGTCGATTTGGTCAACGTCAGGCTTTTGCATCATCTCAAGAAACTGACGCGCATAGGCCGATAGGCTTTCGACATAACGGCGTTGGCCCTCGGCATAGATTGTATCAAAGGCCAGCGAGCTCTTGCCCGATCCAGATAAGCCGGTGATGACAATCAACTCATCACGCGGCAGATCCAGTGAGACGTTTTTCAAGTTATGTTCGCGGGCGCCAATGATTCTGATTTTCTTGGCTTGCGGTGTTTTGAGGGGTTTTTTGGCGGCCATTACACATCCTGAAATTGTCTACTGACATAAAATTTAGGGCTTAGCGGAATAATTACTAGCCTTGTCATGTGGTTTTAGCACTGCCACGGCACCTGCGGTAGAGTAATCCACAGCTAAGCGAGAATAAGCCTCTGCGGGGGATAGGTTAAATCGGCTGGGTCGGATAGGCTGACACAATAACAAGGAGACGAATCATGGCTGGAAGCGTGAACAAAGTAATTTTGGTAGGAAATTTGGGCGCCGACCCAGATGTGAAGAGCACAAAGGATGGCCGTCCGGTGGTTAATCTAAGTGTCGCTACCAGTGAGTCATGGCGCGATAAAAACTCCGGCGAAAAGCGCGAAAAAACCGAATGGCATCGCGTTGTTTTGTTCTCAGAGGGGCTGTGCCGGATTGCCGAGCAATATCTCAAAAAAGGTTCAAAGGTCTATATTGAAGGCCAACTACAAACGCGTAAATGGCAAGATGATAAGGGCGCAGACCGCTATTCAACCGAAGTTGTCTTGCAAAATTTCGGCGGTGTTTTGACCATGCTCGACACCCGCAGCGGCGGCGAAGGCTTTTCGTCAAGCGGCGGCGACTACGGGTCAATGGGCAATGATTCGCCAGCCCAAGCGATTGCTGGCGGTGGCGACAAACTGAATGATGACGACATTCCATTTTAGGAATAAAAGCCTCATAAAAACAGTGGCTTACAGGCCATAAAAAGAGCTGCTTTTGACTGTTCGTCGCGGCCCGTAAATGCTATGATTTAAGCATGAATTAGAGCCATTGCGGCTATTTGAAATGCGCGAGGAAAACTGACTTTTGACGCAAACACCTGAAAATCCTTCTGATACAGAAGATGCAATAATCGACGAGGCCTCAGCCGAGGCTGAAGAGCAAAATGCGTCTGAAGAAGGCAGCCATGAAACAGAGGTTTCGGCTGGTGATGCAGGTGGGTCAGATGGCGGTGATGGCGGTTCCGTACCGCCAGCGGGTGGGCCGCCGCATGGTGGTTTTGACGTTCAGCCAATAAGCATCGAAGACGAAATGCGGACATCCTATTTGGATTACGCGATGAGTGTGATTGTCTCGCGGGCCTTGCCCGATGTGCGCGATGGCTTGAAACCTGTGCATCGTCGGATTTTGTTCTCAATGAATGAAAACGGCTATGATTTCAATAAGCCATATCGCAAATCAGCCCGTGTTGTTGGTGACGTGATCGGTAAGTATCACCCGCATGGCGACCAATCAATTTATGACGCTTTGGTGCGTATGGCGCAGGATTTCTCGATGCGCCTGCCTTTGCTCGACGGCCAGGGCAATTTTGGTTCTGTTGACGGTGACCCGCCAGCAGCGATGCGTTATACCGAAGTGCGTATGGCCAAGCCGGCGCATTCCATTCTCGCTGATATTGATAAAAACACTGTCGATTTTCAGGACAATTACGATAATTCAGAGCGCGAACCAACGGTTTTACCGGCGCGGCTGCCAAACCTATTGGTCAATGGCGCCAGCGGTATTGCCGTCGGCATGGCAACCAATGTGCCGCCGCATAATCTCGGCGAATTGGTCGACGGCTGTAAGGCGTTGATGGAAAATCCGGCGATGAGTGATGAGGAAATGCTGGACTATGTTCCGGGGCCTGACTTCCCAACTGGCGGTTTGATTTTAGGCCGCACCGGCTCACGTTCGGCGGTTACCACAGGGCGCGGCTCGGTAATTATGCGCGGGCGCGCCAGTGTTGAGCAAATCAAGAAAGACCGCGAAGCCATTATCATCACCGAAATTCCCTATCAGGTGAATAAATCATCAATGATTGAAAAAATTGCTGATTTGGTGCGCGAAAAGACGATTGATGGCATTAGCGATTTGCGTGATGAATCTGACCGCGATGGTATGCGCGTGGTTGTTGAGCTCAAGCGCGATGCGGTGTCCGAGGTGGTGCTCAATCAGCTTTATCGTTATTCGCAATTACAGACCAGTTTTGGCGCCAATATGCTGGCGCTAAATCAGGGTCAGCCGCAATTAATGACCGTGCGTCAAATGTTGACCGCGTTTATAGCTTTCCGTGAGGAAGTGGTAACGCGGCGGTCAAAGTTTGAACTGTCAAAAGCCCGCGATCGCGCTCATGTCTTGGTTGGTTTGGCCATTGCCGTGGCCAATATTGATGAAGTGATTGCGCTTATTCGCAAAGCGCCGTCGCCGCAAGAAGCCCGCCGTCAATTAATGGAACGCCATTGGCCAGCCACCGATGTGATGGATATGGTGGCGTTGATTGATGATCCGTTGCACCGTGTGTCGGAAGAGGGCACTTACGTGCTCAGCGAAGCGCAGGCACGGGCGATTTTAGAATTGCGTCTGCAACGTCTGACGGCCATGGGCCGCGACGAAATCGGCGATGAGCTGAAAACATTAGGCGACCAAATCGCTGATTATCTCGATATTCTGCGCTCGCGTGAGCGGGTGATGCAGATTATTGGCGAAGAACTGGATTATGTGCGCAATGAATTTGCCACGCCACGACGGTCCGAATTTGTCGAACATGATGGTGAAGTCGATGATGAATCGCTGATTCCACAAGAAGACATGGTGGTAACCGTTAGCCATGGCGGCTATATCAAGCGCGTGCCGCTGTCGACCTATCGGGCCCAACGCCGTGGCGGCAAAGGCCGTTCCGGCATGGCGACTAAGGACGAAGATTTCGTTAGCCGTATTTTTGTGGCCAACACTCATCAGCCGGTATTGTTTTTCTCGACGACCGGCATTGTTTATAAAATGAAGGTTTGGAAACTGCCGGTTGGCAGCCCGCAATCGCGCGGCAAGGCCTTGGTTAATCTCTTGCCGCTAACCGAGGGTGAGGGCATTGCCGATATTATGGCCTTGCCCGCCGATGAAGCGACATGGGGTAATTTGCACGTCATGTTTGCCACCAGCCTGGGCAATGTGCGACGCAATGATTTGTCAGATTTCGTGCAAATCAACCGCAATGGTAAAATTGCCATGAAACCAGATGAGGGCGAGCGGATTATTGGGGTGGAAACCTGTTCAACCAATGATGATGTATTGCTGACCAGCTCAAGCGGTCGGGCCATTCGCTTCCCGGTTTCTGATGTCCGCGTGTTCCGTAGTCGTAATTCGACCGGCGTGCGCGGTATTCGCCTCGATTCCGGTGCCAGTGTTATTTCCATGGCGATTTTGCGCCATAGCGAGGCGACACCGGCCGAACGCAATACGTATTTGAAACAGGCAGCGATAATACGTCGGGCCACGGATGACGATATTGAAACAGATGTTGTTGATGTGGCCAGTGACGAGGAAAACCTCGAAGAAACCGCCTTGTCGCCAGAGCGCTATGCGGAGCTTGGGGCCAATGAGCAGTTTATTTTGGCGGTCAGCGAAAATGGTTTCGGCAAACGCTCATCAGCCTATGAGTATCGCGTGTCCGGACGTGGCGGTAAGGGCATTATCGCGATGACGGTCACTGAGCGTAATGGCAGCTTATTGGCAGCTTTCCCGGTCGAAGAGAGCGATCAGATAATGTTGGTCACCGATGGCGGCACGCTTATTCGCTGTCCTGTCGATGACATACGGATTGCCGGAAGAAACACACAGGGTGTAACGATTTTCAAAACAGAAATAGATGCAAAAGTCGTATCGGTTGCGCATTTGGGTGAAACATCCGATGATGACGCCTCAGATGAGGTGCCAGAGGGTGCCGAGGGTGCTGGTTCTGATGAGCCACCGGCGACAGACGAGGAATAGTCATCATGCGTGTAGGTCTTTATCCTGGCAGTTTTGACCCAATTACCAATGGCCATATTGATATCATCAAACGTAGCTTGGCTGTGGTTGATAAGTTGATTGTTGGTATTGGTATTAGCGCCACCAAAACCCCTATGTTTTCGCTCGAACAGCGGATGGCGATGATTGAGAGTGAAATGGGACCGATTGCTAAAACAATGGGGACTGAGCTATCGGTTACCAGTTTTGAAGGGCTTTTGGTCGATGTGGCGCGCCAACAGGGCGCCAATCTTATCATTCGCGGCCTGCGGACCGCTGCTGATTTTGATTATGAAGCACAAATGACCTCGATGAACCGCGCTATGGCGCCGGAAATTGAAACCGTATTCTTAGCTGCATCTGCTAATGTCGGCTTCATTTCGTCAACGTTAATCCGCCAAATTCATGCCATGGGTGGCGATGTTAGCCCCTTTGTGCCGAGAGTTGTGTTGGATAATATTTAAGCAATTACAGTATTTTAAATGGAGAATGTCATGCGTTACATTATGATTGTTTTGACCGCGTTCGCAGTTATGAGCACCTCAGTGTCAGCATGGGCAGCAGACAAGGAGATGATCATGCTGATGGAACTAAAAACCGGAACGGTTAAAATTAATTTGCGCGAAGATTTGGCACCAGGCCATGTTGAACGCATTAAGACCCTAATCGAAGAAAAATTTTACGATGGTATCGTCTTTCACCGTGTGATTGACGGGTTTATGGCGCAAACCGGTGACCCAACCGGAACCGGCATGGGTGGCTCAGAATATCCTGACTTGCGGGCTGAATTTTCCGATGCGCCGTTCAAGCGCGGTACTTTGGGCATGGCCCGCTCGCAGCACCCAGACAGTGCCAATAGCCAGTTTTTCATCTGTTTCGACGATGCGACATGGCTAAACGGTCAATATACCGTATTTGGTGAAGTGGTTGAGGGCATGGAACATATTGATGCGATTGCCAAAGGCGAGCCACCAGCCACGCCAGACGCGATTATTTCACTTCGTTTGGCCGATTAAGCCACATGCAGGTCGATCTATTTGATTTTGACCTGCCCGAAAGCCTTATCGCTTTAAGACCTGTGCAGCCGCGTGATCAAGCGCGGCTGTTACACGTTGCAGCGCAAGGCCAGCTCAGTGACGCCCGTGTTGCCGATTTGCCCAATAAGCTAAAGGCGGGCGACGCACTTGTGGTGAATGTCACAAAGGTTATTCCGGCACGTCTATTGGGCACGCGCTTACGTGACGGAGCGCCGGGGGCTAAAATTGAGTTCACCCTTATCGAACGGCTTGGGCCGGTTGATTGGCGGTGTTTTCTAAAGCCTGCCAAACGCGTCAAAGATGGCGATATCATTGATTTTAACGGCGTGACGGCAGACATATCCATGCGCCAAGAGGGCACGGCGCAATTAAGCTTTCGGATTGCGGCCGACGCAATGGAAACCACATTAGCGGCCCTTGGCAGCATGCCTTTGCCGCCCTACATCGCCAGTAAACGCGCCCCAGATGCGCGTGATACTGAAGATTATCAAACCATGTTTGCCCGCCAGGATGGCGCTGTTGCCGCGCCAACGGCAGGACTGCATTTCACGCCGCAATTATTAGACCGACTGAAAGCCAAGGGCGTCAGCTTACACGAAGTGACCTTGCATGTCGGCCCGGGCACCTTTGTGCCGGTTAAGGTTGATGATACAAATGACCATAAAATGCACGGTGAATGGGGGCAGGTCAGTGAAGAAACGGCGCGGGCGCTCAATCAG
>Ga0209653_1000629_pt1 | contig 30682 bp, 22 predicted proteins | sample SaaInl6LU_22_DNA_FD_184644 | JGI IMG/M metagenome (GOLD analysis project Ga0209653, IMG submission 184644) | Marine microbial communities from expanding oxygen minimum zones in the Saanich Inlet - ESP_116LU_22_DNA (SPAdes) (version 2) | ecosystem: Environmental > Aquatic > Marine > Intertidal...
ATGTACTGCGCGATGAGGGAATGGCGTACGCCAGGCGCCTCACCGCTGCCGGGGTGGCGGTCATTCACCACAACTTCGAGCAGGAGCCGCATGGCTTTTTATCGCTGGGTGCACTCAGCCCCACTGCCGAGTGTGCGCGCCAACAGGTGTTAGAGGAGCTGGCCGAACAGCTCACTGCGATTGCTGGCTGAGTAATTATTTGGCGTATAGTACCTGCTTCGTTTTAATGGATTCAGCATGACCATTACTATTCTACTCACCGGCGATGCTGGTTATATTGGCAGCCATACGGTTATCTTTTCTTCCACGCTCTTCAAAAGAAGGACAAGCTGGTTGTGAACAGGATACGGACCTACCGCTTCTACCGTGAAAAGGATCTACAGGTGCGTACCAAAGCTAGCAAGAAACTACAAAGACCTCGGATGCTAATGGAGGTGCCTAATCAGGTCAATCAGCGCTGGTCGATGGACTTTGTGGCGGATCAACTCTCCAACGGAAGGAGCTTTAGGGTGTTAAATATAGTCAACGACTAAAACGCGAGATGGTTGGACTGTTGGTCTCAATATCTATCTCTGGCCGTCAGGTAGCGTGGTTTTTAGACAATCTGATCCTAGGGCGGTAGCGATCTAAAACGAATATCTGCGACAACAGAACCGAATCCACCAGCAAGGCGATGTTTTTTTGGTCGTAGGAAACCGGTGTTAAGCTCGGCTTTATCCAACCAGACAAGCCGACGCAAAATGCATTCGTAAAAAGGCTTAATGGCAACTTCTATAAAGAATGCCTGAACGCCCACTGGTTCAGAGCGCTGGACGAAGCCCGAGACATAATTGATCAATGGCGTCACCACTATAACCACGAATGTCTAAACAACTCACTGAACTATTTATCGCCGATTGAGTTTGATTAACAAGCGGCTTGTCGCTTTTTGCTCCTGCAAAAGCGACAGACCTGCATCCATGCAGGCCACCCGGGCGCTTTAGCCCTCAGTTCTGGGCGGGCTTTTGCCAATAAAAAACCCCCACCCCCCGTTGGGAGGGGGTGGAGGTTTTGTTTGAAGGATTGGGGGTACTTAGGAATCGTACTAGTGGCGAACAGAGGGGAATTGGGTCGCTTTTTGCTCCTGCAAAAGCGACAGACCTGCATCCATACAGGCCACCCGGGCGCTTTAGCCCTCAGTTCTTGTCGGGCTTTTGCCAATAAAAAACCCCCACCCAAAGGGTGGAGGTTTTGTATTGGTGGGCCGGCGTCAACTAATAAGTAGTTCTAAATTATTGATAATAAATGAGTATTAATTTTAAATTTTTATTTGTGCCCCCAAATGTGCCCCCGGCAGGAGTTTATTGGTCAATTAGTTGGGCTTTGGTCTCATTTATTTGTAACTCTAAACCTGCCATTTAATTGATCGGAACATCGCCTTACTGCTGTATTCGGTTCCGTTGTCGCAGGTAATCGTCCTAGGTCGCTGCCGCTCTAGGACCAGATCGTCTAAAAACCGCGTTACTTGACGGCCAGAGATAGATATTGAGATCAGCTGCCCAATATCTCCCGATTGTAGTAGACCGTTACATTATGCAATCCGCAGGAAAAATGTGATAGACCTCACAACATTTCTTATCCTTAATTAGTCTGGCGATATTAGCAACACCAATGTCGTTTGATAAGTAGGATGTATCTCAACAAGGGGCTGTAAAAAAAATGATTAAAAACATAGCAGGCTTATCAGCAGTCAAAAATATTCAATTAGGAGAAAAAAAATGAAGAAGACTCTTATTGCGGCGGCGGTGTCCCTCACCATTCCAAGCTTTACCTACGCTAATATGTTGGAGGAGGTTGTCGTAACAGCCCAGAAGCGAGCCCAAAATATTCAAAACGTCGGACTTTCCATAGCAGCATTTACCGGTGATCAGATGGAGGCGTTAGGCTGGAAGAATAGTTTAGATGTTGCCGCGCAAACTCCCGGTGTAGTCGCCACTCCAAATACGGGTGATCCAGGAAATTTAGCTTTATTTTCTATTCGTGGTGTTAGCCAAACGGATTTTGCCGAGGGCCAGGAAGCGCCGATAGCAGTTTATCGCGATGAAGTTTACATTTCATCACCAGGGACATCAGGTGTTCCAACCTACGACATAGACCGCATAGAGGTACTTCGCGGCCCTCAGGGTACTTTATATGGGCGCAATTCTACCGGTGGCTTAGTGCATTTCATCAGCAAAAGACCGACAGAAGAATTTGAAGGTGACGTCAACTTAACATTCGGTGAGTACGGTCAACAAGGTGTAAGTGGTGTTTTGAGTGGTTCTCTCACCGATACAACTCAAGGTAGATTGGCCGTCTATTCCAACAAAGACGATGGCTACATGGAGAACCGTGTTGGAAAAAATGGTCGCGCAGATGACACTTTATCATCCAGAGGGATGCTGAATTTCGATATCAATGAGTCCAGCTCATTGCTGCTCATTGGCCAGCATACTGAGATTGATGCAACTGGTGGGGTTTTCCATACTGTTGCGTCGAGCGGGCCCAACACAGCTATAGCCGATAGGCGTTTTTGTACAACTGCACCAGAAGATGAGGCTTGCCGTTACAGTTCCTATGGAATCTTTGGGTTCGATGATACCGTTGACGATGGTCAGGTCAATTTTGAAAGTGTCTTTGAAGGAGACCCGGATCGCCAGGCAGGGATTGATGATGGTGATGGTGATGTCTTCGCCGGGGCCTATGATTTTGATGGCGGTGTAGATCGTTCGTCATCAAGCATGACTGCGATTTATGAGAAAAGTTTCGAATCGGGAATTAGCTTGACCTCTGTTAGCGATTATACCACTAGTGAAAAAGACTATCGGGAAGACACTGACAATACAAATTCAACCTACCTCAATGATGGCGTCACCCAACATGCAACCTATGAAGCGGGTGCAGATATAGATCAGCTCTCTCAGGAGCTACGTTTAACTGGCGAGGACGATGCTATGCGATGGATTGCCGGGCTGTACTATCTTGATATCGAGAACAGTTATTACGGTTCATTCAAGTTTGCCGCTTTTGGAAGTCCCTTCTTGCCGCGTTTTGATGCCAAAAATACGACAGAGACTTTTTCGGTATTTGGCCAAGTCGACTATGTTTTGAGTGATAGCTTGACACTGACTGCCGGTGCTCGGTGGATAAGGGACGACAAAGAACTCGATCTACAATTTACTGAGGATGCTGTGTCGGGGAGTGGTTTTCTGAATGATGGAACAAAACACACAATCTCTCGAACTGACAACGAATGGTCAGGCAAGATTCAACTAGACTGGCAAAGTACAGACACTACTCTAATCTATGCTGGCATTAACCGTGGAGTAAAAGGTGGCGGCTTCAATACAGACACCTATGGCGTCGCACCACCTACTCTTGAGGCTATCGGTTACGATCCCGAGGTGTTAACTGCCTATGAAATTGGTGCGAAAACCGAATTCGGTAATTTGCGACTGAATGGCAGCGTTTATTTTTACGATTACAGTGATTATCAAGCTTTCTTTTTTCAGGGAATAACCAGTTTGTTGATCAATTCTGAGGCTGAGTCTTTAGGCGCGGAGCTAGAAGCTATATATTCGACAGATAATGGATGGGATATGTTGTTCGGTATTAGCCTGCAAGATACCGAGGTCAACAATAAAGAATATGGTGTCGTCGATCAAAATGCGCCCCTTGCTCCTGAAGTGTCGTTAAATGGCATGATTCGGAAAACATGGAGCCTCAGTCGTGGAGACCTTCTGTCGGTAACGGTCTCAGCAAACTACCTTGATGATCGTTCTTTTAACACAATCCAGTCTGAGATTACTACCGGTGACTCCTACACTCTGGTGAATGCAGGTATCCAATACGTAAGTAATAATGAGCGCTGGGAAGTCGGCTTTAATGTAAATAACCTAACCGATCAGGAAGCACAGACCTATGGCTATGACATTGCTGGCTTCACGCAACAAGTTTTTGCACCACCGCGTTGGGCTTCCGCTAATATCAAGTTTAACTTTTAGAATATAGCGCAACCGAGTTCGCCGTATATGCAGTGTCAGTATTCCAGGAAGAAACGGGAGTGAGAGGGGAGAAGGGGTTTGCTTATTATTAGTAGATCCCCTATCCCTTTAAGCTCGAATCACAACTATGGAAATAGGCCACAATTTTTCTACTTTTTCCGTCTATGGTATCTTGAGCCACAGCTCCATCCATCGACTCGGTAAGTTGGCTGGTCTACTCAGTAGAAGTCGTTTCAACCATAGTCATGTGATCCCTTGCAAGCCCGACTAGACTGATTAGATGCTTTATCGCAATGTCATACTGAAAATGATGGATGCTCACCATCGTATCTCAATGGCAGTCTGTGGTGCTAGTATCATGGTTAAGGCTAACCAGTCCCCAGAAAAACTGAGGCGATTCAGGAAGAGAATGTAGTGAAAAACGCTCAAACAACACTGGCAGATAAAAGGCCAACGTTTTTAATGGTGATCAAGCAGTCCGTGCCGGACGATTGGGGCATCTTGCTTTCCGCTTTTGCCGCCTCATACGGTATTGGCCTGGTTACGTTATTAGGCCTCCCTTACCTGGTCGGCTCAACCATCGATGGTTTGGGGTTGAGTGAATCACAAGCGGGACTTGCGGGGACTGTTGAGTTTCTGTCAGTCTTGATTTCATCTCTCGTCATCGCACCTTTTGTGAACAGGGTTAATCGGAGGACGGTTGCTTTCATAGGCGTGTTGCTTGCAATTTTGGGCAATCTTCTTTGCGCCATCCAGGACGGCCCCATCGCCTATAATACACTGTTATTTTTCAGAGCGATCGCGGGATTGGGCTGTGGGTTGGCCCTGGCAGTGGGCAACGCAACTTTATCGAACGCATTAGATCCCGAAAAAATGGCCGCCCATATGTCAGTCTTATTTGTAACGCTGATGGCTGTTACCATGCCGCTGTTCGCGTGGTCTACTGATACTTTGGGATATAAAGGTATGTATGGGATACTGGCCGTTTGTATGTTATCTGTCAGTCCTTTGCTTATTATGTTGCCACAGAGTGCTTCAGAAAACGCAACATCTGATGCGAATCAACACGGGCACGCAAACCTGTTCTCTGCTGCAGCTTTTTTTATGCTGGCAGCTATGTTCTGCTTCTCACTTCGTGACATGTCAGGCTGGGCATTCGTAGAAAGGATCGGCCTGGATGTGGGTTATTCAGGCAGCGAGATAAGCTTTCTGTTATCTGCGCAAGGGATTATCGGCATTTCCGGGCCTATTGTTGCTTCGATAATCGGTTCTCGTTTTGGTATAAAGATTCCCCTTAGCATAGGCATTATAACATCGGGCTTAGTCTATTTTTTTATGTTGTTGTTTCCGACATCAACAGTTGTATTTACCGTTTCTGCTTTGGCTATAGGCACGACATATTTTTTAACCCTGACTTATATGTTGGCGCTTGCCGCCGAATTGGATGCTAAGGGTCGAATCGTTGCCGCGTCGGGTGGTTTTCTAAGTGCCGGAGCGGCATTTGGTCCTCTGACTGGTGGCTATCTAGTCGAACAGTTTGGCTATTCTAACACTAGCTGGTTCATTTTGGGGATGGCGGCGCTCACCCTGATCTTTGCCCTATCTTCACTACAATCATTGCACAGAAGCAGGAGTTAGATAGACGTAGTGAAAGTAATGCAAATTTAGATAACAATAAAAATATGGGATTCTCACACCGGATTCCTGAAATAACCAAACAGCCCTCACGAAAGTCACAGTAGCACACAGTATCTGCCTCAGCCGGCTTAGAATCCAGATAGCGAATCGATCTCGCCATTACGGACCGAGATGACTCCCTTTATCCATGATTTGGCGCTGGTGGGCAATGTGATAAACGACGATAAAAATCTGCAATATCTGATTTCAAAATTGGAGCATAATTTTGATGTTTTTAGTATTACTGATTTTTTAAGTGTTGCGCCAGTCTGGACTTGGATCTGGCGTACAAACGTAATTTTCATCTTTTCTGTTGGGAGTTATAGCTATGCCTAGAGATCCAAAATTTGATCCTCTATTTCAGCCGATTCAAATCGGTCCAAAAACAATGAAGAATCGTTTCTATCAGACTCCACAATGCAACGGCGCAGGTTCGAAGTTGCCGGGTTCTCAGGCTGGTCATCGTCATATGAAAGCTGAGGGCGGTTGGGGTGCTATCAGTACGGAATTATGTTCGATCAGCCCAGAATCCGATCTAACTCCCCATGTGCTTGGGACCATCTGGGATGAGGGTGATGTAATCAACTACCGCCACTTCAATGACGGACTTCACAAGCACGGAGCTTTGGGTGCAATTGAGCTTGCACATTGCGGGCCGCATTCAACGAACTGGTTTACCCGAGAAATTGCACGCGGCTCGAGTGCCTACCAGTCCGATGCTGAGCCACAGAGTTACTGTGCACCAATGTATGAAGAGGATGTCGAAGACGTCATTAGACTCCACGTAGAAGCGGCAAAGAGAGCCGTAGATGCAGGATTCGATATTATTTACCATTATGCAGCAGACTCAATGCTCGTCATGCAGTTTCTGACGGCGTTCTATAATAAACGCACTGACCAGTTTGGCGGTGAATTTGAAAATCGCGCTAGATTCAGCCTTCGTTTGCTAGAAGAAACCAAGAAAGCGGTTGGCAATGACTGTGCGATTGCGACACGGTTCTCAATCGATGCGCTGAGAGGCGCCGACTCAATTGAGAAGCACGGAGAAGGCTTGCGATACCTGGAGCGCATTGATCGGGAAGGGTTGGTTGATCTCTGGGATATCAAGATTGGTTCCTATAGTGAGTGGGGGGAGGACGCGGCCCCGTCTCGTTTCCAGCGAACCAACCATGAGCGTGGCTTTGTCGAGGGTATCAAAGGCATAACAAATAAGCCTGTTTTAATGGTTGGCCACATGACGAGCCCTGATGATATGGTCGAAAATATAGTGCGTGGGTACTGTGACATTATTGGTGCAACCCGTGCATCTATTGCAGATCCATTCCTCCCTAATAAGATAAATGAAGGAAGAGTTAACGATATACGAGAATGCATTGGCTGCAATATGTGCGTGAGTCGGTTCGAAGTCGGATCAATGCTAGTGTGTACGCAAAATGCGACCTCGATGGAGGAGTACCGTCGCGGTTGGCATCCGGAAAAGTTTATAAAAGCAGAAGACCCTTGCTCCGTTCTAGTTGTTGGTGCAGGTCCAGCTGGTCTTGAATGTGCAAGAGTACTCGGTGAGCGGGGCTATGACGTTCATCTTCGCGAAGCTGAAAGCGATCTCGGTGGACACCTGCGAAACGTTCAAAATTATCCTGGGCTTTCTGAGTGGGGGCGCGTTACATCGTACAGGGAAAGCCAACTCGAAAAACTCACGAACGTGGAGATCCACAGAGGAATCGGCAAGATGACGGCGGACGATATTCTTGAATACGGTGCTGATAAAGTCGTCCTTGCTGTTGGGGCGCACTGGGATGAAAAAGGCTTTACCGGTAGTGCAGGTAGCGCAATAGAAGGTGCCGATTCCGACCTCCCCCAGTTTTTAACACCCGAACAGGTTATGAACGGCAAGGCTGTTGGTGATCGCGTGTTGGTGCTTGATGGAGAAGGATTTATTCATGGCATAGGTATGGCTGAGTTGTTGGCAGATCAGGGTAAGCAGGTAACAATCATTTCAGAATCCCATATTGTTGCAGAGTTCTTAAAAAACTCGAGAGAGACTGCAAATCTGCAGCGAATGATGCATGAGAAGGGGATTGATGACAAACCTATGCACTGGGTCGAGTCATTCGAGGTCAGCGGCGATGAAGTACTGGCCAAAATATTCTATGTCTATCGTGACGGATACCAGCGTGCGGTGGTTCCAAATGCAGAGGGAGGACTGCCGCGGAGGGCGAGTGCTGAAGTCGAAATCGTCGCCTTCGATTCTGTCGTGTTGTGCACGTCGCGCAAGTCAAATAACGAGTTGTACGACGAGTTAGTCAAAAGGCGAGATGAGTGGGAGGAAAATGATATCGAAGCGATCTATCGGGCAGGTGACTGCTATGCGCCCCGCTTGCTGCCAGATGCGATATTTGACGGTCACCGGATTGGCAGAGAGTTTGAATCGGCCAATCCGCAACGACCTGACGTCATCATTCGCGAGCGACAGATATGGGGGCACGAAACGTATCCCAAACTTAAATAATAATTATTCCATTGGTTAGGTACAGACTTGTTATTGACTGAAGTAACTGAGATTAGACTATGGAAACACGTGAACTTTTCTGGTCGCTAGACTCGCTGGAAATCGCTCTGTTCTATATGGTCGGGGTAATCTCGATCCTGTGTTTTCTCTACGGTTGTTGGTTGCATTTCAGAAAGTATCAAAATGTTCGACCAGCGAGTGGGCACATCGCGTGGCGTGCAAGTATTGTGAAGCTGTTTAGTGATCTCCTATCTCATAGAACGCTTGTTCGCCGTGACAAACTCGCTGGTATCGCGCATGCCGCCATATTTTTCGGGTTTATTTTTGCCGCAATCGGTACCACGATTATTTTTATCGATTATGATTTCGTCCAACCTATACTCGGTTACAGTTTTTGGAAAGGGGATTTTTATCTAGTATTCAGCTTAGTTTTAGACTTGGGGGGTGCTGCACTTATCGTTGGTCTTATCGCCATGATTTGGCGGCGCTGGATTATTCGCCCGGCAAAACTGAACTATGATCGTACCTATTCGGAGGCGGCTTCAGCACAGCCGGCAATACAGCATTGGCGCTGGGAAGATCACGTTTTTTTATGGACCTTGCTCATAATCTCCATTTCCGGCTTTCTTATTGAAGGTCTTCGGATTTACTCAGAGCAACCTGAATGGGCTCGGTGGTCTCCAGTTGGCAACCTCGTCGCTCAATTGTATGCAGCGGCAGGGTTGCAGCTGCATACGGCTGACGTTTTGCGAGTTTGGGGGTGGTGGGCACATGGGGTTCTTGCGCTAGCCTTCACAGCTGCGATTCCTTGGTATAAGGCCAAGCATATAATTTCCGTTCTTGGCTCTTTGCTACTACGTGATACAAAACCTTTAAGCAGATTGCCGAGCGAACCTGAAAATGCGGAAAATGTTGGTGTAGCTGTCATATCAGATTTCAATGTCAAAGACGTATTTGATTTTGATGCGTGTACCAAGTGTGGCCGTTGCCATGAGGCCTGTCCTGCTACTACAACGGGATATCCTTTAAGTCCTCGAGACCTAATTCTTGACCTACGTACTGCCAACGCGAAACCCAGTAGCGGGTTGATAGCAATAGAATCCGTTATCGATGAGCGCACTCTGTGGTCATGCATGAGCTGCGGTGCGTGCCAGGATATTTGTCCGGTTGGAATTGAGCCTCCCTCCAAGATTGTCAAAATGCGTCGTAATTTAGTTGATCAAGGCAAGTTTGAACCTCTACTTCAGGCAACATTTACATCACTTAGTGACGTTGGTAACAGCTTTGGTGAGTCGCCGCGTAAGAGATCTGCGTGGGTGAATGAGCTAGAGTTTCCTGTGAAAGACATCCGCGAGCAACCTGCGAAACACCTTTGGTTTGTGGGTGACTATGCTTCCTTTGATCCACGCAACCAGGTTGTGTCTAGGACCTTTGCGCGATTATTGAAAGCGGCAAGCGTTGATTTCGCGCTTCTTCATGAAGGGGAGCATAGTGCCGGAAATGATATTCGCAGGGCGGGCGAGGAAGGGCTTTACCATATGCTTGCGGAACATAATCTGGAGCAAATGAATGCAGCGCAATCGTTTGATAAAATTCTTACTACTGACCCTCACAGCTACAACACAATACGAAATGAGTATCCCGAGTACCAGGATGTAGCCGAAATCGAACACTACACCAGCACACTTGTCGGACTATTGAAGGGTGGTCAACTTAAGGTTACCAAGCCTCTGAATAGACGAGTAACATTTCATGACCCATGTCACCTCGGCCGACTGAATGGTGGGTATGACGCTCCGCGAGAAGTGCTAGAGCTAATTGGTTGCGAGATCGTCGAGATGCCTCGGAATCGGGATAACTCGTTTTGTTGCGGCGCCGGTGGAGGTCGAATCTGGATGGCTGATATGCCCGGAGAAAAACCTTCTGCTAACAGGATTAAGGAAGCCGCGAGTCTCACTGATATTGACTGTTTCGTAACGTGTTGCCCAAAGGATCTAAATATGTTTGAAGATGCAAATAAGACAACTGATCACACGGGTGAGTTTACTGTGAGTGACATAGCTGAACTTGTTGCTGAAGCTGTAGAACTCGACAGGTTGTCAATTTCCGATGTGCCGAGCCTGTTAGAAAAAATCATCGATAAATCGTCTCAAATCGTCGCGGATTCTATACTTTACCGTTTAAATGCTGGGCTTGGACTTCACTCAAATGCACAGCAGCCTGAAGCACCAACTCAGCTCACTGAAACGACCACTAAGTCAATTCCAGCTATCTCTGACAAAGTACCGGCTACACCGACCGGTCCGCAGTCATTTCCTAAGGAATCCAGTGGCGGTACTGGCCTTGGGGCTGCTCATGAGCCAGCCGATGTAATTCCATACCAAGAGTTACATGTTACGCAAAAAGAATTGCGGAAGATGGAGTGGGGAGCTCTTGCGCCCGTTGAGGCAGCAGTATTGCCAACGTACGACCTTCCAGAAAAGGGCAAACATAGAATTCTAGTCGCAGTGAAACATGTTGGAGTTCTCGATGACGATTTCCAAATCACAGGCAGCGACTTTGGGGCATTAAGTGGCTCTTTTGACTACAAAATTAACGAGTGGGACGAATCGGCCGTGGAATTAGCGCTTTTGCTGTCCGAGAAGCTCGGGGAGTGCGAAGTTGTTGTTGTAACCGTCGGGAACGAAGGATCGGAAAGTTCGCTCAGAAAAGCGTTGGCGATGGGGGCTGACCGTGGTGTACGGCTTTGGGACGATAGTCTTGTGGACGCCGATCCGATAACAATCGCCCGTGGGTTGGCTGGGGTCGCGAAGCAGGAACAGCCGGATCTGATATTGTGTGGTGTTCAGTCAGCAGATCTTGGCTATGGCTCTACCGGTACAGCGATGGCAGCGATTCTAGGAATGCCACATAGTGCCTCCGTGACCGACTGCGACTGGGATGGAGAGTCGAGATTGATTCTTAGAAGAGAACTTGAAGGAGGGACACAACATTGTTTTAGTCTTGCAGCTCCCGCAGTGCTCACGATTCAGACGGGATCAAACCAGCCGCGCTATGCAACGATGCGAATGATCAAGCAGGCTAAGAAGAAAACTATCGAACTTGTTGATGGTGCTTGTCTTGACGATGGGTCGAGTGGGTTCGTTGTCAACCGAGTTTATAAGCCAGTTACTGAAAAAGCGACGATGATCTCTGACGGAGCCGACGAGGTTGCGGCGTTTATTGTCAAAAAAATCAAAGAAGTCCGAGAGGGTTAACAATATGCCAGGAATTCTAATCATCGCCGAACATTTGAATGGCAGTATCGCCAGAATCTCTAAAGAAATCGTCGGAGCGGCCAGCGGCCTTAAGGAAGGTTTCGAGGGTCGACTATTCGTTGTCGTGCTTTCCAACGGCGACGCAAGACTTTCCGACGAAATGAATCTTGAGGGTGTTGATGAGGTTATTAACGTCAATGTCGGTTCAGACCATTTCGACTCATCAATATATGAGGATGTAATTATAGAAATCAGCCACAAATTGCAGCCATCACTGATACTCTTTGGGCATACAGCTAATGGTATGGCCTGTGCTGCAGCCATAGCCGCTCGTCTAGGTACAGGCTATGCTAGTGATATCATTGATATGCAATTTGTGGACGGACAGCTAACGGCGACCCGCTCTGCGCATGCCGGCAAGATTCAGCAGGAGCTTGTATTCCCCAACAAAAATGTTGTCACCCTTACGATCCGCGGGGCAACATTCAGGGCACCCGAGGTTGAAGGTGACGCCAGTCTGACTCAACAAGATTACGAGGGTATGGATTTGGGCGGTGGGATTGAGCATATCGAATACATTGCGCCATCGACCGCAGGCGTTGATATCAGTAAGGCAGACGTAATTCTCTCGATTGGCCGGGGAATTCATAGTCCGGATAATATACCTCGTTTCGCGGCAATAGCAGAAAAACTGGATGTGACCCTCGGTTGTTCTCGGCCATTTGCCGATGCCGGAATTCTCCCGAAAGCTCACCAAGTCGGGCAATCGGGAACAGTAGCATCCACTTGCAAGCTCTATATTGCGATAGGTATTTCAGGCGCTGTTCAACACATGTATGGCATGAAACATGTTGACTCTATAGTAGCTATAAATATTGATCCGAATGCGCCAATATTTGATGCAGCCAAATACGGATCATGTGCAGATTCACTTGAAGTCGCCAATGCACTTGAGGCCCTCTTGGAATCGAGCTAATTGGTCGGCAAGAGTAAGTTTTCTTTGCTAGCTTCTCTGCTGCGAATTGGTACGTATTGTGGTGGTTGCATTTCTGCAGCAGAAATAAATATTGCTTGTGAAAGAAAACTATCGTCCATCAACTACAGAAATTGTAGCGTTGCGCTAATAAGTCCTTATATTAAACTGCTAAACGAGTTCATGAATAGGTAGTCTCAGGCTGTATGTGGTTTGTTGGTGGTTGTCCTGATCATTGTCTGTCACTCGCTCCGGCCACCTTGGATTTTCTGTTCGATTAAGGTGCGAGCTGCATTCAGATCGTTGGAAATAGATCTTGTCAACGCTGTTTTGTCTTGATTTTCGATGGCCTCAATGATTTTTTTGTGCCACGGATGCGGCAGATGCGAGAATGATAGAACCCCATCCGAGCTAAGTAAGTTTAAGAGAGGTCCATATCGCATCCATAGCAGCTCGATCAAGTCATATAAAACATCATTATTACTGTAACTATATATTTCGAAATGAAATTTTTGGTTCAACTCAAGATACCTTCGAATATTTGGAACCCGGTTAGCGGCCTCGGCATCCATTTTAGCATTCAATTTTCGTAATCCTTTGGCGAGCGTACCGTCGTCATTGTCCAGCGCCATACACCCAGCCTTGCATTCAAGATCAATACGTAGTGATAGTATATCTTTCAACTGTTTCGGGTTCGGATTAGGTATCGACGGCGATCGACGCGGTGCCGTTTCTAGCGCTTTTACCATGACAAGTCGGTTTAAGGCCTCGCGTACAGGCATGTGCGAGGTGCCGAAAGCATCAGCCAAGTCGGCCAGTTTGAGTTTCTGGCCCGGTAGAAATCCCCCCATCATAATTGATTGCTTAAGTTCGCCGAAAATATAGTCGAGGTCAGACACGGAGTTGCTTCTTTTCAGGCTGGAGATACCCGGGATGTCTGATACTAACGATTTGGTCACTTGTGAAAAGCCCCGCTGCTTTGACTTAAATTGACACCTACCATTTTATGGTTCCATCTCGGGTAGTCTTTTCCGATAGTCTAGTCGTACGGGCACAGGACTGCAAAAGTGTTCGGTACAAGCTGGTATTCCCATACGATGAATCATGACGCATTGTCACAAAAAGCTCGCCAGAAGGATGTAATACTGGAGGGAAAGTCTAAGCTAGAGATTCCGAACGTTCTCTGCAAACTAACTTTTGGAATTAGAAAATTATCCCGTTTGAGTTTTTACGAGATAGCCCAGAACAGACTCTTTTTTTAGTTTATGTCGAGAAAACAGTGATGTCGAGAAAACTATTAGAAGTGGCAAAGTTAAAATTTGATCATTGATCAAAGAAATTATTTATGTAACACTTCAAGAGCATGAATCGGGAGAATTGACATTGCAAGATGAAAAAATAGAAGCAAAATTTCTTATTGGCGGGGGTGTGGTACACCCTTGGCACATCGATCAGTTCGGTCATATGAATGTGCGGTGGTATTCGCATTTTTTTGACGATGCCGCTTTCCAGTTCCTGAATAAGTTAGGCTTAGATCAGACTGCAATGATTGAAGATTTCGGAATTCATAGTGTGACAGCACAGGCTTCGACTACATTTCAGGTCGAACTGCAGTCCGGTACTTGCATTGAAATCTTTGGGCGTATTAAACGGATGGGCAGTAAAAGCGTGACCTTTGAATATCTAATGACTGGATCTTCGACTAACGTAGACCACGCTATTTGCGAAGCTGTGGAAGTCTTTGTTGACGCGAAAACACATCAATCTATCGAAATACCAGACGCCATTCGTAAGAGACTAGAGCCCTTTCAGGGCGACGCTTCCGGGGGTTCGGCCAGCTCTGCACATACTTTCGGCATTACAGAGACTGATAAGTAAGAGGTAAGACATGAGCAAAAAAGTATTTTTCACGTGTGCATGGACTAACACTGGCGCCGAGCCACGTAAATCCAGATAAGCGGTGTTTCCTACTACAACTCTCGGCATTGATAAATAATGCGACCGCTTGGTGCTTGTTGGCCCGTCGATACTTGGGGCGGAGACAACAGATTATCTGGCTCAACCAGTCATAGAGTTATTATAGGGGGCTATTGAAGTTGAACGAGTCAAAACTAATCAATCTGAACAATTGGCCAAAGCAGTTCTCCAAAATTACTGGGCACATCGATGATCCCAGCTTGGACGGTGTGTTGGCGTTTGAGTGTAACTATGATCGATCCCGGCGGCCGCTAAATATTCCCGGTCCAAAAGAGTATTTGACGCTCGAGATTAATACATCACTGTCGACATCGGTGTCCTACCAGTTTGGTGATGGAAAGAGCGAAACTATTTGTTGGTATCCCGGTGATATATTGATTCATCCGATCTCCCAGTCTTCTCGATGGACATGGGATAAGCCCCATAGCACAGTGGTATTTTTTCTACCCTATTTCAGATTGAAACAAGTGATGATGGAAAGTCAGAGCAGTCGCTACCAACATCCCGTATTGATTCCCGGTATATTTCGAGACGACGTGAAACTGAAAAATCTCCTTGTGATGATAGCTCAGGAAATGGGTGATAAGGACTCAAATGGACCGCAGTACGTCGCAGCGCTGATAGAAGCTACGCTTATACACCTATCTAAGAATTTCGTAACAGAGGGTAACGGCCATTTTGAGGGGCCTCATCTACTTTCGTCCGATCAACTAGAACGTATCAGGGAGTTTGTTTCCGACAGGCTCGATACTTCGATATGCGTAGCTGCTCTCGCGGATATAGCTGGTGTGAGAGTATCGCAGTTTCCAAGTATGTTTCGCGAAACGGTTGGAATGACGCCTTATCAATACGTCATGCAAGAGAGAATCCAGCGGTCAGAGGTGCTTTTGAAAACGACGGATCTGAGCCTGTGTGACATATCATATATTACAGGCTTTTCGAGCCAGAGTCATTTCACCAGAACATTTCGTAAACATAAAGCAATTACGCCAATGTCCTATCGTAGTTTGGTCGCAATAAATCAAGTGGTCTCTAAGAGCGGGGCAATCTGAGTATAAATTAGCCCTATTACACTCGCTGTCTACACTGTTAAATAAGAGAAGAACCCCCAAAACATCCTGCGAATAATGACCAAAGGGGGAGGTCGATCCACCAGCGGCACACCATTACTGGATCAAAAGGAACCAATGGAAATCGGTGATTAGACGGCCGGGGAAATTAGCAATAGACAGTGCCAGTTATCCAGTTATGTCGCCTATCAGCTGCCTGCACTGCTCTAGTGGGCTGGTCCAGTCGCCGATCTTCTTCTGCCGCAGCACCCTGACGCCAGGATACCAATTGCTTAACTGGTCGGTGTCGGCCCATTGCCAATCGAGCTGATATGGTGCTAAAACGAGGGTCGGCAATGCGAGTGCGCCAGACAAATGTGCTATGGGTGCCGTGACCGTTACAATCAAATCCATTTGTTGCATTAACGCACCAGCCTGCGAATACGTAGTGATTCCCTGTGCTAGGTTGTTAATATTATGCTTTGCCAGCAGTTCGCGTTCCGCGGCAAAAGTCGTCGGCTGTAAGCTGAAGAAGCTAGCGGGCAGATTTTCTGTGAGTGAGATGAATTCAGATAGATGACAGGCCGTATGATCGTCCAACCTGTCATTGCTGCGCCAGAACAGGCCAATCTTCAATGGCCTATGGGCTTGGTTGACCACAGTCGGCGCGATCACTTTGTCGTTGATTGCCAAGTATGGTGCATCGACCGATAGGCTCTCGGCATTGACGTTTAGCATCTCTCCCAGCGACATAATTGAACTGTAAGTGTCAAACAAATCTACGGGTAAAGTGCCGTGCTCCCTAACCTCATCGACGACTTCAAGTTCGTTAAACAGTAACTTGAGGCGTTCGTCGCAGGCCACTATTAATTTCTTGCAGCGCCCTTTTAAACAAGGCAAGAATCGGGCAAATAACAGGGCGTCACCATCCGTCTTTTCTGTCAGTATCAACAACGTTTTATCCGAAATGTCCTCGCCACGCCACTCCGGGTGAGGCAGGCTAAACGTGTTGAAGCCGGGTATTCGCGTTCGCCATGCATAATCCTGCCAGCCTTGATCAAAGTTGCGATGGACAAGTCTGATACACCCGCGCCGATAATACGCGCTCGCAAATTGCCCATCTGAGTTAATAGCCGCGTTAAAGTGCTCTAAAGCTTGGTTAAAATCGTTATGAACCGCGTGATACTGTCCCAATAGATTATGTGCAAGTGCGTGCTTGCTATCTGCTGCGATGATCTGCTCCAGAATGCGACGGGCCTCATCCCACTGGCCGACTTTCGATAGTGCCTCTGCTCGATGTAACTGCACTTCTGGATTGTTGGGTTCCTCCATAAGAATCTTCTGGTAAAGAGCAATTGCGCGAATATATTGTTTGTCACGATGTAATGCTAACGCCTCGTCTATTTTGTTCTGCATTTTACTTGCGGCAACGAATTCACCGATCAGGTTTTTAGGGACAACGTAAGATGTATCCTGAAGTTCGTGATCAAGCTCCAAAAGTGCCGGATATTTGGCCGGCAGAGTCTGCACCGCGAATATTTCCTCTACGCCTTTAGTGAATTCTAGATGACCAACGATTGCACCGCTCTCTATGTTGACTATCCAGACGCCACATTTCCTGTGCTGCTCACGTTCGGTTAGAGGAAGGCCGGCAAAAACTGCGGTTTCCCGTACCTCAGACAAACCGATTAGCGCAAACTGCTCAATAAAATCAATGCCGCGACAAAACCCAGGAAGCTGGGTGACGATAGTTTTTTTACCGCTTGACTCGTCAATACTGATAAGTTCTCCACGCCCTGATTCCAGCACCCAAAGCTTATCTCTGTACCAACGCGGAGAGTGCGGCATGCAGAGGCCATCCGCGATAATCTCGTTACTATCAATGTCTATAACTATGCCACCGTCTTTTTTGGTATTGCGCCAACCTGCAGCCCTATCAGATGACCCAAGAGCAGTAACATACCTTGGCTTTCCATCGCGAATAGCCAGGCCATTCAGATGACATCGGTCACTAGTGTCATAGGCAGTGATAAATGGCGGCCGCCACCTTGGTACAAAGCTGTGCTCGTCATCCAAAGTACATAAACACGACATTTTAGTATTAACAAACCATAGTGCATTTTTGTTATCGAAGGCCATTTCATGAATATCTATGTCGCCGGTAACGTGGACTCTGCGCTGAAAAAATGCACCATCGTGTGTATTAGTTGGATGAACTCTGTGCGCAACATTGGGTAGATTGAAGTAATCAACGATATGATTACCCGAGCCAATGCTCAGGCGTTTATGTTGAAAAGCCATGCCCATCGGCTTGGGGGTTGTAACAAAGTGCGTGTTTAGATGGCTGTTTTGCGCGCGCACCAATATAAGTTTTTGGGCCTGGTAAGTAGAAACTAAAACACTTTTACCTAGCGTTGAAAGAAATGTAAGGAATGTACTGGTATATTCACTAGATGGTGGTACAGACATCTTCACTCCAATTGTACTTCTTCGCCCTTTAAATTCCGTTATGCATCATAGGGAGAAAGACATTATTACCGGATGAATCTCTTCGGGTTACGTTATTCATGCCGCCCTCAGAGGGTGTTCAAAACTCTGTGTCAGCTTAGCAGCCATTACAGACTGGTATACTCATCGAGACGCTCTGGGAAGTGCAAGGAAATCACTTAACTCATTTAGGTGCGCAATGTTCGCAAATACCCTACCACGAATGCCGTCATCCTCGAGTATCAACGATTCTCGCTCTCGGATCGGCCACTATTTGGCAATATGGCAAACGCCAATTTAAATCTGTAACATCTAAATGGAAAGATACCGGATAATCTAACATTAGAGCTAATACATATTACGACAGGCTTCATTTTCGCACCATCAAGATGCCGCAGTGTCGTCGCTAGGCCTTTATTACTCCAATGTCTGGGCGAACGCGGTCAGCGCGACCTCCAATGCCTTTAATCCAATTTCCCCAGGCACCGTCGTTGGTCGGCCCGAAGTAATATCTTCAAGGAAGACATCCAGTTGCACGCGGAAGTGGTCTGGCGGTGGCGGCGAGGACAATGGAATCTGCGTAATACCGTCTCTATCACAGTGATACAGTGCGTTTGCGTAATGCATAATTTTAAGAGCGCCACTTCTGCCATAGACACAGATACAACTTGGCGACCGGGACCATCTCCCGGCAGGTACCAACCCATCCACATCCCATCCAGCTCCGGCTGAAAATGCACCTTCTGCGGGAAGGGCTGCTGAATACGTTCCTTCGTGATACAGCAAGCTCCCAATAGCTCCATTATCATAAATTAGGTTCAAGAATTCGGCGCGCATTTCTTTTCCAGAAATATTCCCTCTCCCATATGCCTTTTCGATTTTAAGTCCACTCAACCAGCTAAAAACATCGATCAAATGAATTCCGTGGTCAATAATACCCATCGGGTATCCTCCAGGCCCACCTTCTGGGTAGTGACCAAATGACATCGCATTACAATTTTCGTAGCCTTTGCCACCAACAACCTGTTCGACCATTAGCTCGACCTCGCCTATGACCCCTCGCTGGATCATATTTTGAGCCTCGATAATGGCTGGCAAGCATCTATACGTCGATCCGTATGAGAGCCTCACATTGTTATCTTCACAAATTTTTAAGATCCGCTTTCCGCTCTCGGGGGATAACGCTAGTGGTTTTTCCATGAGGATGTTGATGCCACGCTTCGCACATTGCTCCGCAAGATCCTCATGACTGGCAGCGGGAGTGCAGATTACCACAACGTCCAAAGATGTGGACTCCAACATTTCGGATACAGTCTCGAAACCGACGGCTTCACCAAGATCAACTTTCTCCAATCTTGCCTTATTGCTTTCTGCAACAGCTATGACCTTACCTCTTGTCGAGGATTTGTATGCAGAAAGATGGATGCCCCCCACAGCTCCCAACCCGACTATACCTACTTTCAACATTTAAACTGCCCCGATAATGGTATGAAGTATTGCTCTGTAGCTACTGAAACTGTAGTAACTGAAATCTTAACCACCAGGCACCTATTAAAACTGGAAAGTACCTGATCAATTTAGGCCATTACTAGTGAGCCCACATTACGTGCCTGATAGATGTGAATGCATCAAGCGAATATACGCTCATGTCACAACCAGTCCCAGATCCTTTCATTGCTGCCCATGGCATTTCTGGCGTAGCTACACCATGCGTATTTACCCATGTCATCCCGTACCTTAGTTGACTTGTTATGGCCATTGCACGGCCTGCATCTTTAGTCCAAACCGAAGAGGCAAGCCCGTAATCACTCTTATTTGCAATCTCCACTGCCTCGTCTACCGTAGAAAAGCGCGACACGGTAACCACAGGACCAAATACCTCTTTGATAGCAATTTCTGCATCATTATCAACATTTGCTACAATGGTGGGCTCGAAAAAATACCCGTCGCCAGCACCAAAGTTCCCACCGATTACTATTTCAGCACTTTTGGCGGCACGCTCAACGAATTTCGCGACTCTTTCGCGTTGTTGTGCGGATATGAGCGGCCCCATTTCTGCAAATTCTTCACGCGGAGCCCCCATCTTTATTTGCCTCACCTGATTCACGAGCGCCTCGATGAGCTTATCGTAGATATTTTCCTGTACAAGTATGCGGCAAGGCTGTGCACAATCTTGTCCCGCGTTGTAGTAGCTACCATAGCGAATAGTCTCGGCTACAGCGTCAAGATCAGCATCTTCTAATACGATTACGGGAGCTTTTCCTCCAAGTTCAAGATGCACATGTCTGAGCTTCTGGCTGGCAGCATTCATAGCAGCCATACCAGTAGTAGGTGATCCTGTAACTGAAATCGACTCAATCTGATGAGAATTTATTAGTTGATTTCCCGTGGTTGCTCCGCTGCCATTTATAATGTTGATGACGCCTTTTGGGACTATGTTCGCTACAAGTTCCCCTAGGCGCAACGTAGATAAAGGTGTAATTTCTGAAGGTTTTAGCACGACGGTGCAGCCCGCTGCTAAGGGAGCTGCAAGCTTCCAGGCTGCCATCATGAGGGGATAGTTCCATGGCGCTATGGCGGCGACAGGCCCTACTGGATCTCGCCTTATCATGCTTGTATGACCTGAGACGTATTCGCCCGCGGCTGAACCTGGTAGCGTGCGTGCAGCACCAGCAAAAAAACGGTATGTGTCAATCGCGAGGGGTATCTCGTCCCTAAGGGATTGTGGGCTGGGTTTTCCTACATCAATGGTCTCAAGTTCCGCAAGTTCTTCGGCATGAGCCTCAATAACATCAGCTATCTGCAAAAGTAAAGAAGAGCGATCTGCTGGCGTTGTACTTCTGTATTCATCGAATGCTTTTGCAGCGCTTTTTACTGCGGCCTCAACTTGCTTTTGGCTCGCTTCACATACTTGAACAATTTCTTTTCCTGTTGAAGGGTCAATAACGGGTATTGCGCGTCCTTCGCCCTGAATTAGTTTGCCGTCTATCAACATATTTTTTTGCATTTCGTTTATCCTCCAATCTTTTTTCGTTGTGATTGTACAATTAAAGATAGACGCTAGTTTTTACATGGAATTCTGGCAACCACTTTTATTTCGAAGTCGAAACCATTGAGCCAGTTAACTCCGACCGCTGTCCAGTTTGGGTATGGGGGTGTAGTGATAAACTGATTCCGAATTTCGGCAACATCGTCAAACTGACTTTCTGCATCCGTATGGAAGGTTGTGACGTCGATCACGTCATCAAGAGTGCATCCTGCAGCTTTTAGAGTTTTTATAAGAGAAAAGAACGCGAGCTCTACCTGTTTCTTAAAGTTTGGCTCGGGGGTGCCGTCAGATCGGCTTCCCGTATGGCCCGAGGCAAAAATTAGGTCACCGGATTTGATCGCGGCAGAGTATCTATATTCATCATATTGGGGATTTTCACCTGCGGGTACAATAGTCTCTCGTTTAGTCATTTTTTTCTCCATTATTTTATAGTCTAGTAAGATGCACTACGCAAATTGCTATCCCCAACATTTATTCATGCACCTGCTTCAGGTGAATGTAACCAATTTCCCATAGAAGTTGTTTTGTTTAGGGATGAGTAAAAGCTGGAGTCAAGCCAGAGGCAGTTACACTTTTTTCGTGGGTAGTTATTGCGCCAAGCCGAGCTTTCTACGTGTATCGTCTGGATTCATTATGCTACCCCCCATGGACTCTATGATAGTCCGTGCGCGATTAACCAGTTCAACATTCGTAGCAGGAATGTTTCGTTCGAGCCAGATGTTATCTTCAAGGCCTACGCGGACGTTGCCCCCCAATAGTGCAGCCTGCGCTACCATAGGCAGTTGCATTGCAGCGACACCGAAAGCAGACCAAATAACTTTATAATCTCTGACCATATCCACCATTGTTTGCAGAACCGCTGTTGTGGCTGGCGCACCAAAACTAACGCCGAGACAAAATTGGATCATTACAGGGCCGTCAAACACGCCTTCTTTGATAAGCTTTACAACGAAGTCTAAGTGGCCAAGATCAAATACTTCCAGCTCTGGTTTAACGCCGTACTCGCGAATCAGGCGTGCTCCTTCGCGAACTTGCTCGCTGGTTGAGATATATACTAGATTACCTTCGCCCACGTTGTAGGAGCCACAATCGAGCGTGCAGATATCTGGTCGAAGTTTGTTTACGTGTTCAAGGCGCTCAATCTGACTGACGAGATCTGTACCGGGATCTGATACAAGCGGATTATCGCTATTGATCACAAGATCGCCACCCATTCCGGCTGTAGTGTTTATAATGATGTCAGTGTTTTTTGCACGCACACGATCAATCACTTCCTCGTAGAGTGCGGTGTCACGAGACCCCTCTGTGGTTTCTGGATCACGTACGTGAACATGAGCGATTGAAGCGCCAGCCTCGGCGACGGCGAGTACGTCATTTGCTATCTCTTCGGGTGTTACTGGGACGTGTGGGTTTTTCTTAGGGCCGCCGCCAGCACCTGTCACGGCACAAGTTATAAACACTTTTCTGTTCACGTCTTCTCCTTTTATTGTGAATACTCCACCGGCCAAAGGCGGATGGCGGGCACGGATTCCCTATCGTGGGGAGTCTAAAAAAATTAGAGCATTCAATATTGCTAGTCGGATTTCTCAAAATTATCCCTGTTTATGAAGTCTGGCGTCTATCACCTTTCTCCCGCGAATTGCACAAATCAATTTATCGAAGTCGGCTATGACTTGTTCGTATGATTGTTAACTTTTATCCCATAAGTTGGACATAAAGAGTGGCCTGAATCCTTGCAAGTTGAAAAGATGGATGCGCCGCTGACCTTTCCCCATCATTAGTGCCATTTCGAGGATGAGATTTAGCAACTTTAAGCCGCTTGCTGAGCAAGCTCAAATGGCGGTAGATAGTTCAGTGAGCTGTGTGGGTGTTCGTGAATATAGTCATGACGCTATTGATCAACTATGTCTCGGGCTTTATCCAGCGATCTGGACCAATTGGAAGTGATGTCAACGGCAATCTAATTTTGACCCACTAGGCGGCAAAGTAAAATTAACCCACCCTCGGCGGTTCATTCGTTACTGTGCTGGTTTAGAACTGGGGCTATGCCAGCGGCTTTCTTACCTTTCAGTCGATAGCTGTTCCCAGAGATCTGTACAATATGTGCATGGTGTAGCAGCCGATCGAGCAAGGCCGCTGTTAACGTTTGGTCATCAGCGAAGGCGGTTGACCACTGGGAGAACGGCAAGTTGCTCGTCACGATGATACTGCCCTGCTCGTAGCGTTTGGCAATGACATTGAAGAACAGAGTTGCCTCCTCACGCCCGAAGGGGAGATAACCGATCTCGTCGATGACCAAGAGTTTGGGGCCGAGCACACTACGTTTTATGTAGCTTTCTAGCCGTTCCTGTTTTTTAGCTGTACCCAGCTGTAACATCAGGTCGGCGGCGCTTATAAAGCGTACCTTGATCCTTTTCTGGATGGCTTGATATGCATAGCTGAGCGCCAGATGGCTTTTACCAACACCACTGGGCCCGAGTAACACAATATTTTCGGCCCGCTCTATGAAGGCCAGGCTGGTCAACTCTTGAAGCTGCTTTTTCGGTGCGCCGGTGGCGAATCGGAAGTCATAGTCGTCAAAGGACTTTATCGCAGGCAGGCCTGCGAACTTCAGCAAAGTGTCACGCGTTCGCTGTTTTCTGGCATCAAGCTCCAGATTCAATAGCTGCTCCAGGAAGTCTGATAACGTGGTTCCGTTGCTGGCTGCTCGATCAGCCATGGCTGACCACTCCACGGCCAGCGTATTTAGCTTGAGAATTTCACAAGCACTGTGAATCCTCTGCATCTGAAGATTCATCGCACGACCTCCAGTAGCTGATCATAGACGCTCAACGGGTGCTGGAAGCTCTCGATGGGCGTCGCAAGAGACGACTTAATGGTCACAACCTTGGCACTTGACGGACGTACCGGCAGATCGTCTAGGCTCAATCGCTCTTTGATTAGTAGGTTCTGTGGTTTTTGTTTGGTCGTCCCGTGAATGCGCTGGTGCGCAACCTCGTCTAACCACGGCCCGACCTGGCCATTGGCGGCGTCAACATCTAGCGCTAGGCCAGCTTGCTTCAAGGTGGCAGCCAGAGGCGTGATAAAGCTGTTTTTAAGATAGCCATTGAACCGCTCGACCTTGCCTTTGGTTTTAGCTCGGTAGGGGCGACACGCCCGTAGCTGGAAACCGTAATCTGCCGACAGTTGCAGCAGTTTAGCATTCCAACGATGACGGCCTTCACCGTAGGCATCTCGCTCGATCATGATGCATTTGGCGTTATCAAACAGGACTTCTTTAGGCACGCCGCCAAAGTAATGAAAGGCCTCTTCGATACCGTATAACCAATCCTCCTGACGCTCATGGGTACTGAAGTGAACGTAACAGGCTCGGCTAAAACCCAGCGTTGCCACAAATCCCTTTAGTTTATTTTGGCCGCGTCGGATGGTCGTAAAATCAACCTGCATTTGTTGGCCTGGCAACGTTTCAAAACGCACGATCGCTTCCCGAGTGTCTGGCTTGAACTGGCGTATGTAGTTTTTAACAATGCCTTCTTTACCATCAAAACCTTGGGTTGTGAGCTCTCGATACAGCACGGTGGCCGGTATCCAGTAAGGTTTGGCGGCTTCAATACGTTCGCGTAAATACGGCTTGAACGGATCGAGCTTCGACGCTCTGGCTGCTCGCGGTCCATACGCAGGGGTTCGAGCCAAATCTCGTAAGTAGCTTCGCACTGTGTTGCGTGCGATGCCCATTTGACTGCTTATGGCCCGAATGCTGTGCCCCTGTCTGTGTAACACGTGAATATCCACTAATGACTCCTGATTTAACATTGCATATCAACCGCCGATTTATGACTAAAAGGCGGACATTGTGCTTCAGGTGGGTCAATTTTAAATTGTCGTTAGTGGGTCAGTTTTACATTGCCGGTGACAGTGAGATGATTAACGGATTCTATAGATGTATAAATTACCATCCAATTAACCTTGAAATTAAAAACTTGGTTCGTGCTTTGAATGCTATTAGTAATCCCAATGTGGTCCTAGATGCCTAGTAAATCTCCATCAGCTCGACTGAAGCTGCAGTGCCTATGCGCAAATTTATTATTGAATTGCCAACACCAGCATTGGTTATCCATTGTTTATGATCTCTCCAACCATATCCTCAACAGTAGTCCGAAGAGGCCTCTGTAGGTTTCCAAAACTGTTCAATAAAAGGTAGTTTAAACTGACCACAGTGCGTATGACCGGCAAGGTATACTCCATCTTCAGGTTCAAGCTCAATGGCGTAGGGATCATGAGTAATTGTTAACTTTAATCCAGCACACTCAGAACTGAAGGGTATATGCTGATAGTGACCTGTGTATTTACCACCCAGTCCCCGGATGCAAACGCTAATTCCTCTTATCGCGTATATTTCACTTTGCCCATCCAGGAGCCTTAATAGGCTTGATAGTAGATTCTGTGTCCACTTGTACGAATCAGTATAATACTCATGATTCCCCAATACAGCATACGGAAGATAGTAAAAGTAGTAAAAAAATAACTCTGCTCATAAAAGGTGTCAGTTTTATTTCTCGTTATTCCTAGTTGGTGAATCCAACAGTTTTAGTTTTAGACTTGCGGGAAGTTGACCCGACTAACAGCACTACTGACGTTTCCGCGTTTTCCTTACTGCGGTGTCCATAGGCCAGTAGCAGGTCATAATTGTCCCATATCCCGTTAAACGTTCTAAATATCAATCTGCTATATATCGAAGTCGGTACAGTCCGGGAAGCGTGTAGCCATGCTCATCCGCAATGCCTGCTCTAAGGTTTTGTACTGGTTGTGAAGGCGGTTAAAGGTTGACCAGTGCATGCCTTTTTTCTTTCCCCAGCCATGACTGTATTCGTAATATTCAAAAATGCGTTCACCTAATCTATGTTTCTGGTCGATCAGCTTGTCCATGTAGCCTTGGTTTTGAGATGCGTAAGGCAGCTTGTAGCAGTGGCGGCACAGGAATAGCACGTCGGCCCCATAGAGAATAGCGACTCGCTTAGCGCAACGTGGACAACGAAACCAGGGCCTGTCGCCCCCGTAATTGCAGTGAGTGCGCTCTATGGGTATTTGCTGTTCTACAGGCTGCCAGTCGCCACTGTTTTGTCTGTATCGGAAATGAAGCTGTAACTCATGCTGATAACAGGTGTAACGAATATTGCCGCTTGGCTCCCCCCTACATGTCCACCTGAGATCGCCTCTGGTGTTAGGCTTAAGCAAACTGTTCTTACGCATATGGCGAATATCAATACGCTTTACTTCTTCTGTGGTGGTTTTCTTATCCCACCGATACCAGTTACCGCTGCCTGGTCCGCCCATCTCTGCCTCGTTTTTTATCCGAAATCATTAGGGAAATTTAAGGCTTTATACCCGTCATAGTCGGCCAGCCATTCATCAACCGTTTGCTCTTGAGGTGGTTTCTTTATAGGGAGTATGGGTATTACATTCTCCCGTATTACCGCGTTACCTATTAACCTTATACCGTGGTTTAAATTGCCCGCACTTTCATTTGTTTCCAGCCCTTGAAAGCGGTGGTCTTGAGTGCTTTCTTTGTATGGCAATGCTGTATGGTTATTGTTTGGTGTTTGTATGGTCGCTGTATGGTTATTGCGCGGCTTCTTATCCAAGTAGGCAGCAGTTATTTGCTCACAAGAAACAGATAGCGGGGCCAGAGTTTTCTTCTCCAGCTGCTCACCCATTCCGTATCGAGCAGTAAACACAAAGGGTTTCAAGTTACCCATATAGTCATGAAACGACCCTCGCCGCGAAGGTAATTTTAAACCTGTACGTCGCCAGAACTTTAAAAAGTCCGAGCGATCACCGGCTCTAAACTGCTTTCCTGGCAATAATTGTCCGACTTTAATGCCGCGAGAATATTTAACCTCTGCATTAAAAAGGCAGTAATGGAGGGTGCAAGCTAATAAACTTTCAAATTGAAGATGGATGCCTTGATACTTCCCTTGGAACACCCCCTTGTCGAATCGCAGGTAAACCAACGCATCCATATTGAGCTGACGAAGAACGTCAATAGTGATTTGGCGTTCATACCTTTTTAGCCAATCGTTGGGGACCGATTTACCGCTGGCGGGTATAACTTTTAGGCGCCCCTTCTCCAGTGAGAGTTTATCGCCTCGGATTATTAGCTTTTCTACGTCAATCATGGCGGTGTCTTCGAACCTATTGATTAGCAAGTTCGTCTAAGAGCTGACGTATGTCCTCAACTCGCCAAGCAGTAGTGCGTGGGCCGAGCTTACAGCCTTTGGGAAAGCGCCCAGATTGGATGCCAGCCCACCATGTGGACTTGCCGACAGGGATTACCTGTAGGACTTGGGGGAGGCGTAGAAAGCCTATTTCTGGAAGTGATAAAGATTGATTGCTAACCATGCTGATAGACTCCGTTGGTCTGTAGTACATGGTTAGGGATTACATAGCGTTACTAGCTCGGCTTGTGGAATGTTCCAAAACTACCATGGAATATTCCAGTACTATAATTCACCAGCCTCCTTTAAATAATTAGCCAAGGCTTTGTCCTTTATGGGGGCTTCAACATTTTTACCAGCCAAAGCAGCTAACACAGCTTCTGCATCCGTAGTAGGCTTACCTGTCAAACCACCTATTAACGCACTCGATAATGCTGCTATGGTTTTTAAATATGAGTTTTTGGATTTAGTTGCTGGTTCAATGTTGATGGCTGGTTTAACCTGGTTTTGTTGCGGAGGATAAACCAGCTCCTCGGTAATGCTAGGCCAAAACTTCTTTGCTATATCGTGATCATGCTGCCAAAACCATTTGGCGAGACTTAGCTTAGTGACCGTACATTTCTCTGGACATATAAAATCTATCTCTTCCGAGCGCTGTACTCTCATAGCTACCTCCAAAAGGGAGGTGGCCCCACATAGATAGGGCTGATTATCGGAAGGGTCGGCAACAATAATTTCCGCTAGTAATGCTTCATATATCTCTTCAGCAACTTGTACTTTTTCACCCAGCTCTTCGTCCACTTCTTGGCCCTCTACAGGAGCTATTTGCGAAACAACCCATTTAGTCTTAGCCTTTTCTATGGATTTAAAGCCATCAATACCCGTAGCAAATAACGCAGCTTCTTCCGCAGTTAATACAGTTTTCCATTTCATAGGTTTTCCTGTTTCCTTGGCCTAAAAATTGCGGTAGTTATATTCGTGCTACTCGCCTGATTTTTCAAGCTATCTAAATAATCCGCCCAACGCTGCATCATTCTCTTTCGTTCAGGTAAGTGAGTTGTTCGATTGTAGGCTCGCCCCAAGCTATCTTTTACAGCGTGGGCTAGTTGGTGTTCGATAAGTTCAACGCGTTCGCCCAGTATCTCATCAAGAATCGTTCGTGCCATTGCCCTAAATCCGTGTGGCGTCATAGTTTCGTTGTCATAGCCCATCGTTCGAAGTGCAGTTCTGACGCCGTTTTCGCTTAGGGGCCGGCTCAGAGATCGGACGCTTGGGAATACATACTTTCCTTGTCCTGTTAGCAGTTGTTGTTCACTGAGAATCTCCAGGGATTGCTGGCTTAGTGGGATAATATGATCAAAGTTAATCTTCCTGTTTTCGCCGCCTTTGTTGGCGGGTATCTCCCACTGGCTTTCTTCCCAGTTTATTTCCTGCCATTCCATGTGGCGCAGTTCGCCCGGGCGGCAAAATAACAGCGGCGATAGTTTTAGTGCGGCGCAGACGGTGGCGGTGCCTTGGTAGTTATCAATCGCCACTAACAGCTTGCCAGCTTCTTTTGGGTCGGTAATTGCGGCTAGGTGCTTTTCTTTGGCTGTTTGTAATGCGCCTGCGAGATCGGCAGAAGGGTCACACTCGGCACGGCCGGTGGCAATGGCAAAGCGGAAAATCTGGCCGCTGGTTTGTTTGGCTCGTTTGGCGGTTTCGATGGCACCTCGGCTTTCGATCTTTCTCAAGGCGGCTAATAGCTGGGGAGGTGTGATGTCGTTTATGGGGTAGCGGCCAAGCGGCGGAAAGAGATCTTTTTGAAGTGATCTAAGTGTTCTGTCTTGATGGCTTTTGGATTTGTCACCCATTTTGGTTTTAAACCACTCAAGCGCCACGGCTTCAAAGCTATTTTCACCAGAGAGAATTTGTGCGGCCTTGTTGGCTTGTTTGGCGGCCGAAGGGTCAATGCCTTGTTCTAGTTGTTTGCGGGCTGAGTCTCGCTTATTGCGGGCTTCTTTGAGGCTCACTTCTGGGTATACACCTAGGGCTAGCCGCTTTTCCTTGCCGCCGTAGCGATATTTGCAGCGCCAGTATTTTTGACCTTTTGGGGTGACTTCCAAGTACATGCCTTTTTCGTCACTTAGTTTGTAAGGCTTTTCTTTAGCTTGTGCGGCTTTGGCTGCTCTGTCGGTGAGGGGCATTTCCAGCGTCCTTTAATCTGAGTGGGGGCATCTGTCTGAGTGACATGGATTGTGCCCCCGTTGGTGCCCCCATTATGGTCTGGATTAGGGGGCATTTGTTTGGATTGCATTGGACAAAGTATAAACTAAAAAGCCCCGCAGTGCGGGGCTCTTAGGTCTTTCTTGGATGTTAACAGATTGATATTTGGTGGAGCCGGCGGGAATTGAACCCGCGTCCGTCAGTCCGCTGCCTTTAGCTCTACATGCTTAGACTAGTCTTTAGATTTAATGGTTGGCAATCCGACTGTCAGGATGCGCCGCCCACGATTCCGGTAAGGTTTTAACGACGCTGCCCCGGACGAGCTTTGTCGCGATCCTGCGAGATATGACGCCTGAATGTCTCACCCGAGGGTTCAACCTGGACGCGCAGGCGCGGCTCCAGTCAGACGGCACCCTACTGGGGTTTAAGCAGCGAGTGCGTAGTTGTCGTCGTTGGCAACTATAAGTTTGCGACTAGGGATTAACGAGATTGGTCACCATCTCGACATGCACTAGAGGTTTTGTAACCGGCGTCGAATCCAGAACGGCCCCGTAACTAAAACAGCACCTTAATGATAACAGTTTTCCATAACAGCGGATGGAGTTTTTCGCCGATAGCCAGCGAGGGGTTCTTGCCATAAAATAAACGCTTAATTTTTTCGGTGGAGCCTCTATGCAGCGCGGTCAATTCTCCTCTCGATGGGCGTTTGTTCTCGCTGCATCGGGTTCTGCTGTAGGCCTTGGCAATATATGGGGTTTTCCTACCAATGCGGCCGAAAACGGCGGTGCAGCATTTTTGCTGGCGTATCTGTTGCTGGCTTTCCTGCTGGCCTATCCGGCATTGATGGCGGAATTAATCATCGGCCGCCATGCGCAAGCTAACATGGTCACAGCCTTGGAAGGCTTGTCGCCAACTGCACTGGCTAAGCGTGTGGGCCGTGCAACCGGTATCGCAGGGGTCGTTACAGCCAGTGCCATACTCTGTTTTTACAGCATTATCGCCGGCTGGATGATCGCGTATTTATTACAGCCAGTGGCCATTATGGCTGCGCAAGCAGACGTTGCTGAATGGTTGACCACTTTCTCTCTGCCGCGGAATGTACTCTTTACGGGACTGTTTCTGTTACTTACCGGCGCTGTGATTGCCGCTGGTGTGGCAAACGGTATTGAGAAGTGGTCGCGCCGATTGATGCCCTCTTTGTTTGTATTGTTGCTCTTACTCATTGGCTATGTCTTGGTTCAGCCTGGTGCTGAAGAGGGTTT
>Ga0209653_1000630_pt1 | contig 30643 bp, 27 predicted proteins | sample SaaInl6LU_22_DNA_FD_184644 | JGI IMG/M metagenome (GOLD analysis project Ga0209653, IMG submission 184644) | Marine microbial communities from expanding oxygen minimum zones in the Saanich Inlet - ESP_116LU_22_DNA (SPAdes) (version 2) | ecosystem: Environmental > Aquatic > Marine > Intertidal...
AAAAACTGACTGGAGAATCCTTAATCCCGCCAATCAAAAGACTCATATATTTAAACTAAAAGAATTAGTCCAATACTGTATACTAAAGATTATATCCTATCCTTAAAGAAATCAAAAAGGTAGAGTTGTTATCTGAGTTGTTGATGTAATGCGTAAAATGGGTTTTATTGAAAAATTGATTTATATAATCAGATACATTTTGACAATATAGATATTGTTATTATAGTTATTCTTATAGTTTAAGCTTCTCGATAATTTTGCATAAATAGGACTGACTAATATAGAATTTAAACCTCTTAGAGAGTAACAGAATGGTGGTAGTTAGTTTCTTTTGGCATTAATTTATGATAAAACCTTATGCTTATTTTAATTGAAAATTGATTCGTATGGTCAATGAAAGCGACCTCATAAAGATTTTTTATTGGATTATTATCGATCTATTCGTAGAACAGGGCAATAGTTCCGGTAAGGTTAATAGGCTTGCCTTCTGTATTGTTGATTTGTATTGAATAGATATAAATTCCGTTTTGCAATGATTCGCTATTTTTTGTTCCATCCCATCCTTCGTTAATGTCCTTCGTTGTGAAAATTTCTTGCCCCAATCTATTGTAGATTGACATTTTATAAGAAGAAAAATCTGCGAAACCAATAACTGGTTTAAATTTGTCATTTATTCCATTAGAATTAGGAGTAAATGAATTCGGAACATATATTAGTTCATTAGGTGTTATACACGATTCGTTTGAGAAACTAGTTTCGGAGATCAAATAACTATTGGTGTTTTCAATTGCTTCTATTTCATAACAAAATTTACCATCATCACTTGACGAATAGAAATTTGAAATATCGTCTTCGTATTTATTTATTGTGGATGGTAGTGTTGCAATCAAGGTTGAGCTAGCACTTCCAAGCTTTCTATAAACTCTATACTCTTGAACTAAACCAATCCAAGTTGTAAAATAATTCCAATCTAAACTTACTTTATAGTTGTTTTGATTAATTGATGTTTTTAAGAGAATATTTTTACTAGTGTTTGAAATGTCATCCACAGAATTATTACAACTGTCCAAAGCTTTCACATGATATTGATAATTGAAGGAAGATGAATTTACGTTTCTATCAGAAAAAGTAATAGGAATAGTTGTATTTGGGGCAAATCCAATTGAATTGAATGTAATTCCTTCATCTTCTGATCGGAAAATATCGTAACCTTTTACGGTATTTGATGGAGTTGTATATATTCGTAGATCTATTCTATTTTCGTTCACAACTGTAACTGTTTGCAAGTAGTTTGTGTCAGAAATATAAGGATAGACAGTTTCAATACATATTTTATTTGAAAGACTCGTGTCGAATTGGTTTCCAGAAATGGATTGAATAGTAAAACAATACAAAGAATCCGGCTTTAAATTAGATACAATAAATGTATTTGAAGTTGTTGTTCCTAATTTACTAATGTCACCCCCATTTAAACTTTGCAATACTTCATAATTACTAATGCCAGAATTCCATCCAGAATAAGAGTTCCATGCAAGATTTATTGTTTTATTACAAGCCTGGTACACTTCATTTAGGTACACAGAACAATGTGGTGCACTCATTGCACTGGTGTTGGGTGTTAAGGGAGAGCCGTAGTAACATGAGTCAAAAGCTGCGACTCCAAAACACTCGCTACCAGAATAAGCGGTGGATAAATTGTATTGATAAATTGTGTTATTGATTCCGTAAACAGTATCAATTGGAACCCAAGCTCCACTTATATTCTTTAAAATTATATAACCTCTCGTGTCATTTGGTTTAGATGGATTCCATCTTACCGTCCCTAAATTGTTCGAAGTATCTACCGTAACACTTGTTATAATTGGCGCATAAGGTGGGATTACATCATTGAAGTTTTTTCCATCAACACTAGAAACTGATGTGCAATTGGTATTGGAATTGGTGACTCTGTAATTGATAGAATCGCTGCAAACGGTTATCGTATCTCGGTAATACTCATTTCCATATTGAACAGAATCTATAAGCGTCCAATTCCCAGTGGGGAATTCTCTGTAGATTTTGTACCAATTACTGGCCGTAAAACTATTGTTAGGTGAAAAAACTGGATTCCAATTTAAAATAGCCATTCCATTTGAAGGATTATTTACAAAGAGCCTCATTGAAGAAACTGTATCAGAAAAGTTGGTTGTTGGATTAGTTGTTGTTGTACTAATTATATATCTCTTTGCATTAATGTTCGCAGTGGCAGATGTGTGTACATAATTTATTGTGGTTCTGCTAGAAATAGATTGAAGTGAAATTAAACCACTGGTTCCAACTTCAAATATTTCGTATTTCACAAAAATCCCAGAAGGATCGGACACTTGATTCCAAGAAATTGAAACATCGCCATTAGGCAAAACAGAAACGCAAGTTATTGTGGGGCCTGGTAAATTACCAAAGGAAACCAGAACAGCCAGCGAAAACAAGAAGGAGGTTACTATGTTTTTTAATTTGATTATAATCTGAGTGTTTTGTTTACTGATGACGTAAAATTAAGGAATTAGTTGCTCATTTTTGTCTAATTCTAAAACTATAAATCATTCTAGATATTGTTAAAAAGTATGTTATTTATTTTCTCGTAAACATATTGGAAAGCCTGAGATATAGTCGTATTTTAACATTTCAATTATCAAAAGAAATTTTTAAGATAAAAGTTTATGTCACAAAACGATACTTACAATGAAGATAGTATAAAAACCCTTGATTGGAAGGAGCACATTCGATTGCGTCCTGGAATGTACATAGGTAAATTAGGTGATGGTTCTTCTGCCGATGATGGAGTTTATATTTTGATAAAAGAGGTAGTGGATAACTGTATCGATGAATATGTAATGGGATATGGTAAAAAAATCGAAATTAAAGTAAAGGATTCTACTGTTTCGATTCGCGATTACGGTCGTGGAATTCCTTTGGGAAAAATGATTGATTCTGTATCAAAAATTAATACGGGTGCAAAATATGATTCCAAAGCATTTAAAAAATCTGTGGGATTAAATGGGGTTGGTACAAAGGCTGTAAATGCTTTGTCTTCCACTTTTAGAATTGAAGCATATAGAGAGGGGAAGGCAAAAAAGGCTGTTTTTAGTACTGGAGTGTTAAATTCTGATGACCCTATTGTAGATACCGATCAGCCAAACGGAACATTTGTTCAGTTTGAAGCGGATTCAACTGTTTTTAAAAATTATAATTTTAGATTTCCTTTCATAGAAAAAATGATTTGGAACTATTGCTACCTTAATCCTGGATTGGCAATTTATTTCAATGGAACAAAATTCTTGTCCAAGAATGGATTGCTGGATTTATTGGAAAACAATATGGATGCAGAGCCTTTGTATCCTATCATTCATTTAAAGGGAGAGGATATTGAAGTGGCAATTACTCACGCTAGGCAATATGGTGAAGAATATTATTCATTCGTTAATGGTCAGCATACTACACAGGGAGGAACACATCAAAATGCATTTAGGCAAGCCTACGTAAAAGTGGTTCGTGATTATTTTAATAAGAATTACGAAGCTGTAGATATTCGAGCCTCTATTGTGGCAGCTATTGCTGTGAAAGTAATGGAGCCAGTTTTTGAATCACAAACCAAGACAAAACTGGGTTCTAATGAGATAGAGCCAGAAGGAAAGTCGATGAATGCATTTGTTAATGATTTTTTGAAAGAAAAACTAGATAACTTTCTTCATAAAAATCCTGAAGTAGCAGAAAATCTTGAGAAGAAAATAAAGCAATCTGAAAAGGAAAGAAAGGAGCTTACGGGAATAAGAAAATTGGCAAAAGATAGAGCTAAAAAGGCAAATCTTCATAATAAAAAACTGAGAGATTGCAGGGTTCACCTAACAGATAAGAAAAACGAAAGACATTTAGATACTTCCATTTTTATTACGGAGGGAGATTCGGCAAGTGGATCAATCACAAAATCGAGAGATGTAAATACGCAGGCAGTATTTAGTTTGAAGGGGAAGCCTCTTAATTCTTTTGGATTGACCAAAAAAGTAGTGTACGAGAACGAAGAGTTTAATTTGGTGCAAGCGGCATTGGATATAGAGGATGGGCTCGAAACATTGCGGTACAATAATGTAATCATCGCTACGGATGCAGATGTAGATGGAATGCACATTCGATTATTATTATTGACATTTTTTCTGCAGTTTTTCCCTGATTTAATAAAAAATGGACACGTTTACATTCTTCAAACACCTTTGTTTAGGGTAAGAAATAAAAAGGAAACGAGGTATTGCTATACAGAGGAAGAAAGGCAAGCTGCCATGAATGAACTGGGTAAAAACCCTGAAATTACACGTTTTAAAGGATTGGGTGAGATATCGCCAAATGAGTTTAAATATTTCATTGGAGAAGACATTCGACTTGAGCCTGTCCTGATCAACAAAGAAGCTACCGTAGCCGAATTATTGGAATTTTACATGGGAAAAAACACACCCGATAGACAGAAGTTCATCATCGAAAACTTAAAGGTGATAGAGAATGATATTTAATTGTTTATTTGTTAAAATAGTTTGTTTTCTTCATTAAATACATTTTATAATTATGATCAGAATATACGGTTTAGACATATTGAAAACTATTGCAATTCTGAGCGTTGTATTAAAGATATCTCTTTCAGGTGTTGTTTTTTCTCAAGAAAACAAATTTCCGTTTATCGAGGAATTTCATATTGCCTTGAACTCATCAATTAGCTCAAGTTTTAATAATAAGTTAGGCTGTAATTTGGGTGTTTTCTTTAAGCCAATGAAAAAAGCTAATTTTTCTGTCATTTATGGAATTGAATATTTGAATAGCTCAATTCTTATTGAAAATAATACAACCAGAAAACACTCAAGTATAAAAAATGGGATGTATAAGTTTCATTTTATATCTAATTCTTTGATTTTAAGACATGATTTATTTCAAAAAAAACTCTATTTTGAATGTGTAGGTAAGTTGGATTATGACATGGCTTCTACTCATAAGTTTTTGAACGAACGGAATAAATTAAATTTATTCGTGTTGCCATCTGCACAGATTGGCATTGGTCACAAAGTTACAATAGGTAATAATAATTTATTGATTTCAATAGGAACCAATTTAACAACAAAAATTAGGGAAGATCTCGTAAATACTTCTGCATTAAGATATAGTACTATTTATTTTTATCTGGGCTATGTATTGAAAAGGAGGAATGCTTCTAATCGCTTAAAATAATATAATACAATTATTCTCTTCTAATGGAAGTTTAGTGATGAGTAAAGAATATATTAAAAAAAATATAGTTATTGATATGTCAATATACTCTAAAGGTTCTTATTTTTTAAAAATATTAAATAACGATGGTGTTCATGTCGAAAAAGTTATCAAAAATTAAACCATTATATAGTCTAATTCTATTGATAGTGGTTTGTTTTTTAAGTTTATTTTCTTGTAAAAAAGAAGAAAAAGTATCTTGCATTACTGAACCTATTCCAACATGGGTAAGATTTGTTGGAGATTATAAAGTATATGATACCACAGGTGTTTTTCTTTATAACATGAAAATTTCTCATTTTTCAGGGATTAATAGCTATGGCAGTGAAATAGATTCATTTTTTATTGAAAACTTCATTGATACTTTTGATTTTAAAGTGCATTATTCATTAAATTTAAATTTAAATTTTTTTGATTATGGAGGTCATGATTCTATTCCAGATAAAAATGGGAACCATTGGTTTTTAGATGCATTTTTTAATGATTCTTCAACACCAGTTGAAGAAAATACATTAATAAATGACACGATTATTTTTAAATATAGATTGACAAATATTAAATATTATTTATCGGAATCAGTTCCCTATTATTACTGTGATTGTAAACAAATTGGGGTTAAGCAATAAATAATTTGTAGAAAGGAGGGTTTTATAATAATCGTTACAAAACCCTCTTCCTTTTCCTGTTTTTAATATAATCCAGCACTGCATCCTTGGAAGTAAGCCAATTTCGACCTTCTTTGTAGGCGTCTATTTTTCCTTGCCTAGCCAGCAAACTAATGTATTCCTGTCCGTAAGGTATCTCAGGTTCTTCAGCTATGTGGTTTATTTCTTTGTAGTCGGCCTCGCTATTGGGAACAGCCGAAATGTAAATATTGAGCGATCGCTCAAGTGCCTGGCACATGAGTAACATGAGTTTTTGGTAATTGCCTTTGTTTGCTGCATTAAGTGCTGTGTAATATTTATTTCGGTCGTTTTTGAGGATGATTGCAGGTGGAAAACCAGCATTCATCAAAATTAAGTTCATGGCAAGCCTCACCGTTCTTCCGTTTCCGTCAAAAAACGGATGAATCCAAACAAATTTGTGATGAAATAGAGTAGCCAATTCTATAGGATTCAGATTTTGAGGATTTTCTTGAATAAAAAGAATTAGTTCATCCATTAAGTCTGAAACTTTACTAGCATTGGGCGGAACAAAATTTGCTCCTTGAATTCGAACACCTCCATTTCGTAATATTCCAGCGTACAAATCTTCTATGTTGTGAAGCATAAACCCATGAATTGTCAGAATGCTCGAGCAGTTGATTTTTTCCTTCTCGTCTACCATTTTGTACAAAAAATGCAACGCTTTGTGGTGATTATTCACCTCAAAATGTTCTCGCATAGATTTTCCTTTTACGGTCATCCCATCGTTTATTACAATGTATGTTTCTCTTAAATTAAGCGTATTTCCTTCAATACTATTAGAGTTATAAGTCCATTCTACGGAAAGGGAGTCTTTTATTTTTTGCACAGCAATTTCTGGAAGAGGTCTGCTTTTTTTTAGCAAATTTCTTTTTTCAATTAGCCGAGTAAATGTGCTGGACAAATCGGTTCTGTATTCTGTGTTTATTTCCCACATCCCCAAATTTACTTCTTTTTTATTAAAATCGTAAACATAAAAAAATATACTTATCCGATATTAAGAGTTTTATTTTTTTTAGGTTTTAATTTGTTTTAATTTTATCAATATAATATGAAAAGAAACTTCTACATCCTTTTGTCCGCTTTGGTATTTGTGTATTTGCTTTTACGTGCAATCTATGTTCCTTTGGTGCATGATGAAATAGCTACGTTTTTCTATTACATACAAATGATGGATGTAAATCCTTTGGCGGGAGCGAACCCCGATGCCAACAATCATATACTCAATTCTTTGTTAGCGGGGATTTCTCACAAATACCTCAGTTATTCTGCTCTTTCTATTCGTTTGCCTAACTTTCTTTCGTTTTTATTTTACATTTATTTTGTGTTTAAAATAGGACAATTCCTAACCAAAAAATCTGTTCAAGCAGCTTTTTATATCAGTTTGCTTTTTGCAATTTATTTCATTCAGTTTTTCGCTTTGTCTCGAGGGTATGGCATGTCTATGGCTTTTTTATTTGGCGCATTTTATTATTGTTTATCACTGTATCACACTGTGTCGCCATCAAAAGTAGTTTTGGGTTTGTTGTCCATGGTTTTGGCAGTATTTGCAAATATGAGTTTGTTGCCGCTTGTGTTGCTCTTGGCAATAGTCATGAAAGTATTGGTGGTAAGAAATCTAAAAGATTATTTGTCGATTAGGAGTTTGTTTCGAATAGTTCCGGCTGCTGTTGTTTGGATTGTAGGGATGTATTACGCGGTTGTTATTTCATTCAAAATGAAAAATGAAGGATCGTTGTATTACGGTGAGCTGGATGGATTTTGGGATATTACAATAAAATCGCAATTGCTGATGTTGTTCGAAACGGATGGGGAAATTGCCCAAATCTGCGCAATGGTTTTTGTACTTCTTTTGGTTTGGTTGATAATGAAGCTATTGTCAATCGATAAATTAAAGTCAATTTTTGATACACATTATTTCTTTTTTTATCTCTTGGTGGGCTCAGTAATAGGAATAGAATTAATGGCAATAATACTTCATGTAAATTACCCCGAAGATAGAGTAGGAATGTATTTGATTCCTCTGGCAATAGGTAGTTTTTGTTTTGCCGTTGATAAGCTTTCGGGAGCATACACACGTTTTCTTTTGATTCCTTTGGCTGTTTTTCCCATTCACTTTTTGGTATCACTCAATCTTTCTAAATCTTCGTTGTGGCAAGTGGAGTATATTCCTGATCGGTTTTATGAAACCATAAAAAAAACTCCATCAAATTCTGCATACGGAGTAACTGTTGGTGGCGATGGACAACGAATTTTTACTTATTCTCAAAAAATATACGCAGATACTACTTCGCCAAAGCCCAATATGATGCAGTTGTGGCAAAAAACTTTGTTCGACACAAATTTGGTGATAAATTTACCCAATCACCCAGCTCAATACTTTGATTACCTCATTTGCAAACCACAGTACATTAGCGATATTTTGCCTTTGTATGATTCGGTAGATTATTCAGAGTTTACAAAATTCCGATTGTACAAGAGAAAGAAGAGAGCCGAAACGATTAAAATAAGAGAGTTTGTAACCCAAGCTCAAAGCGAGTCTAGTTCCGAATTTGTTGAGTTCTATCATCAGCGATTCGATTCGGTTTCCTCTGACGCCATTCAGCTAGGGATTGAAATGAAGTTACAATCATTGAGCCATCCATTTAGAGCCAGAGTTGTGGCTGAAATTCGAAATGTAACAACGGGAGAAAAAGTTGATTATCAGTTTTTTCAATTAAATTGGTTGTATCCAAAATCGGAACAAACCGAGCGGGTTATACAGCGTTTTGTGTTCAATAATTTGCAACATTTTGTAAAAGAATCGCCTATTGAAATCGTATTCTATCTTTGGAATATAAACAAAAAACCATACACGCTTTATGGTGCGAAGGTCGAAGAATTTGAAGTTAAGAATTAGTGAATTCGATTCAGATTTTTGGGTTTGTTTTGAGCTGAAATTCTTGTTATTAATCCAGCCGTTTTTTGTGAATTAATTTGTTTAAAACATAGTATGTGTTAAGCGAATAAAGTTGACTGAAATTCTTATTTTTATACAGTAAAGTATTGCGATGAGCAATAGGTAAAAATCATTCATTTTCAATTAAATAAATGGCAGAAGAATTAGAAGAAATAAATCCAGAAGAAAACAACCAAGAAGAAAGCGGGGATTCAGGTCAGAATAATAATATTATTTCTGTCAGTGGAATGTACAAAGAATGGTTTTTGGATTATGCTTCGTATGTAATTTTGGAAAGAGCAGTTCCTTCTCTGGAAGACGGACTGAAGCCGGTTCAGCGTAGAATCCTTCATTCCATGAAAGAAATGGATGATGGGCGATACAACAAAGTTGCCAATATTATTGGGAACACCATGAAATATCATCCTCACGGAGATGCTTCAATTGGAGATGCTTTGGTTCAGTTGGGTCAAAAAGAATTGCTGATTGATATGCAAGGAAACTGGGGGAATACACTTACCGGAGACCGTGCTGCAGCTGCCCGATACATCGAAGCCAGACTTTCGAAATTTGGACTAGAGGTTGTGTTTAATGCGAAAACAACAGAGTGGATAAAATCCTATGATGGCAGAAACAACGAGCCAGTAAATTTGCCTGTGAAATTTCCATTGCTTTTGGCTCAGGGAGCTGAGGGAATTGCTGTAGGATTATCTACAAAAATATTGCCTCACAACTTTATCGAATTGATTGACGCATCGATAAGAGTGCTTCAAGGAAAGAAAATAAATATTCTTCCAGATTTTCTGAACGGTGGACTCGGTGATTTTTCGGATTACAACGAGGGAATGAGAGGTGGAAAAATTAGAGTAAGAGCTAGAATCAGAAAAGAAGACGCTAAAACTCTTGTGATACATGAAATTCCTTTTGGAACAAACACTTCCAATTTGATTGATTCCATTATCAAAGCAAATGACAAGGGGAAAATAAAAATAAAAAAAGTAGAGGATAACACTGCTGCCGAGGTAGAAATTGTAATTCATCTACCGGCAGGAATCTCTCCAGATAAAACGATAGATGCTCTGTATGCATTTACAGATTGCGAAATATCAATTTCGCCCAATGCTTGTATCATCGAGAACAACGAGCCTAAGTTTATTACGGTAAACGAAATGCTAAAAAATAATACCGAAGACACAGTGAGGTTGTTGAAAATGGAACTGGATATTAAGCTAGGTGAGCTGCAAGAGCAATGGCATCATTCCTCATTAGAAAAAATATTTATTGAGAATAAAATTTACATCGAGTTTGATGGAAAAACCTATGAAGAAGCGATAGAAGTAACTCATGAATTGCTGAAACCGCACGTAAAACATTTGGTAAGAGCAGTAACAGACGAAGATGTTGTGCGATTGCTTGAGATAAAAATGAGGAGAATCACCAAACACGATGGTGACAAAGCAGATACTTATATTTTATCCTTAGAAGAGCAAATTGCCGAGGTAAAAAACAAATTGGCAAACTTGATTGAATACGCAATTGAGTATTTCAAAAACTTGAAAAAAAAATACGGGCAAGGCAAGGAGAGAAGGACAGAAATAAGAACATTTGATCAGGTAGATAAAGCCAAAGTGATAATTTCGAACAAAAAACTCTATGTAAACAGAGAGGAAGGATTTGTAGGGACTACACTAAAAAAAGATGAGTTTGTAGAAGATTGTTCGGATATTGATGATATCATAGTGTTTAGAAGAGATGGAGTAATGATGGTGAGTAAAGCTGCCGACAAGCATTTCTTTGGAAAAGATATAATTCATGTAGCGGTTTGGAAAAAAGGAGACAAGCGAACCATTTATCACATGATTTACCAAGACGGAACTACGGGTGCTGCTTACATGAAAAGGTTTAATGTTACCAGTATTACTCGCGACAAAGAGTACGATTTGACCAAAGGGACAAAAGGAAGTAAAGTACATTATTTTACTGCCAACCCAAATGGTGAAGCAGAAGTGGTTCAGGTGGCATTAAGACCAAGATCTAACATTAAAAAACTGAAATTTGAAATTGATTTTGGGGAATTACTTGTTAAAGGTAGAGGGAGTAATGGAAATAGAGCGTCCAAATATTTAATTAGTAAAGTGACCCAGAAAGAGCAGGGAGATTCAACGCTCTCTGCCCGAAAATTGTGGTATGATGATATTGTACGTAAACTCAATGTAGAAGAAAGAGGTGAGTTTTTAGGAGAATTTAAAGGAGATGATAGAATCTTGGTAATTACTCAGGCTGGAGAATACAGATTGTATCCTTTTGATTTGAACATCCATTTTGCCGAAGATATGATTCATATCGAAAAATGGAATTCGGACAAGCCAATGTCCGTAATCTATTGGGATGGTGAAAAAGAAAATTACTATGTAAAAAGATTCCTGTTGGAAGATTCTAATAACCCAGTTGTTTTTATTTCGGAGCATCCAAAATCATTTTTAGAAATAGCTTCGACAGATTGGAAACCGGTGGTTAATTTACAGTTTGATGGAAGAGCCAACAAACGAGACGATGAGGAAGTGAATTTGGAAGAGTTTATAGCGATAAAGGGAATGAAAGCTCTTGGGAATAAACTAACAAATTATAAACTGAAATCAATTGATGTGCTTGATCCTATTCCTTTTGAACCAGAGCCAAAAGTAGAAGAGGTTGAAGAGCAAGAAGTGGAAAAGGAAGAGGCGTCCAAAGTGGAAACTACACAAGAGAAAAGTGAAAAAAAAGAATCGGAAACACCACCGCCACCACCAAGTAGTATAGGTGATGATGGTCAGGCTTCTTTGTTTTAAATCGCATGAGATATTATTTAATTCTTATTCGGTATTATCTGAATGTATTGTCGTTTGTTTCTCCAAAATTTGCTGGGAAACAGGCTTTTTCTGTTTTTTCTAAAGTTAGAAAAAAAGAAGTGAAACGAAAGGAACAAGAGTTTTTTGACCAATCAAAGTTATTTGTTGTTCCTCGCAAGGGCGAGGATATTTCGTGCTACGAAAATGGGAATCCAGAGGGTAAACTCCTTTTTTTGGTTCACGGATGGGAAAGTAATCCTGGTTGTTTTACTCAATTTTTGCCTCAACTTAGTAATTATAGAATCATAGCCTTTACATTGCCCGGTCATGCTCATAACAAAGAAACTCACACTAATATGTACGAATGCAAAGATGCTTTCAAATTGGTGTTGGATTATCTTTCGCCAAAAGAAGAGTTTCATGTTGTAGCCCATTCTTTGGGTTCGTCCGTTACGGCTTTTGCCCTTTCAGAAACAACTTACAAGGCCGATAAACTTATTTTCCTTTCAGCTAACAATGACATCGTTCAAGTTTTTGATGATTTTCAGAAATTACTTGGGTTTAATGACCGTGTTTTTCGTTTGATTGCTGATCGAATAGAAAGAATTTCTGGAGATAAGTTATTAGATATGAAAGTGGAAGACCGACTGAAGAGATTTAATTTTAATGAGTTACTTCTGATTCATGATCGTTTTGATAAGATAATTCCATTTGAAAAATCAGAAACATTGAGTAAGAAATTTGCCAATTCTAAACTAATTCCATTTGAGAGAATTGGGCATTACAGAATGCTTTGGAATGATAAAGTACTTCAGGAGGTTTTGAATTTTTAATCCCACTCCGAGTAAGGATTTTCAATAAGTTGCGAGTTGTAATACTTGGTTTCTTCGGTTACTTCTTTGCCAATCCAATCTGGAGTCAAAAAGAATTCATCTTCTTTGGAAAGTTCGATTTCTGCCACAACTAAACCCTTGTTTTCTTTTTCAAACACATCAATTTCCCACTTGTGATTCTCAAATTTTACTATAAATCTTGTTTTCGATAAAATTGGTTTTTCGCACAGTTCAATCAATTCTGTGGCATCTTCAATGGGAATCTCGTATTCAAATTCACTTCTTACACTCCCTTTTGATTTGCTTTTTATTGTCAGAAACCCTAGTTTCCCGGCAATTCTTACTCTTACTGTGCGGTTGGGATTGGCGTTTAAATAACCTTGAGTTATTTCTTTTTCTTCCGAAACAAACTGTTTCCAATTGTCGTTTTTTATCAAAAACTTTTTTTCAATTTCCAGTCCCATGATTACAGAATATCCTCAAGTGATTTTACTTTTATCGCATTGGAACTGGTGAACCCTTCACCATATTTACATCCAATTATTCTTCCAAATTGTCTTGCTCTTCCATCCAGAAAATCCATAAATTCTTGGCTAGAGATTGGGGTTTGTGGTTCCTTACTGTTTGGGTTGTAAAACTGAGAGGAATAAGCCAAAATAGATTCCATTTTGTTTTCCATTTCTTGGGTAATGTCAATCACAAAATCGGGTTCAATGTATTCATCCTGAATGTAGTGAAATACTTGTTTAGGTCTCCATTTCTCTTGGTTTTTACCGTTAAGATTGGTTTCTATTTTTACCAAACCAGAAAGAAACGCAGCTCTTTTGACTAGCTCACTGCCACGGCCGTGGTCTGGATGCCTGTCGTTTGTTGCATTACACAAAATTACTTCGGGTTTGTATTTACGAATCATTTCAATGACTTTCATGAGAGAATCTTTGTTCACTTCAAAAAATCCATCTCCTAGATTTAGGTTTTCTCTAGCGATATTTCCGATGATCTTACTTGCATTTCCTGCTTCTTCATACCTAAGTTCTCTGCTTCCTCTCGAGCCCAATTCTCCTTCCGTAAGGTCAATGATTCCCACTTTACTTCCGTTTTTGATGTGCTTTATAAGCGTTCCGCTACAAGCAAGTTCAATGTCGTCTGGATGAGCCGCAAAGGCCAAAATATCTAATTTCATAATACAAAGATAAGGTTTTGAATCAGAGAAAATGTTAGTCTAGATTAACAAGTTTGTTCTTCTTAATTACGTAGTAAGTTCCAATAGAAATAAGGCAATATGCCAAAAAGAAATAGAGTCCTGGAAGGGTGGTGCTTTCTGTTTGAATACCTACATTAAGATTATTAAAGGATAAGAAAGCTAAAAAACTGGCAGCCACAAAAATATCTGCCATACTATATTTTCCCATGTAGGATGCAATTTTGAGTAATCGGTGGTTCTGAGAGATTTTTTGGGAATACAAAAAGGTGTAGAATAATATCAACTTAGAAAAAGGAAGAACCACGCTGAAGAGAAAGATGGAAACACCTACAATCCAATTTCCATTGGTAAATAATGTTTCAACTAGCTGAAGCACAGTTTTACTCTGATAAAAAAAGTAAATTTTTCCTTCAAATGTTTTGGCTATTCCTATTCCTAAATCAATGTTGAGGTCTTTCATAAAAGCTCCAAGTTCTATAAAAGGTAAAAGGATTCCTGCGGTTAAACATATCAATGAACTATTGAGAATTACAAATCCCAGCTGCGAAAGTGATGTTTTTTTTCTTCTGAATAAATATCCAAAAAGGAAAAGGTAGACGAAAATTAAGCCGCCCAATCCTAAGCAAAAATCAATGGCAGAATGTTTGGCTCGGTATGCTTTTTTCCAAGTTTCTTTGCTTTTGGCTTGGGTAGATTTCCATTCGTTGCTGTTTAAATAATCGGTTACATCAAGCAAACTAGATTCGAAATTCAGCTCGCTGGTATATGCCAGTTTATAACGCTGAAATTTACTAGAATAACTCCAAGCCTGATAGGATAATATTCCTGCCAAAATAAAAACAAAACAAGAAGTGAGGATAAAAAGACTTCGTTTCATTAGTCCAGATTTGATTTAATAATTCCTTTTTCTGACAGAAGAATTGCAACGTCCTTTGTTCCTTTGATTTTAGAAAATATCAAAATCATCATGACTGTGATAGGAACAGAAAGAATCATTCCAATAATTCCCCAAATTGCTCCCCAAACGCTCAAAGACAAAATAACAACAAGAGAACTGATATTTAGAGAATTCCCCATCATTTTAGGTTCTAAAAAATTGCCAACTAGGAGTTGAATAATTCCAACAAATAGAACCACTAAAATAAACGGTGTAAAATCGGTTCCGCCATATTGAACCAGAGCCATTATGGCCGGAAAAAGAGTGGCAATAAGTGAACCAATGGAAGGAATAAAGTTGAGAATAAAAATACAAGCTGCCCAGAAAAAGGCAAAATCGATTCCAATGAGCTTAATAACGGCAAAACTACTCACGGCCGTTATTAAACTAAGTAAGGTTTTAATTGATATGTATTTACTCAATGATTTGTCAATTTCAATCAGCAATTTATTCACGTCTTCAAATTCATTTGGTTTTTCATAAATGGCTTTTAGCTTATTCAGGAAACTAGTTTCTTCCATCAATATAAAAATGAGGTAGAGTAAAATCATGAAGGCGCTAGAAAACAATTCTGAAAATGAATCAAGCAAATTTTTACCTATGGAAGTAAGATCTATGTCAACAATAAAATTATTTATGTTTTCACCGATATTAAGACCAAATTTGGTTTCAATTTGTGTGGCTACTTTTTCAAGGTTTTCTTGGTATTTGGGAGCTTCGTTGTACAAGTCTTGCACATTAGAAATAATAAGATTAGAAATAAAACCAATTATAAATAGAATAACAATGGAAGCGATTGCAGTTTTTATCGCTCTAGGTATTTTGGTTTTTATCCATTCTGCCTTGTCCATAAAATCTCGAATTTCCTTGATAATGAACCACAAAAATTAGCTAGAATAAGTGGTAGTATAATTCCTTTTGCGATTATTAGTAGTGTAATAACACAAAAAATAATAAAGAATATTAGTCCAATTTTTTGTAATTTCATACTTGATTTTTACAGTGTTTCTTAAAAGTACATAAGTTATCCTGTTTTACCATAAAAAATAGAAATCACCTTGAAGAAATTTGAAATCCCCGAACAGTATAAAGCTTCTATAATAGGAGAAATAAAAGAAAAGAGGAAGTCTGAAGATAGAATGAAAAAGGATTTTACACCTTCCACCTTAAAATTTGAAGGAGTAGAATTTGTTCTAGCTAGGCACTTTGGGTTTTGCTACGGAGTAGAGAATGCTGTAGAAAAGGTGTACAAGGTTTTGGATGAATTTCCCGAAAAGAACATTTATTTGCTGAGCCAAATGATTCATAACCCTACCGTGAACGAAGATTTATTGGAAAGAGGGATTCGGTTTGTAATGGATACAAAAGGAAATCAACTTATTTCTTGGGACGACATTACCTCCGAAGACATTGTTTTGATTCCAGCTTTTGGAACAACTCTTGAAATAGAAGCTATTTTGAAAGAAAAAGGCATTATTTCAAAAGATTACGATACTACTTGCCCGTTTGTGGAAAAAGTGTGGAACAGATCCGAAAAATTGGGAGAAAAGGATTACACCATAATCATTCATGGAAAAGCAGCCCACGAAGAAACTCGTGCAACTTTTTCGCACAGCAGTGAAAACGGAAAGTCTATCATTGTAAAAGACATAAAAGAAGCGAAACTCCTGGCCCAATTTATTGATAAACAGCTTCCGGCTGAAGATTTTTATTCGTTTTTTGAAGGAAAATATTCTCCGGGATTTGACCCATACACTGATTTGAATAAAGTAGGAGTAGTGAACCAAACTACGATGCTGGCTACCGAAACTCACGAAATATCCAATTATTTTAAGTATAAAATGATTGAATTGTTTGGGGAAGAGAATTTGAGTGAAAGATATGCCGATACTCGTGATACATTGTGCTATGCTACAAATGACAACCAAAAAGCGACCCTTGAACTCATGAAAGAGGAAGGTGATTTTGCGGTAGTTGTGGGAGGTTATAACAGTTCCAATACCATGCATTTGGTGGAATTGTTAGAACAAAAATTCGAAACCTTTTTTGTTCAAAATGCGGATAAAATAGCAAGTAAGAGTTGTATAAATCACTTTGATATTCATTCTAAGGAGGAAAACACTACAGACTTTATTAGTAAATTTAACAATGAAGAATTGAGGATTATTATCACTTGCGGAGCTTCTTGTCCAGATAGTGTTTTGAATCAAGTGATAGAAAAAATAGTATATGTTATTAATCAAAAATAAGCGAATTTTAATTTTCTGCTTCTTGATGGTTTTTCTGAGTTTTTCAGCCAAATCTGAGTTGCAGGCCATATTCAATTACAAGCAGTTTCAAATTCCTGGAAAGGGAATTTACATTGAAAACTATTTGTCGTTTGTGTCTTCTTCTTTAAAGTATCAAAATCCAAATTCAAAAGTCTTGCAAGCCAGAGTATTGGTGACCCAGATATTAAGGAAGAATGATTCGATCATTGATTTTAAGAAGTACAATGTTTTGGGCCCAGAACTGATAGATAGTGTAGCGGTAGATTTTAAAGATCAAAAACGATTTTTTGTTAAACCGGGAGTTTACGAACTCGAGATTCAGTTGCTTGATTTGAATAGCAAAACACAAATTCCTGTAGAGCTCAACAAGCACCTTGTTATTCGTTCTTTCGATTCGCAAACCACAGTTTCTGACATTCAATTGGTTGATTATTTTAAAAAAACAACCGAAAAAAATGAGTTCTCAAAATCTGGATATGACCTGTATCCCTTGATTTCTAATTACATTCCTACCGAGGTTATTAAACTGGCTTTTTATTTTGAAGTTTACAATCAAAATCCTACAAGAAAAGTATTGGTAAAAGAATACATTGAGACTTATTATGGAAGTAAATTGCTGCCAAAATACATCAAAAGAAGTGTGAAGGAGCTGAAAGAGGTAACTCCTGTTTTCCATGCATTTGATATAGAAAATCTTCCTACTGGGAATTACAATTTGGTTGTTGAAATTAGGAATGAAAATAATGAACTGGTTTCTTCCGAAAAAGTGTTTTTTCAAAGGGTTAATTCGCAAATAATCGTACCCGAAATAGATACAACAGAACCCATTGCCCTTACTTATGATTTGCCTACCGATTCGCTTGACTATTTTCTGGAAGCGCTTGTCCCAATTGCCAATACATTGGAGTACAAAGTGTTGACAGGCGGAAAATCAAAGCTGAGCGATGAGGTGAAGGAACAGTATTTTGTGAATTTTTGGCAAACGAGGTACGGAGTGAATGCTATAAAAGAATGGGGGAAGTACAGAAAAAAAGTGGTAGAAGTAGAACAAATGTTTGGGAATTCTACAAAACCTGGCTTCATGACTGATATGGGACGAGTATACATCAAGTACGGAAAACCGAACGATAAAGTAGAAAAACTAAACGAACAAGGAACTTATCCTTATGTAATTTGGCATTATTATCAAACTCAAAGCCGCAGTAACGTTCTTTTTGTTTTTTATCACACATCTGCGGTTACTCAAGATTTTGAGCTGATTCATTCAGATATGCCTGGCGAAATTACAAACAGGGATTGGCAATATATGTTGAATATGCGTGTGGGAGGTCAGGACAACAGAGTAGAGGAGGATGCGCGAAGAATGAGGTAGAATAATTTGAGTTCTCTGTAAGGTTTGTTACATTAAATGGACAAAGAATTAATTATTTTTAATTATACAAAAACTTACAGAATATTAGTTATGAATAGAATAGGATTAGACAAAGATAAGTCAGAAAAAATAGCTGGAAAACTAAATGAATTGTTAGCCAATTATTCCATCTTTTATCAAAATACGAGAGGATATCACTGGAATATTAAAGGCGAAAAGTTTTTTGAACTACACTTAAAGTTCGAAGAATTGTACAACGATTTGGTGTTGAAAATAGATGAAGTAGCCGAAAGGATTTTAACCTTGGCTCATACACCACAGCACAACTATTCGGTGTATACAAGCTTGTCCAAAATAAAGGAAAGTACAGAAGTAAACAATGGAATAAATGCCGTAGAAAACATTCTTGAATCTTTTAAAACCATTATCATTCTTCAAAGAGAATTGCTGGAATTATCGGATGATGCCAATGATGAAGGAACCAACGCTCTGATGAGTGACTACATCAGAGAACAAGAAAAAATGGTATGGATGTATTCTTCGTTTTTGAATAAATAATTGTATCGAAAAGCATAAGAAAATCCTTTGAGAAGTCTTCTCAAAGGATTTTTTTTGTCTACACTTCCACTTCGTTCATAGTAGTTTTGATGATGAAATTACCTAGTTGTACAGTTAATTTTTTTCCTTCAATTTCTAAAATCACTCCTTGTGTTTTTTGATTTTTGAGTTTTATTTTATTTCCAACAACCAATGCTTTTTTCACCTGTTCTTCCACTTTCTTTATTACTTCAGCTTGTTTGGCAGATGGTTTTTCGGCAATTTCAGATGCCTTTGGCAATTCAGGAGTGTTTAGTTTTTTGTTCAATACAACAGGATTCGCTTGTTCTTTTATTTTTATTCGTTCTATCGAAGCAAGCTTTTTTAGAGCTTCCATTGTTGCTTTTTCTGTTTTGTGATGCTTAAATTTTCCCAGTATTTCGTAAAATTTCTTTCCCATAGTCACAAACTTATTTTGTTGCTCCACAAATTGATTGATGCGTTCGGACTTAGCTTGTAGCTTTTCCAGTTTTTCATCGTATTCGCGCATGCTTTGTCTAGCTTTGTGCTGGGACTTGTACTGTTCGGTATTTATTTTTTTAAACTTCGATTTCTCCTTTTGCAATGAAACTGACAAGGCATCTACCTGCAATTTGTGTTCAGAGACTTTCGTTTTGGCTAATTCAATTAATTCATTAGGGATTCCGTTGTGCTGTGCCACCTCAAAGGTGAAAGAAGATCCGGGCTGTCCAATTGAAAGAGTAAAAAGTGGTTCGAGTTTCTTAGTGTCGAAAAGCATGCAGGCATTTGTTGCCGAATCCAAGGAGGAAGTCAGTATTTTAATGTTGGTGTAATGAGTTGTAATCACTGCAAAACAATTTTTTTGATACAATTCCATGTAAAACACTTCGGCTAAGGCTCCTCCTAATTCTGGATCGGTTCCGCTACCAAACTCATCCAAAAGTAACAAGGTGTTTTCGTCCGAATTAGCCAAAAAATGATTCATTCTATTCAATCGGTAACTGTACGTACTCAATTGATTTTCTATGGACTGATTGTCTCCAATGTCAGAAAGTACTTGGTGAAACCAACAACAAGAACTGTCGGAATCCATAGATAAAAACAAGCCGCACTGGTACATCAGTTGCAATATTCCTACTGTTTTTAGAGTAATGGATTTTCCGCCAGCATTGGGTCCCGAGATAACCAAAAACCGACTGTTTTCGTTCATTTCGATTTCCTGCCCAATGGTTTTTTTGTTTACTTCATTGTTCTTTAAATACAGCAAAGGATGAATCGCATTCTTCCAATGCATCTTTTTTGTTTTGTTCAGTTTTGGCCGAGTCCCTTTGTATGATTGACCGAAAAGGACTTTTGCATTCAATAAATCGAATCTTACCAAAAGAGCCTGAAAGGCTTTTAAGTGTTTTTTTTCTGAACGCAATCGAAAAGTTACTTGTTCTAAAATAGAAAATATCTCGTTGCTCTCATCAATTCTCAATCTTTCCTGCTCTTTGTTCAGCTCAAAACTTTCTTGGGGTTCAATGTAGGTGTAATTTCCTTTTGCACTTACTCCGCAAATTCGACCCGGCACTCGTTTTTTGTATTGAGAAAGGACAGTTAGTAATCGCCTATTGTCCAAAAAGGATTCTTCAGTTTCTCCCAATAATTCATCCTGACGACATCGTCTCAATGCTTTTTCAAAATTCTTATTTATTTCCGATCTATTCGATTTTTGCTTTTTTCGAATGGTTAGTAAAAGAGGCGTTGCGTCATCTTTTATATCCAGTTTTTTTATATCCAAAACCTCAGTGATTATTCCCAGCACATCTTTTATTCCAGTTATATGCTGGCAGGCTTCGTAAAGAATTGGGTAGTCATATTGTTGGTTTCGAGCAAAATCAATCAGGATTTTTGTTCCCTGACACAGCGCAAAAACTTTTAATAATTCATTCAGAATTAATACGCCATTTTCTATTCGAAGTATATTAAGTGCCGTGTCAATGTCTTCGGCATTGGGATGAGGGAAACTTAAACTTTCATCGAGGTAAATTTTCTGAATTTCTTCTAATAAATCAAACTCTCTGTTTAATAGCTCAGATTCAGAAAATGAGGTTAAATTAAGTGCATTTTCCTTGGCTTTTTGTGATTTACAGTAAGTTGAAAGTATGTCGCAAACTACTCCAAATTCAAGGTCTTTGCCACTTTGTTTGTCTAATATCATTTGTTTGTTCTAAGCTTATTTGTGTAAACAGTTATCAAAGCTAAGTATTTTTAAAAAGAGATGTTTTGTTTTGGTCGGAAAGGCAGTGAAAATTTAGTCGAAAAAAATATGGAGTTATACTACTTTTTTAGTCCCAAATTATCGCCTAATTTCAACATAAAAGCGAAAGCTTCGTCAAAGTCATTCTTGATGGTTCCCTCCAAGATTGCTTCTTTTATTTCCGTTTTTATTTTACCCACTTCAAAACAAGGTTCCAAACCAAATGTTTTCATAATGATGTCTCCAGAAATTGGGGGTTGCCAATCTCTTATTCTGTCGCTTTCTTCAATTTCGGCTATTCGTTTTTCTACTTTGTCAAATTTTTGAAGATAACGCTGAACTTTATTTTCATTTTTGGATGTAATGTCAGCTCTGCACAAAGTCAATAAATCATCAATGTCGTTGCCAGCTTCCATAAGCATTCTGCGGTAGGCAGCATCCTTTGTGTTTGGGTTTGTAAGTGCAATAGGACGCAAATGAAGAAAAACAAGTTTTCTCACATATTGCATGGTTCCATCCAATGGTAGCTTCATTCTTTTAAAAATTCCTTTTACCATTTTGGATCCCACAACTTCATGACTATGAAAAGTCCATCCTACTTTTTTGTCAAATCTTTTGGTTGGTGGTTTTGCAATGTCGTGCAGAATTGCAGCCCATCTCAGCCACAAATTGTCGGTGTTTGGAGAAATATTGTCCAATACCTCAAGCGTGTGATAAAAATTATCTTTGTGCCCTTTGTTGTCAATAAATTCTATTCCATGCAAGGCTACCATTTCTGGAAAAATGATTTCTAGCAATCCTGTGTTAAACAGTAATTTAAAACCAATCGATGGCTTTTCGGCCATGATGATTTTATTCAACTCTGTAGTTATTCTTTCTTGCGAAACGATAGAAATTCTTTCTTTGTTTTCTCTTATTGCTGTCAAACTAGCGTGATGAATAGAGAAATTCAATTGCGTTGCAAATCGTATCGCGCGCATCATTCTAAGCGGATCGTCAGAATAGGTGATTCCTGGTTCAAGTGGAGTTTTTATTATTTTATCCTGTAAATCTTGAACTCCGTTAAATGGATCGATTAGCTCACCGTAATTTTTGGCATTCAAGCTGATTGCGAGGGCATTAATTTTAAAATCTCTTCTCTTTTGATCATCTTCAATAGAGCCATTTTCAACAGTTGGTTTTCTTGAACCTCGGTCATAGGATTCTTTTCTTGCTCCCACAAATTCAATTTCGTAACCATCGTCTAGTTTTATCATGGCAGTGCCAAAATTTTTGAACACCGAAACTTTTGAAGCTTTTACTTTTTCTGCAATTCTCTCTGCCAATTCTATTCCACTTCCCTCAATCACAATATCAATATCTTTGCAAGGCCTATTGAGTAATAAGTCACGCACAAAACCACCGATAACAAAAACTCGTTCATTAGGAACTGTTTCTTTTATCACCTCAAAAATAGGGTGGGTTAGTTGGTCTGCAAATTGTGTTTCTGTCATTACTGAAATATGAAAATTACTTTCTTATCAAAGTGAAGGTTCCATCCATATCAATTTTCATAATGGTAGAAGCTTTTGGCTTTAATTTTGTATCGGACGGCAAATTTACAATATAATCTACACCGTCCAAAATTCTCTTGTCAATATCCTCAAACCTCAGTGGTGCAGATTCGGAACTTATATTTGCCGAAGTAGAAACCAATGGTTTTCCGAATTTTTTTATTAGTTGATGACAAAACCCTTCTTTTACAATCCTCACAGCAATCGATTTGTCTTCTGCCAAAAGATTGGGAGCAACATTATATCCTTCGGGATAAATAATAGTTGTTGGTTTTTCAGATAATTCTACAATATCCCAAGCTATATCAGGGATTTGCTTTACATATCTATTCAGTTTAGAATCAGATTCGAGCAAAGTAATCATACTCTTTTTGGATGCTCTTTGTTTCAGAGCAAAAACTTTCTCCACAGCCTCAGAATTGGTTGCATCACAACCGATCCCCCAAATGGTGTCGGTTGGGTAAAGAATAATTCCTCCGCTCCTTAATACCTGAATTGCTTCTTCCATCTTTTTTGTGTTTGTGTTACAAAGGTATTTAAAGCTTGGACTAATGACAAGCCTCTTTTCAATCTAGTTCTGATCTTTCCAAAATTGACCTTTCCCTTTTTTAAGACTTTAGAAACAAATATTTGCATAAATTCGCACTCATGGAAGAAATTATAAGAAACATAAAGTTGATTTGGGATTTTAGAGGTGAAGACGGACATCAAACTGCTATTCATCACGAAATTCACTTGAAGGAGTTTGTGAAAAAAGAAGATATTCCTCATGTAAATAGCGGGGTGGAAGAGATTGACACTTTGCATTCGACAGCTTTTATTACCGTTTCAGAACCCCATATGCGAATAGTAAGAGATGCCTTAATTCCCCACCGTGGAGAAATTGCAGAATAGAACATTCTCATTCAGTAAAATAAATAGGACTAAAATTGTTTAATAACAAAGGTTCTTTTATATTTGCACCCCTAAAAAAGTAAGTAAATTAAACAAATAAACTATGCAAAATAGAAATATTATATGGGTGTTTACCATATTACTAACACTAGCTTGTCTTTACCAACTGTCCTTTACATGGGTGACAAGTGGCGTAGAGAAAGAAGCAAATGAATTCGCTCAATCAGAGGCTTCACAGTATGTAGGGAGTGACTCTGCGGTAAGAGCAACTGTGGGAAATGCAGAATACCTTGTTTCTACTCAAGAAGAAAGAGATGTGTTTCAAAAAGCTGTGTTGGAGAATTACTTGATCAACAAAACAAACGAATCTGTCTACCCAGTTTTTGGACATACTTACAAATATTGTAAAGACAATGAATTGGCAAAAGGGCTTGACCTTGAAGGAGGAATGAGTGTAACTTTGCAAGTTTCTATTCCAGATATGGTTTCTAACCTTGCTGGAAGATATTCTTCAAGAAGTTCTTTCTCTAAACCTTTTGATGCTGCATACGCAGTATTTACAACGGCAAAAAATGAAAAAGAATTTGTTGATTTGTTCGAAGAGAAATTCAATGAAATAAATCCAGAAGAATCTTTAGCAGAAATTTTCAAATTTAAAGATGAAGATGGAAACAAGCTTACTGATATTTCTAACGAAGAAGTGATTGCAATGTTGAGAGAAAAAGCTTCTGGAGCTTTGGACAAAACTGAAACTGTTATTTCTTCAAGAGTTTCGGGATTAGGACTTTCTCAACCTTCAATCCAAAAAAATCAAAGCAAAGGAACAATTACTATTGAATTGCCTGGTGTAAAAGACAAAGAAAGAGCAAGAAACTTATTGCAAAGTACTGCAAAACTTGAGTTCTGGCACACATACAAGAATACCGAAGTAGGTAATGCTGTTTATGAAAAATTAAACGACATCATCAGTAGAACTATGTATCCTGGATATTTAGATTCTGTAGAGAATGCAACAAAAGATACTACTGCTGCAGCTGAAATGGCTGTAGAAGGAGATTCAACTATGACTGAAGATTCTACTGCTGTTGTAGCGGAAGATTCTGCTGCAAATGATCCATTTGCAAATTTATCTGCTGAAGAACAACAAGAAGTTTTCAGAAAGACAAGTCCATTGTCTGCAAGATTATATCCTTTTGCTGACCAAGAAAGTCAGTGGATGGAAGGAGCAGTTTTGGGATATGCTAAAATTACTGATACGGGTGAGATAAATGATTTTATGAAATTGAGCGCTGTGCAAACTGCGGTTTCTTCAATATCTAGAGATTTGGCATTCATGTGGGAATCAAAAACAGCTGGTTCTACAGAAGATGGAACTCCATTATTGAACTTATACCTTATTAAGAAAACAAAAAGTGGAATTGCTGAATTGGATGGTGAAGAAGTTGAGTCTGCAAGACAAGATTTTGATCCTATGTCAAGAAAGCCAATGGTTTCTTTGCAGTTCAAAAATGCTGGAGCAATTGCTTGGGCAGATTTGACGGAGCAAAGTGCCAAAGACGAAACAGGAATTGCGATTACTTTGGATAACAAAGTATTCTCTTCTCCGGTAGCATCTGGAAAAATAGAAGGAGGAAGAACTCAAATTACAGGAGGATCTTTTAACGGGGCAGATGGAATAAAAGAAGCAAAAGATTTGGCAAACATTTTGAAAGCTGGAGCACTTCCTGCACCTGCAAAAATTGTTGATGAATCGATTGTTGGTCCAACTTTGGGAGCAGAAAACGTACAAGCAGGACTTTGGTCATTTGCTGGTGCATTGTTGTTGGTGTTGGTTTATATGATTTTTTATTATTCAAAAGCAGGAGCAGTAGCAGATTTAGCTTTGATAACAAACATCTTCTTTATTTTTGGAACACTTGCTTCCTTAGGAGCAGCACTTACACTTCCTGGTATTGCAGGTATAGTACTTACAATTGGTATGTCGGTAGATGCTAACGTTCTTGTATTCGAAAGAATAAGAGAAGAATTGAGAAACGGAAGAGGAAAAAGACAAGCAATTGAAGAAGGGTATGCAAAAGCGCTTTCGGCTATTTTGGATGCAAACATTACTACATTGCTTACTGCAATTGTATTGGGTTACTTCGGACACGGAGCAATACAAGGATTCGCAATTACGCTTATCATTGGTATTTTTACTTCTTTGTTCTCTGCACTTATCATTTCAAGATTGATATTCAGTTATATGATGGATAGAAAAAAGGACATTTCTTTTTCTACTACTATTACCAAAAACTTATTCTTGAACATGAAAGTTCCGTTTATCAAGAAAAGAAAAGTATTCTACATTATTTCTGGATTAATTATCGCTGGTGGTATTTTCTCATTAGTTTCTAGGTCGCTGGATTACGGAGTAGAATTTACTGGAGGAAGAACTTACAAAGTGAAATTCGAGAATGAAGTAAACTTTCAAGATGTAAGAGATAACTTGGCTGTATCTTTTGGAGATATGCCTGAGGTAAAAATGATAGATAACCGATACAAAGCGCTTATCACAACTCAATACATGTTGGGAGACAAATCGTCTGAGGGATCTGCGAAAGTAGAAGCTAAACTGAACGAAGGGTTAAAAGGCATAAGTGGTTATGAAATCATTGAGTCAAGACAAGTAGATTCAAATATCTCGGCTGGTTTCAAAACTTCATCAATAAAAGCAGTCTTATTGTCTTTACTCATCATTTTCTTATACATCGTATTTAGGTTTAGAAAGTGGCAGTTTGGTCTAGGAGCTTTACTTGCAATGTTCCATGATGTACTTATTGTATTGTCATTGTTCTCAATAGGATGGGGAAGATTCCCATTTGCGATGGAAATAAACGAAGCATTTATTGCAGCTATCCTTACTGTTGTAGGATATTCTATAAACGATACAGTGGTTGTATTCGATAGAATAAGAGAATTTTTAACAGATAGAAGAAAAGGACAGACTTCTGAAGTGATAAATGAAGCCTTGAATTCTACGCTAAGTAGAACAGTGAATACTTCGGTTACAACGTTCTTAGTGTTATTAATTATCTTCCTTTTTGGTGGTGACTCAATAAAAGGAATGACATTTGCCTTAATGATTGGTGTAGTGGTAGGAACATATTCTTCGTTGTGTATCGCAACTCCTTCTGTGATTGATTTTACTAAATCTTACAGAAAAGAGAAAAAAGAAGAAAACTAAATTGAATTGATTTGAAAATCAAAGTCCTCTGAGAAATCAGGGGACTTTTTTTGTTAAATCATGTTTCTTTTCGGTACACAGTTGCCAAACATTTATTACCTTAGTGAAGGAAATATAAAATATAATTGACCTAAATATAATATGCTTTCAGCTTCCCCTATTTTGTTGTTTTTGAACTTAAGTAGCGGTGAAATTTTCATCGTGTTTTTGTTTATTCTGATTTTTTTTGGAGCGGAAAGCATCCCAAAAATAGCCCGTTCATTTGGTAAGGTGATGTATCAAATTAAAAACGCAACAGATGATATCAAAAGAGATATTAAAGAATCGACAGACAATATCAAGAAAGATATTTTGGATCAAACAGATGGATCTAATCCAATAACCGAAATGAAAAAGGAACTGGATGATTCTGTTAAGGATATAAAAATAGATTAACTATGGATTTTTTTTGGCTCATATTAGGACTAGCAGTCCTTATTTTTAGCGGTGATTATTTGGTAAAAGGTGCAGTGGGAATTGCTGAAAAATTCAAAATTTCTCCTTTGGTTATTGGGATGACTGTGGTTTCGTTTGGTACATCGGCACCCGAATTATTTGTAAGTATAAAAGCCGCCATGGATGGTTCGCCAGACTTAGCAATCGGAAATGTGATAGGATCGAACATTGCAAACATTGCTTTGGTTCTTTCTATTACAATCCTTATTTTTCCCATTATCGTAGATAGAAATTCAAAAATCATCGATTGGCCAATGATGATGTTTTCTAGTATTTTGTTTTACGTATTTTCTTTAGATAATGTCATTTCTCCTTTGGAGGGAGGTATTATGGTTGCCATTTTGTTGGTGTTTACGTTTTTGTTAATCAGAAATTCGAGGAAACTAAATCTCAATCTAGATGAAGATGTGGATGGTACTCCCTCAAATATGTGGCTCACTTCACTTTATCTTGTAGGTGGCTTAATAGGTCTTAAATTTGGTGCTGATTGGTTTGTAGAAGGGGCAAAAGGAGTAGCTAAATCATTTGGTATGACTGACAAAGTAATCGGAGTTACCATTGTGGCATTTGGTACTTCTGTGCCAGAACTTGTAGCTTCGGGAGTTGCAGCTTATCGCAGACAAACAGATATTTCGTTGGGAAACTTGGTAGGTTCCAATATATTTAATATTCTGATAGTACTAGGAATTACCTCGCTTATTATGCCAATTCAAGTGTCGGAGAGTGTAATGAGTTTCGATATGTATTGGATGTTAGGAATAGCTTTGGCTTTGTATCCAATGATGTTTATAGGAAAGAAAATGGGTAGAATTCATGGATTAATTCTTCTTTCAGCCTATATCACGTACATCGTGTTGTGTGTCCAATCTATTTAGTTGGTTTGTAATTTTGGTAGTTGATTCCAGCTGTGGAGTAATATCTGGTTTTTTTATCTAAGTCGTTTGATTCGTTTTCAGATTGAAACATATTTGGCGGACATTCCAAAAATGAGCTATTGGAGTTGCTATAAATCATGCTAGAATCGTTATTAAAAAATATTAAAAATCCTATTCCACCTAGTTTTAATGTTTGATTAGCGATTACAGCATTTCCCAAATCTTTTTTGAATGAGATTAGTTGATTTTTATTGAGGTAAAAATCTCCATAATAGTTGTACATTTTGACTTTTTGAATAGAATTCACATCAAAACTTTCGCCCAGATTAATAGGTTTTTCTTTCGAGGAGCAACTAAATAGGAAAAGTAATGATATTATAAAAACTGTTTTCAAGAGCCAAGAGATTCTATAACTTGAGTCACTTGCGGAATAATAAGTTGATTTCCCGAATTATCAATAACATAATCTGATAATTTTATTTTCTCTTCGTCACTCCATTGATTTTTCATGCGGTTTTCTATTTCTTCTTTACTCGCATTGTCTCGTTTTTGAACTCTATCTATTCTGATAGAAATGGGTGCAGTTACGAGAATTACAGCATCCAAGTCTTTATAAATTCCAGTTTCGAAAAGAATTGCGGCTTCTTTAAAAACGAACTTTGTGGTTTGAGAATTTTTCCAAGATTCGAAATCTTTTCCTACTGCTGGATGAACCAAGCTATTGAGCACAGCCAATTTGTTTGGGTCATTGAAAACAATAGCGGCCATTTTTTTTCTTTCCAATCCTAAATCAGTGTATATGTCGTTCCCAAATTCGCTCTTTATCTTCGCGATTAATTCGGGGTTGGAATTAATCAAGTCCTTTGCTCTATCGTCTGAGTTGTAAACAGGATAGCCCATCGAAATCAAGATTTTCGCTACCACCGATTTTCCTGAGCCAATTCCTCCGGTAATCCCTATTGTCTGTTTGTTTTTTTGCATAAAAAAAAGAGCCTTTTTTGATAAGGCTCTTTCAAATTTACCCAAAACTTTTTGTTTCGGTAGAATGTGTAGAAGATTATTTTCTTCCGTTTTGTTGTTGGTGTGCAGCAAAGTCGGTAATCAAAGCAGATTTTTCTACTTTAATAATAGTTCCTCCTTCTACTTTCAATTTTACCGTAGTATCTTGGATAGAGCTCACCGTTCCGTGTAATCCACCTATTGTAACTACTTCTGCTCCCACGGCCAAAGCTTCTCTAAAAGTTTTTAATTCCTTCTGTTTTTTGATTTGTGGTCTTATCATAAAGAAGTAAAATACTCCAAACATTAAAACCAACATAATGATCATTTGCATTGGGTTTCCTTCTCCTCCTGGAGCCATCATAAATAGTGTGTTCATCGTTTCTTATTTTTAGTTTGTTTCAGGACCAATAACAGTCCCAGTTAATTTTATTTTTGTGTCAGCAGGTTGAGTGTTCGCTGTGATAGTTATAAATTTCACATTGTCACCCACACGTCCTTCTGTATTGAATACAACATCCACGCTTGCGCTTTCTCCTGATAAAACAGGTCGTTTTGGCCAGTTTTTTGCAACTGTACATCCGCAACTTCCATTGATATCGGCAATAACCAAAGGACCGTTTCCTGTATTTGTAAATTTGAAAGTTCTTCTAATTTCTGTTCCTTCAATTACAGAGCCAAAATCAAATTCTGATTCTTCCAGTTCTATCACCGGAGGATTCTTCATTTCAATGATATCTGTAAAGTTATCTTCGGTTATTTCAGTGTTTCCACAAGAAAAAAGAAGAATAGAAGAAAATAGAATTAGAATAGTACTTTTCATAGCTTATTTAGGTATTGATTTATTCATTAACCCTCTTCCGCTCTTGTTTATTTTACCATCTTCTTTTAACTTAGCAAAAATCTTATCCAACAATCCGTTGATAAAACCTTTACTCTTTGGAGTACTGTAAAATTTAGAGATTTCGATATATTCGTTCATCGTAACTTTCACTGGAATAGAAGGGAATTCAAGAGCTTCAACAAGTGCCATTCTCATCAAGATTACATCTGTTTTGGCTAGTCGGTCTACGTCCCAGTTTTTTGTCTGTGCCGTAATCAATTTCTCCAATTCGTCTTCTTTCTGAATAGAATACCTAAACAATAGTTTTGCATATTCTTCGTCAGTTTTGTCTTTAAAAAGAGGACTAAGACTTTCAATTCCAGAATCACTTTCGCTCATTGTTTCAAGCGTTTTGATCACCGCCATTGCAACAATATCCAAATCATCGTTCCAGAATATGCTGTTGTCTTCTAATACTTCGTGAAGTAGTTCGTTGTTCACAACAAACTTTTTGAAGATAGTGATTAAAAACTCTTTGTCTTCTTCAAATGAATCGGCACCACTGTTCATGTAGGCTGTGTAGTCTTCTGAGCTTCTCAACTCTTTAAAAATTTGACTAATAACCGTAAA
>Ga0209653_1000631_pt1 | contig 30635 bp, 55 predicted proteins | sample SaaInl6LU_22_DNA_FD_184644 | JGI IMG/M metagenome (GOLD analysis project Ga0209653, IMG submission 184644) | Marine microbial communities from expanding oxygen minimum zones in the Saanich Inlet - ESP_116LU_22_DNA (SPAdes) (version 2) | ecosystem: Environmental > Aquatic > Marine > Intertidal...
TTGTAATGTTAAATATTTATCATTTATCTCCACGAATAGAGTTAATTAGTTCCTTGAAATTTATACCGCCTTCTACTTGTGCGTTTAAATCTAAACTTTCTTTTGGTTTTCCTAGCGTGTACTCTAAAACCATCTGCATCGCTTTTAAACGGTCTTTATCTTCGCTTAGAGCGACTTTTACCGCTTGGCTAAGTAAAGCCTTCACATCATCATAAGAAACCGCCTCAGAGATAGCCTTTCTATATTCGTTCTTTCTCTTGTCTATTCCTTTTGCTTTGGTGCTATGCCCTCCGTTTTCTTTTCTCTTATCCATAATTAATAGAAATTAACTTTTAATTATTTTAGCCTCGTTTATGTTTAGTAGGGTTACTATCTTTTCTACTTTTCTATTGTCTTTAAATTCAGTAGTTTTTTTGTATTTCCCTTTAACCCATTTTGGTTTTAAGTTGTTTATGTTAAATGAGTATATTCCTTGTGGAGTTTGGTTAATGTAGTATATTTTTGCTTTATCCTTATGCACTATTAACTTATCGTATTTGTGTTTCTCCATTATTAAGTTATCATAGTGTATAGGTCTGCATTTTAATTCTATTATTGCTTTGTGCTTTTTAGAGTAGCAATCGTAGCCACAATATTTACCTGTTGACCTTTCTAAGTCAGGTACAATGTTTTTAAGTATACGATATAACTTATACTCATTCACTATCTATCTGCTTTAGTTTTCTTTGCGCCCACTCTATACCTTCATCTCCTCCCCAAGCTAACCACATTAAACGACCGCATCCATCTCCTAGTTCTTTATTTGAGTTTTGTCTATGTCTTTCAAATGCTGCCATTCTTGCTATGGTATCTCTTGAGATAGCCTCTCCTTTTGCTAGTTGGTTGGCTCTTTGCTTTCCTACTGGAGTGCCACAAGAACCCCATCCATTCTCCTCTGCCCATCTTAAAGCTACCTTAGCGTTTTCACTTGCTGCTTTAGGGTAATCTGAGTAAGATTCTAGTTCTACTAGTTTTTGTCTACATACTGCGTAGCGTTGATCTCTATCGGGAAATTCATTACCCATAGTTTCATCACTCATACATCGTTGTATAAACTCTTTTTCTTTTTCTCCTTTTCTTCTCTTTGGTAGTGGCATTATAGTTTGTTAAATTGTTCTCTAGTAAGTTCTTTTATTTCTACGTCTTTTATGTTGTAGACGAAATCTATTTTTAGCTGATTCGGTAGAGGGTACTTTCTTACTATTTCGTTATAAGTATTTCCGTTTATTTTACTTGGATTCATTTTTATGTGCCAGTACCTTCTCATTAAGCAGACTCGTAAGCCTCTAGATATTTCTTTAATTTATGGATTACTTCTCTAAAACAAGAGGCACAGTTAGTAGGTCTTTGGTTGTATCTTAATACTCTATTATAGATTTTTAATAGTTCAGCTTGTTCGGTAGGTCGTACCGTTATTCTATTCTTGCTAAACCATTCTTTTAGAAAAATGTACTCTTCTTCTTCTAGGCATAGTGGTTTATTAGCGGGGAAGATTTTATTTAACTTCTCTTTTCTTTCATCGCATCCACAATCTTCGCCAACTACCATTTTAACGAGTTTCTTAATTCCCGTTTTTTCCGTGATCGTTTCTACTACATCTCCTAAACCATCAGGTGTAGATTCTTGCTCTTTCTCAAATGAGGCTACCCATTCTTTATACTCTTTAGTTCGCTTGTCTAAAGACTCGTAGTATTCGTTATCTTTTTCTACCATTGTTATGTTCTTTTATTAGTTGCTCTATTACTATTACTCTATCTAGCCAATGCTTTACCAAGACTAAATTAGCGTCCTCTTTTTGCATTTCATTTGCCCACATAATGTAAGCCTTATCTTTTTCGTTCTGTAAGTATGCTTTTATATTCATATTAGTTCGTATTCTCCGTTAAAGTAATCTTCTATATCTTCTCCTATATTTTCTTTTAAACGATCTCCCGCCCTTCTTAACGTGTAGTGTACGCTTCCTAGTTTTATTCCGCTCTCCTCGCTTATGTCACGTTGGGAGTAATCGTTATTCACGTATAAGTTAAACATCTTTGCATCGTACCAATGCCACCCCTTTATCTCTTCTTCTATTTTATCGTATATTTTTTGTAGTGCCGTAACTTTATCAATATTTGATTTATGAGTTAAAGGAATGTCATCTACTGGTACTTTTTCTATGTTCTTCTTTGCTCTATTTAAGTCTACTGCTAACGAACGTAAAATACAATAAACGTAAGTAGTTAACGTTTCTTCTTTTACCGTTCCTCTTTCAATGTACTTATGTAGCTTTAAGTACATCTCCTGAACTATATCCTCAGCATAACTAGTAACGCCAAAAGTGTAAACAACTCTTAACCAATAATCGTGCTTTTTTGCTACTTCTTCTAACATTACTTTTATTATACGTTTTTTATTCTATTTCGTTTAAAGGAGTAGTTAGTATGTAGTCAACGTTTGCCCAATTCAATGTTAACCTTTCTGCCGTATCGTCATTCAAAAACGTTACTCTGTTCCTTAGATCGTCCTCATAGTAATCGTTAAAGAAAAAACGTTTCTCGAATAGTTCACTTCTAGTCTTATAAACTAGTAATTGTATAGGCATTAACTCCTCGTCCATTTGCTTTTTAGTTTCTCAATATACAAAATAGCATCCATTAACTCCTCTTGTAAGTGGTTTAGGAAGTCATCAGCATTATTCTCTTCTAAGGTAGTGCCATACTTCTTAATCCCTACTTCGCTTCTTTGTTGGAACTTCTCTACTACTTGCTTTACTATTTTGTCTTCCATTCTTTTATCTTCTGTTTGTAAATATAGATAATTTCTTTGAGTTCTTCTACTGTGTACTTTGCCGTTCCTTGTGATAGGTTGTTTAAGGTTTCTAGTCTTTCCTTTCCTATTCTCTTCTCGAGTCCTTTCTGATAAGCTATAAGGTTTCCGTGCTTGTGTTGGTTACACGCTACGCATTGGCCGTGTACGTTATCCTCGTTGAACGTTACCGCTTTATGCCCTCCGCTTGAATAGAAATGTCCAGCATCAAACTTGCCCTTTAGAACTGAGCCACACGATATACATTCCTTCCCTGAATCTCTTAACCGTATAAACTCGTTAAATACTTTCTGAGCCTCCTTAGTCCAATCCTGTACGGTCTTTAGTTCCTCCTTTAGTTTCGCCTTTCGTTGCCTCCATTGTTTCTCTTTCGCTACCCTTACCCACTCTTCTACGCACTCAGGTTTTAGGCAGTAGTGTTGTAGTGGTTTGTCAGGTCTAAAATACGATTTACAATTTCGGCACTTTTTACGGTTCATTCTACTTGTTTAAATACTTTGGTTTAATAAATTGTAGTAAGACTTAGCCAATAACTCTTTATCCTCAGCGTCATATTGCAAGTAATCTTCTCCTTGTTCTAAACCAGCAATATAAGCCTCCTTAACAAGTTCCTCACTTTGTTGTTGGTCTTGGGTTAAGAGTTCATCTATCTTTTCAAATATCGCGCTGTCTTTTATCATTATCCTTCCTTCAAATGAAGAGTCCTGAAGATAGTTTTTTAATTCTTCTATTGCTGTCATATCTACTTGTTTAAATACTTTGGTTTAATTACTTCGTTGTAGTGGTCTTCTGCATCTAAATGTAATGCTTTTTCATCTTCTTCTGATAGTGGTGTTTGTTCTTTATTCATATCAATGTATTCATATGCTTTGATTCTTTCCTTTTCTATTTCTTCTTTTGAGAGTAATTTAAATTCTTCTTCTTTACTCATATCTTTTGTTATTTAATTTTATTTAGTAATTCTTGTATTTGTTTTTTTAGTGAAGGATTAACATCATCTAAATCTATATGCAGTAATACTCTATCCAACATATCAACACAAGCATTCAGTTTCTCAGATAGTTTAGTTTTTTCTATCTTCAAAACTTTAACAATATCATCATTGATTTGGTTATAATATGTTATATCTTCTGGTGGTAACTTAAAATCATTATTTTTATCTACAATTAATTCATTATTCATTTTTTCTCGTAAAATGTTAATTATCTTAGTTAATTCTTTTTTATTATAAGGTTTCCATTTGTCAGTAAATGATTTTCTATAATTTAAAATTCCATTAATGACTGTTTCTTCGTGATGTGTATTCATATTATTTTTATTTTACATATTTATATGACTTTAATTTTTCAGTCATCTTTGTTTTGGTTTAATGGTTGTAGACCAACTGTACCAATACTCTTTTCTGTAACTTCAATCCCATAATCTCTCATACAAATAAAATATTCTACACCTTCATCTGTTTTTAGAACAATAGGATTATAAACTTCTTCTAATTCTATTAAGTAATCTTCTCTTATTGTTATTTTACTCATCTTTGTTTTGGTTTTCAATATTGGTCCTTAACTTATCCCATTCACTCAATAGTTTATATGGGTTATAATTCTTAGTTCTATTTTCTACTAACAACTTAGCGACACCTTCATATAATTGATGGTATTTCTTTTTATATTCTTCACTCATCTTTGTTTTGGTTTATATAATTATGTAATCTCTCTAATAGCTCTTCTGATGGTTCAAAATAATGAAATCCACTAACCAAAGGATCATCATAATGTTTAAATTTAAGAACATTCAAAAAGTGTTTATAGTTATATTCTTCTAATGGGTGTTTGATTATTTCGGTTATTTTATATACATCATCACCGTCTTTAATGTTATATACTCTTTTCTCAAAAGTTATTTCCATCTTTGTTTTGGTTTAAAAGTATTGTGTTTTCTTCTAGAAATTTCTTCATATATATTAACTTTCTTCTGATACTAACTTTGTCTGCCTTAAGTAAGCTTAATAAAAAATCATCTAATTCTTCTTTACTCATTTTTGTTTTGGTTTAAAATATACTGTATAGTCTCTTTAATATATGTTATATCAACAAAAGAATCTTTAGATGTCTCATTTATTTCATCCAATATATCCTTAAGAGATTCTATTATATCTTCTTTACTCATCTTTGTTTTGGTTTCTTCTAGTTGGACTATTATACATTCTTTTACTTTTATTATCTCTAGGCATTTTTGTAGCTTTTGTTATTTACGTCAGTATGCTGACTTGGTTTACGTTAATTGTGTCATTATGCTATTTCTTAGCTTATGCTCCTTTATGAATGTTCTTCTTTGTCTTGCTCTTTGCCTAATATACAACTTTTCGCAGAATGTTACAATGTTCTTTCCTTCTGCTTCTGTGAACTCGATAACTCTATCAATTAGGTAAAGTTTGTAACCTACTCCGGTCGGCTTCTCTAACATAGCAAAAGGAATACCCTCTGCTAATACTTCTGCCTGTATTTCGTTAATCTTATTTATCGTGACCATCTTCTAAGTTTTCAATTATATTCTTTGCCTTAAAAAGGTTTTCTATGTGTTCTTGTATTCGCTTAGTGTCCTTTCCTCTGTCATCCATTAAATTCCTTACGTCTATTAAGTACATTAATGCTCCAGTTAGATAGGTGTTTGCATCTCTTAGTTCTTTCATAGTTGTTTATTTAAAAGGGTAATTTATCCCCCTCGTTTTCAAATGTACTAAAATTTTGGTTAAGGCTTATCTGCTCTCCTACTTTTATGTCTACGTCTTTCAATGCACTAATGCCATCAAAATAATATCTATTCTCTTTTCGCTTAAAGTCTATTCCCCAAACATCGCCTGGAATACCTACCAACTTCTGCTTCTTAATTTTCTGACTACCTACTACAACCTCAGTATTCGAAAAGTCTATCGCTCTCTCAGGTCTCCAAACATAACAAACATTGTCAGCACCGTCAGCAAACGCTCCACCTCCCTTAATATAATTTAAATCGGGTTTAACATACTTTCCTTTGTCATCTTTCCTAGCAGTCAATTGATGGGCTACTAATTGAAAAGCTACCTTATAGTCTATTGCGAAACGTTTACACTCAGTCATAAAATTACTTACATAAACATCGCCTCGCTCCCCATTAAGTGAATGGTAGATTTTGTTGTATGGGTCTATTGTAACAGTATCTACGTTTTCGTCTGTCTTTAACTCCTTAAAGCATTCCAGTATATTCTCAATAGTCCAAATGTCATCAGGGTAAACAATAAAGAAATGCTTATCTACAAAATCAATTGCAGTCAAGTACTCAGATTCACTCATCAGGTTGTTTGCATAGTGTGGGTCACAACTCTTTCCTATCAGCATCTCTATGATGTTATCGTAGAAGTCTGTTACAGGGACGTTCTCAGGACTAAACACTCCGTGCTTCCATCCATCAAAGTAACTCTTTAACGTCATTAACTGCTCCATAAACAAACTCTTTCCCTCGTTTTGGTATCCCGTCCAAATAGTCAGGTCTGTCTTTCTCCAAGTCCAAACGTCATCCACTCGTTTAATATGAGTAGTAGAACCTCTCTCTTTTCCGTTTCTGTATCCGTGCAACATTTCGTCTTTTACATCGGATGCTCTGTATATCTTCTTACTCATACAAATCTTTTAACTTCTTTGGTTTTTGCAGTCCGTTGTTTATTGGTTGTTTAGGTAAATGTGTCATAGTATTTAGTAGGGTGCTTTTCCAATTCTTTATTGGTTTATCGTACCCGTTCTTCCATCCGTTCTCTACCCAACTATCATATTTATTCTTTAGTGCATCCAAAGAGATAGACTCATCTTTACTCAATGCGTAAGCTTTAAAATCCTCAAACGCAGGTATATTATCTTTATCTTTATCTTTATCTTTATAGCTAGAGTTTTGCTTTAGCTTTGCTTTAGCATTGCTAGACTTTTGCTTACCTCCTTTTCTTCCTGCTAACTGCCTGACTTTCCGCTTATTAGAAAGCACATCAAACTGCTCATCTAAAAAACTAATGGTAACATTGTCGTTATTATCCACTTTTAAGATACCTAATTTAACTAACTCGTTTAGTTCTGTTTTAGCATCCCTAAATTTCTTTCCTAGCATTGCTTTAGTTATGCTACAATTCTGCACCCAGTAATAAGCACAAATATCAATATACAATCCTTTCAAGTGATAACTCTCTAGGCTTATCAATCCGTTTTGCCACTCTTGCGAAGTGAATCTAAAGTATGGTAGTTCTTTTGCCATAATAAAAAAAGCTAGAGCCTTTCGGGGTAGTGGTTTCCCTACTCAGCTACTAGCCTTGTTAATTTCATTTAATACCTGCCACTACTCAGGTTGGTACGGGCGTACCTATTACATAGACGTAAATTTAATCAAAAGGTTGCTTAATATCTAAACAAATTGCTTTCTATTTTCAACCAATCTGTTAAAAGCGTCCGAGTATCTTTCGCTCTCTTTCTTTATTTCTTTAAGGTAGTCGTAATCTGATTTATAGATCGTAACTCTTTTATAGTTCCTGTCATCTAGTTTAAGACTGTTTTCGTTGAAGTATAACATCTCATCTAGTGGATTTACCAAAAGTAGAAAGTAGTCATCTTCTTTATACATATCGAAAACCTTAATGTAATGAAAACAAGTAGCGTGATTCTTGTCTAGCATATCTCCTATCTTTTGAAATGCTATTCCGTAGCTTCTCAGGTACTTAGTAAGGAACGCTCTTTTATAGACTAGTTCTCGCTTTCTACTTTTACTTCTTAAGTCGTACTCTTCTATTATCTGTAATGCTTTTTCTATCTCGTTATTCATAGCGTTTTAAATTAGGGGAGAGTTAACCCCTCCCCGTAGTTACTAAAATGGTAGTCCGTCCCCGTCATCTTCTTTAGAGATTCCCTCGATTGATTGAGCGTCAGGCTTCCAAGTGTCGACCGTAATAGATACGTCTTTGCCGTACTGGTCTGCTTGATCTTTTACGTTGATATTAACCTTTACGTAAGTCTTCCCGTTATACTCGAAAGTATGCTCTTTAGGAATGTCTGATAAGCATAGGCTACTCTTTAGCCAGTTATCCTTTTGCTTTTTACCGTTACCGATGTAGATTGTTTTTTGCTCTGTCATAGCTTCATTAATTTGATATTATTTCTGAGTCTTTTACTATCTCCATACACTTCAACTACGGCTCTCAGTTTTCCGAAGTTGTTGCGTTCCTTTAATAACTTTTTAGCTTTTACTTTTCCAATACCTTTTACTCCTTTTATGTTGTCGCTCGTATCGCCTATTAAGAGCATCTCTAAGAGCATTTCGCGACCCTCTTGGGGTGTAGTATAAGAAAAGCCACGAAAGTCCGTTAGAACGTTTCCCTGTTCGTCTTCGCCTATCTTCTTTTTGTAGTAGTCGAAATGACAAGTGGGTATTTGCTTTAGGTCTTTGTCAATACTCGCAACTATTGGGTAGTGTTGTTCTATCACTTCTACGGCTTCTGCTATTAAATCGTCAGCTTCTAGAGTGTCGGAGTATTTAACATTCTCCCCTTCTGATTCCAGTACACTAATTACATACCATTTAAAGTGTTTAACTATTTCAGTTAACGGAGTCTTCTCACGGTTTGCTTTGTACGTTGGGTCTATCTCATAACGAAAGTTATTAGAGCAAGTCGAAAAGAAGTGAATAGTATAATCAATTACAAAGTTATCCTCTTCTATGGTATTAACTATCTCTCTAACTTGTGTATGGTAGTCTTCATACATAACCTCGAAGTCTTGTTCTTCTTGGTGGTAGTGCGCTACTTTAAATAGTATGCTATCCGCATCTAATAAAAGGCACTTGTTACGTTCTGAAAGGAAACCTTCTAGGAGGTCACGTCTTACCGCATCCTCCTTAGAAAGTTTAATGTAGCCTTTCAAGTAATTTAATTCCTCTTGTAACTTCATTACGCTAGTTGTTTAAGTTGATCAGGAGTCAAAGTAAAGTTACTCTTTAAAGACTCCGCATCGTAGTTACCTTCTTTAATTGCGTTAAGCGACTTTTGGAAACGCTCATCTGTTAAGGTAGGCTTTCCTTTTGGTTTAGGTTGCCCTTGTGCATCTGTATCCTTATCGGTAACAATACCCAAAGCACTAGACAAAGTATAACGTCTAAAGTAGGTCAAGGCACTACCGTATGACTGATAAATGTTCATACCTCGTAACTCTTGAACTGGTATGTCTGCACGTGATGCTCTCCACTCTCCACTCTCTACGTGAAAGATAGTAGTAACTAAAGCACCTCCGTCTAGTTCCTGCGTGAATCCTAAACCGTGCTTTTTAAGTAGTGGATTGATCACTTCAAAGATAGTCGGCAAGTCTGCATAGGAGTAGTTATGTCCTTTCGTGCCTTTGTGAATTACTGGGCATTCTTGCTGAAAGTCTGCCAACGCTTTAAATAGTGTTTTGCTTTGTGGGATTACGTCCACGATTTCTGCATTTTTCATAGCTTATTATTTATTGAATTTAAGTTTATTACTTTCTCTATGAGCGTTTATAAATACCTCGTTAAAGGTTGCCTCGCTCTCAGGCTTTACGGTTTTAGATACTCGAATAGGTTGTTTAGTTGGTGTATATTCGTTATCTGTTTGCTTACCTCTCATTCTCTCGGGGAGAACTGCGTATAAAAATTGCTTACTTATTTTCATCTTTCTTCGTTTAATCGTTCTACTTCGTTTTCTATTTGGTTGTTTATCTCACGGGTTAACTCATCCGATAAACCTAACTCATTAAGTGAAGAGTCAAATATACTAACATTGTCAGCTTCCCACTTAGATACTTGCTCCCATATCACTATACCGTGTGGGGTTACATCTTTCTCATACTGGTAATGCTCCTCCTCTAAGATAAAGTCTACTACTGCGATAGTTTCAAAGTCCTCATTCTTTAATGAGATTTCTCCGAGTTGTTCCCAAGTGCTAACCTGACCTTGTACTAGTTCCTCTCCGTTAATGTAAAAGAAGTTAAGAGGATTAGCATTTGATAACTTAGCCTTTTCTAATACGGCGTAATCGTAAGACTCGTAACAACCTACTATCCTATCGTGATAGCCTCCGTTACTCTTTGCTCGTTCTGTTAAAATGTAAATTTTCATAGTTTTGTTTTTTAATTATGGTGTAAAGATACATAAGTTTTCGACAATTCCAAACTTTATCAACAAAAATATTAAATTATTTTGAATCGCGATATGCAATAAAAAAAGACGCACCCCTAGAGATACGCCTTTAAACTATGAAAAAAGATTGATGCGTAAATATACTTATTTAATTCCGTTTACTAGCTTATATTGGATATAATCTTGATAAGTTTTATTGTTTACTTTGAATTGAGTCCTGCACTCTTTTCTATCCGAGCATTGTAGATAGTGTTGGATAGTACCAGTAGCAGTTGTATACATACTCTTATAGTGTGGTAAGTTTCCGCACTCTGGACAATGAAACTTAGTTTCTCCACGTAATACCGCATACTGCATATTAGGCTTAACGTAAGGACGTAGCTTATTAAATACTGCTTCAAGGCTTACTATATCCCCATCTCCGTAGTAAAGTAAATGGTCTAAAGCGTCTTTGTCTTTATGATATACCACGTTAACCCAAGTATCTATACCTCCTGCATCTTTCTTTGCTTCGAGTCCGTAGTAGTCACAAACGTTCTTTAGTGAGTAGCTAGGTAGGTTTAAATACTTCTTAGCTAGTTTGTAGGTATCTATCTCGTTTAAGGTATGAGGAAAGTCTAAGCCGTGGTAAATTGCTCTAGTCCTGAGCCAAGGAGTATCGAATCTCTTACCGTTATGTGTGATCACTTCGTCCGCTTTGCGTAGTTCCTTAATAAACTTCTTTAGTAAGGATTTATCACATTGTTTATTTAATCCCCAGTCAAGGTTATGTACTTGTTCCTCGCCTTCCCACTTCCAATGTATAGAGATAATCTGAGCGTGTTTAGTTATTTGGTGCGGGTGTATTGTTTGGTTCCATCCCGCCCTCCAAAAATGTCCTTGACAAAAGCTAGTTTCTATATCGTAGAAGAGTCTTTTATGTTTCATCGTGTAGGTATATTTTTAAACGCTCCTATAATAGTTAGAATAGGTTGTAATACATAACCTACTACAATACCTATAAGCAACCATAGCCACCATTTACCTTTTGCTCGTTCAGTACGTACTATCGTTTTACCTTCTATACGCTTCTCTTTTACTACGGTCTTTACGCTATCCTTATACATCGCTTTAACCGCCTTTAGAGAGTCTTTAAATCGCTTATAGTCGTATCTTACCTCGTACTTGGTTACTACGTTTGTATACGTTCTTATGATTAGTGAATCTCTAGGAATTATGATAGTATCGTTTGACGTTACTATTGTATCGTATATTGTAACGGTGTCTACGTCACAAGTAATCTTACCGCCTTTCTTTTTGTATTTCTTTAAGTGGTAGTCAGGAGAGCAAGAGTTAGCAAGAAAGATAATCCCTATTAGTGCTACACTCCAAAATAAAAATAGTGCTAATGCTTTGGTTTTTTTCATAGCGTTTTATTTGCAATATACAAATATTATTATATTTGCCGTGCGTTTATAAGTTTTAGGTTAGGGAGTGAGAAAGTCTTGCTCCCTTTTTTAGTACCCTTTCAACTCAATTATGCTACAAGCGTCTACAATAGATTTAACTGCTCTACGCTTCCAGTCTTCGCCCTCCATCAACTTTAACTCTTCACGGTTAGTATGGAAGCCTAATTCAAATAATAAAGCAGGACAAGACGTATTTCTAAGTATGTAAAAGTTCGCTTCCTTAATTCTTCTGTCAGGACTAATCCCATCGAAGTTACAAGCTAACTCTTGATGAAACCACCGAGCAAGTATATCGCTCTTTGTTTCGCCTTTTGAAGTAAATATGGTTATTCCTTTAGGACTAGTCCACTCTATACCATTACCGAAAGCGTCAGAATGTATGCTTATAAGGAAACTCTTTTTTTCTTTATGGAGTTCGTTTGCTTTGCGTACTCGCTCAGATAGTGGTACGTCCTTCCAGGTGTCTACCAACTTAACTACATCGAAGCCGTTATCTTTTAACGCATCGTAAATCATATCTACTAGAATACGATTGTTAACACCTTCGTAGAATTGTGTTCCATCCTCTTTTTTAGGGGAGCGTTTTCCTGCCGTTACATACTCGTTATTAAACGGACTTACGCCTCCGTGTCCTGCGTCTAAGATTATCCTCATTTTTTCAGTTTACCTGTTAGCCAACCTTTAACAAGTTCGTAAGCGTCCTTAACGGTATCATCTAAAACATCTGTGATCTCATTAGCTACCCAACCAACGGCAAAAGATACAAGCATAATAACTTTAGGCTCAAGCGTTCCGAAGAACATATCTATAATACCAAGTGTACCCCAAGCAAGTACACCTCCTGTTATCAAAGCTATCATTAACTGTTGACCGTTTAGCTTTCTTTTGATTCCTTTCATAAGTGAAGCTATTGTACCTACAAGCACCGCCCATAGGTCTGTATTATCTTTTATCATATCGCAAAATCTTGTAGTCTTTCATTTACTCGAAGTAGTGGGTTTTCCTTTCCCTCGTAGTTTAAGTTGCTTACTTGCCTTTTAGTTCGTTAAGTTCAGCGTATATCTTCAAGAGTTCAGCTTCCTTTTCTGTTATCAATTCTTCTTGTGTTGGTTCATCTACTTCGATAAACTTCACTTCGACAAGCCCATTGTCGTCATATATTTCTTCTCTTATTTGTGTCATATTTTTATTTTTTTTATGGTTGAATAAGTACCGCCGCCCAAGGGCCAAAATCAAATGTGTTAACACCCGATACACTTGGCGCACCAAGTGAATACGCTCTACCAATTTGTTTCAAAATAGTCACTATATTAGAACTAAAATATCCAACAGGAATCAAATTTTCCTTTCTTAACCCTCTTACAGTAACAGTACAATCTGCTTGAAAACCTAACCAATAAATTTCACCTGCGGTAAAAGTAAAAGCTGTTGTTGCGGTTTTTATTCCCGTTGTTGACATATCTAAATCAGTACTTGAATACAATAAGTTTCCAGGTCTTTTGTCGCCACTTGTTGGATGGTTGTTGTCGTATACCATTATTCTGCCCAATCCCGTTTGTGCTGTTTGAACATCAATTTTAAATGATGTTGTTGTAAATGTTGACATCGGTATATACTGAGTAAACAACATTTCATCCACTTGCATAGTGTTATTTTGAAAAGTACCCCCAGTGATAGCTGCTGAAGTTGGCCAATTAAAAATCGTTCCGGGATTTGGAGTTTGAAGTCCACCCGCAGAACCACCACCACCGCCTGATGCTCTAATTTCTATTTGTTCATTTCCCCCTGCATTTACTTTAGTCAAATTAATATTAGCGCCTGCAACTAATTTATTTTCTAAAAAATCAGTTGTTGTGTCGGCTGATGAAATTTTAACCTTTTCTCCGTTACTCGCTTGTGCCTTTATGTATTCCATTATTTAGTAGTGTTTAAGATTATTACTCCTGCAACGTCTACCGTTACCGTTATTAAATCGCCTTGTGAAATAGGATCTGTTAAAGTGTAAGCACTTCCATTTAACTCTAAAGTAGTAGTAGGAGAGTTAACGATATTCGTTACACTATCTATACTCATCGCAAATGGAGCGTAAAAATCTACCGTAGTATCATCTATTAATTCTACAACAAATTTAGGCTCACTTTGCACGTATGTTTTAATATCTCTTGCCGTAGTTTTTACGGTAGATGAACCTTGTACTGCTGGAACTTGCTCTGTACCATCTAAAGCACTAGCACTACTTAATTCACTTATTTTTACGTCTGCCATTATTCTCTATTTTTTTAAGTAATATTTTTAATTTCTCTATGTTCTTATCTTTTGGCTTATATTTTAAATGTACCATCCGCTAAAGTTAGTGTCCGTATCGGGGTGCATATCCCCGTTAGTATTAGAATTGTATTCAGGAAAAGTAGAAGTATTGAAACAGATATAATCTATAAACCTTTGCGTGTAATGTTGTGCTATATCTCTCTGCTTTTCTATTAGAAAATCTACCTCGAACTTTTCCGCATTTGTTGAGTTCTCCGATAAGTGCTTAAATACACCCTTATTAGCTACCGAGTAAGCTGCGAAAGGTAAATATTCGACCATCGCCCAATGAATAAGCATATCTTTTACGTAATCCAAAAGAAGTGCTTTGTAATCTGCGTTCGCTACATCGTCCAAAGTTCCCGCAGTAATTAAACTCTCGAACTTCTCTAGTAAATCCGTACCTAAGTAGTTTTGTATATGCGTATCTTGAGCGATCTTTACAAACTGAATAAATAAATCAGTATCTACGTTACCATTTAACGCAGTCTTCTTTACTATATCGTCTCTAGTTATTAATAATGCTTGTGCCATAATTATCCTCTATAATCGGGGTGGTGTCCTTGTCTCGGCATATCTTTTGGCATCATAGCAACCTCTTTCGGGTTACGTACACGATAACCAAACTTCTCCGCCTTATTTGTGCTTACTTGGTTTGTTTTAGGAGAGCCTATCGGTGCTTTTTTATCGAAACTTACATACGTTTGGCGTACCCATTTGTGGTGGCAATTTACACCGCCTTTGTATAAGAAAATATCATAAGGTAAACCTTTATGCCCGTGCGATTTATTTATACCCGCATTGCTCATCTTTTGAATATCCTCTTTTCGGTAAACCTTACTCGCTCTCATCATAGCACGGCAAAAGTCACGCTCGGGAGAATCGTTACCAGTATATTTGTAGCGAACCTTAAAATAAAAGCCATCTACTTCCTTATCTTGTGAACTTGATTTATTAGGCGTTGCTCTACCCGTTCCGATAAGTTCTATTAATTTGCTTAAAGTAGTTTTTTTAGGTTTTAGTGATTCCTCCCACTCTTGAACCTCTAAATCTAATTCTTCTTCTAGTTCGTAATTTACTTCTCGCTCATCTATTAACTCCCAATCTTCTCCAACTTCTTCGCCTAATTCATCTAACAATTTCTCTAGTTCAGAACTAAACGCTACTCTTTCCTCTTCCTGTTGTTGTTTCTCTTCGATATCCTCTAAAAGATTAAGTCTTCTAAAGTACAAGTCTAAAGCAATAGAGTTAAACGCTAATATCTTATCAATAGCATCTATAATAAGTTCTTGAAATGGCTTAATAGCAATGTTATAGAAATACTTACTAGCAACCTCTATCTCGTCCGCATTTGAACTAAAACCCTGATTATCGGTAGTAACCCCCACCAACATAGGAGAAACTACATTATGCCCTACTAATATCTTTTGTTCACACTCCTTAGATAAGTATTCGTAATGCTCGGGAGCATCGTTTAAAGGAATATCGTCTACCGTAGTTTTACTTTCTTGATTATTGTTGAATGCTACGATCACTTTTTGCCCTCGTGAACCTGTTAACTTATTAAGTACCTTTCTAGAGATTATGTTTTGTTGTTCCTCAGTAGGAACGCCATTATTAAAGTTAACTACTTTAGTACCACTAAAACCGTTTTGAACCTCATTGATTAAGTAATCGCCTATCTCCTCTTCTAGTACAGTATAAGGTAAGCACCCTTGGTAATCTAATTCACTAAAATACTTCATTCCTACCGAGTAACTCCCCATTTGTAGGATTTCTATTTTTTCTTTAGAAGTACCAAATTTTGGTATTCTCTTGGGTTCGTATTTTTTAGTATCTGACCAGTCATCTGAATAGTAATAACCTTCTACCTCTCCATCTTTATTACACTTCTCGGGGCGTATTAAATTAGTAGGTATGTGGTAAGCCTTTACTACTTTAGTGTGATTCTCATCGTAATGAACTTGAAAAGAAGCCGTACCGAATAACTTAACATCTAGTGCAACCTTACGTAAACAGTCATTACTTATAATAGTTTTGAACTGAGCGTAATCGTTTGCTCTTTTACTAGCGTTCATTGCGTGTAATCCCTTACCGTAAATAAGCCGTGCAATATTGTTTATTACGGCATTATTCGTAGGGGAGTTTCTATAACGATCTATTAACCAATTATAGTATAAATTATCCTCTCCGTATTCTACCCAATTTTCTCGCTTTGATTCTTTAATCGTTGGGGGTTCGTAAGAAGCTAGTTCTAGTATTTTAACTTCACTCATAAGTTATGTAATCGTTATCGCTTGAGTAGCTTGTGTACTCGTTATTATTTACCGTAAAGTTCTCTATTACTTGGTTAGTGCAAAATACCTTGTCTTTGTAGACTATTTCACTACCATTACTTACGGTTAACTTGTAAAAGTTGTTTTCCTTTAAATCTAATACTTCATCTATAACGGCGTAGTAATCTAGTTGGGTTATAGATATATCGTAAATAGTTTCTTCTCCAGTAGTTTCGTTTACTAAAGTAAGCGTATCGGCGTTCATTGAACGAGGTATAATCTTGAACGTCTGAGAAGATGCCGTTTCTTTTAAAACTATCATATCTATTTTACGCAAAAAGTATTTTTTGTTCAAGAAAAAAGGGTAACCCGATAAGATTACCCATTGCAAAAGAGTTATAATATTACTGTGGTGAAATACAGTTTATATATTATTGGTAAATTATCCGAATCTCATTTTATCCAAAAGTGCTTGTAGTTCTTTCCTTAAACCTTGCAGCTCTTTTTGTTGTGGGAAGTCTTTGGGGTTTATACCAAGGTCACTAGCTCTACTCCCAAATTCTGCTAAATCTTTATACGAAGCCTTTAAATCTGTTCTTGATTGGGTTTTTATTTTATCAAACTTAGACAATATATCTTTAAGCTCTTTAATATTAGTAGTGATAATACCGCTCCACTCAGATAACTTTTTAATATTTTCAAGTTCTACAATCTCAGAAGATAACTCTACCTTCTTAAACATCTTGTCATATAATTCTGTTCCCGTCATATCTTTTAAATTAAAAAACCCCCACCGAGTGGGTAGGGGTTAAAGTTAGTAAATTATTGAATTAAGAACCCGCTACGATCGTAAATCCTGCCGTTCCTAGTCCTGCCTCGTCCGAAGCATCAATAAAGTTCGCAGGTACTCGCTCCATTGCAGAAAGTGTTAAGGTATAACCTGAAAGGTCTCCCATAGCACCACCCGTAACGATAGAACCTCCCGTTACTTCTGCTCCGTGTTCTTTACCCATCAAAAAGAAATTGTCGTTGTTATCTTTAACGATTACGTGAGGTCTACCCCAAGTAAGTAACTTTAGTTCTTTATGTGAGTCAATATCTAGTTTCTTAAGTGTTACGCTTAAAGTTTGCTCAAAGAAAGAAGTTCCATTTTCCGTACTAGAGTTAATAGTAGTCTCGAAAGATGAGTTTCCTTTTAAGTCGAATTTATAAGCGTTTGGAGAACCCGTTACCGAAGCGATCACATCTGTATCTGTTACGTCCATCGTGAAAGCGGTAATATCTCCCTCATTGATTATGTAGATAGCGTCTAAACCTCCTACCGAGTCTTTACAAGGTTCGATTCTACCCATTGAAATATCACAAGCCATTTTATTTAATTTTTTAAGTTCATAAAAAAAGGGAAGGCATTTTACCTCCCCTTTCTAGTTTTTCATTCAACTATTAGTTAGCTGCGTTCGTGATTCCGTAAGTAACGATATCTTCAACGTTTGCATATTGAACACCCGCAGTCGCTCTCATAACTACACGTACATTTTGAGAACCGTCAAGGTCTGCCATATCCAAAACTTTAACCTCTTGGTGGTCAGAAAGAAGTCCAGTACCGAAGTAAAGGTTTTCTTTGTAAGTAAGGATAGCCGTATCAGCACTCATTCCGTTACACATTGCTACAGGAATACCATCAAAAGTAAGTGCTTGTCCTGAAGTGTACCAAAGGTTTCCTTTGTTCTCAACTCCATTTGCACCTACACCCGAAGCACCAAATCCACCCAAAGCACGTACATACGCTTTGAAGATGTTTTGCGATACATACAAGTAAAGGTCTTCACGTCCATAGATAGAAGCAGGCATAGCGTCTACGATCGCTCCTAGTTCATCTACTACGTTAGAAGCGTCTACTCCACCTGCTGCTGCTGCTACTTCTTGTGCTGCTGGTAAGTTAGCGTCTACTGAAAGCAAAGTTTCAAATCCGTCGAACTCTCCTGTGTTAGTGTCATCTCCTGCCCAAATGTTTTGCTCGATTTTTTGAGCCACTTTAGACGCTACGTGAGCGATAAGGAAATCAGAGAAGTTTTTAGGTAGGTTATCGTGTGCAGAGTAACCCATTTGTACCGCTTCCCAATCTGAACGGAAATCTTGTTTACAAAGTTCAAGGTTCACTTGGAACTCAAGAGGTTGTAGAATACGCTCAGTTAGTGTAAGTGTACTAGTAGAAGTAAAATCGCAAGAAGCATCTTTAAGGATAGCGTCCGTAGATACTTTCTTAAGAACCTCTTTGTACTTTACGTTTGGTTTAACAGTAATTAAACTGTTTTCGATAGTTGATGCACTCAAAAGTGCTGCTGCTACATACTTGCCCGCAAATTCTCCTGCGTAAGTTGTAGTAATGTTTGTTGTTGTTGCCATTTTTTTATTTATTAAATGTTATTTACTTAGTTTAGCGAATACTCTATCAAGTGTAGAAGCACCGTTTTTCTTATTTGCATATTTGAACATCTCTACCTCTTTCTCATTCTCAGGGTTATGAGTAATTGGTTTAGAAAGTTCTACTTCTTCGTTAACCTCTTCTACTTTTTCGCTTTCCTCTTCGCTTGGTTCAGCTTTAAGTTCTGCTACTTCTGCTTTTAGGTTAGTGATTTCTTGGCGTAGTGCTTCAATTAATGATTCATCAGCAGAAAACTTAGTTTCTTTAGTTACTGATTCAATGATAGTTTTTGGTAAAGGTTGCTCATTTGGAGTGTCGTTAGTTGCTACTTCTTCGGTAGTTTCCTCTTCCATTGGCTCCTCTTCTACTTCTTCTTTCATTTCCTCGTAACTAGCAATAATACCTTCTTCTTCTACGATAAGCATAAAGCCGTTATCTAGTTTGTATTCTCCTACGGGTACTGGAATACGATCTTCTTCGTTAACGATAAATACGTTTTCTCCCGCTTCGAATTTATCCGCTTCTAGTGTAGCTTCTCCTTCGCCTGTTGTAATTTGCTCTAGTGCTACTGCTTTTAATCCTACTGCTTTAAGTAGTTCGTTTATTTTTTCTTTCATTTTATTTATTTATTATTTAAGATAGCTTTTCGCTGTATTAATAAAGCTGTCTATTGTTTCTTGTGTTCCCTCTACTTCCTGAACTACTGAAACTAATTTTCTAACATTATCAATTTCGCTAGGGTTAATACCAAGTTCTTTTGCTTGTTTTGAAATTTGTTCTGCTAGTTTTTCAGCTGATTTTATTCCTACCTCAACCGCTTTTTTATTTTCTACTGCTGTATTATAATTCTTTCTTAAATCTCCTATAACAGATTCAATTTCTCTTAAATTACCGCCTAGCTTGCTTCTATTGTTCTTTATCTGTCCTAGTGCTTTCTCTAGGTTAGCCACAAAAATATCTAGCTCTTTAATATTTGCCAACTCAACAACCTCCGAAGAAAGCTCTACTTCTTTTGGTTCTATATTCTCGAAATGCTTGAGAACCGATTTTAGTGTATTCATAACTATTTTACGTTTTAATTATTATTTGTTCAAAATTCAATTTCTTGTTATTGTTCGTGTAGTATCTACGTTCGTTACATTACTTGTATTTCCGCCCGTTAAACTACCTATACCCTGCGCCTGTAATGAACCATCGCAACACTCTCTAGAGTAAGTGCCATCTTTACACATACAACCTCTAGTGCCTCCCTTTGGACTTGTTTTACTTGGTGTCTTTTTCATTAGTCGTTATGTTTTTGAGTTCGTTGTATAAAGTAAATTACATCGTATATTTCCCCATCATTGCTAGGTAATATCTTAACGCTTAATCCGTTCGTTACTACATCGCTATCGGCGTAAAATTGAAATTGTTTAGTGTAGGTATGTTCTACGTTGTTTCCTTTAGGGAATACCACCATATCCGATACCCTAGTATAAGGAGTACCATTACCACCCTCTAAGTATAATTCTAAGTAACCGTTAGCGTTCGATATCTTAGACTTAAAAGCTACCGTAAGCAAATAAACATCATTAGCAAATTCAGCGAATAACTTGCTCCCGTTGTAATAGTCAATACCTGAATGTATGTGATCATCTATAACACTACCCGCATTATTAGGAACGATAAACGGCGTACTAGCACTAAACGCATAAGAACTCGCACTAGTGTACTGAGTATCATCGTATCTTGCCCAACCCAAACCTAAAGAAGAAGCCTCTTGAGGGTACACCTTAACCATTTGGTCGTTAAACCCCATAAATAACGCTTCATCCGTTACAAGTAATCCACCTTGCTCTATGTTTACGTTATCTACTTCGGTTTGTGTTACCGTTTCTACCTTTACTTTGTAAGCAGTATTTTTCATCGCTCCAGTAGTGTTTTTGAGTTATAACTTTTATCGTAAACAGAACCCCAACTATTAGAAATGGTTAGCATTTCTGCTATTATTAATTTATCATCTTCGGCAATTAAAAAAGAATTTTTTTCACTTAAAATATTAATAGTTTCATTGCCGTCTCTTTTCCCATCTGAACCAAAGCCAATTTGATTTAAAACAGATTCTCCCCAACTATTTTGACTCATCTATTAATTCTTTTAGTTGTTTAAGAATATCGTTCTCTTCACTCATTTTTAAGTTCTCGAAGCCTTGATAAATACCCTCGATAGAGAAGCCTTTATATTCGCCACCTTTAACTTTACTCCACTCCTCATCGTTGTAGATTTTCATCATAATTGCCCATCCGCCTAACTGTGGCTTAATATCGTAAAGGTTAATCTTATCCATCTTTTCATTCTCCGTAACCCAACTCTCTATAACCGTTGCACCTTGTACGGGTTTCTCGTGTTCGCTAGTTACGTTGTTTAGGTTAAGATTACGCATATAAAGTTCTTGAGTCTTTGAAATCGTTTCCTTAGAGAAGTAAATGTTAAACTCAATAGGCTCATCTGCTCCCTTTGGTTTCATTCTACGATAAATACGCTTCTCAGGTATTAAGGCATAACCTACAACTATACGGCGTTCTTCATCTATTACCTTTAAGTTTATTTCATCCTTAGACAAAGCAATAAAGTTCTCTTCGATCGCAGGAGATTCTACTAACGAAACGGCAAATACTCCGTCCTCGTTTTCGTCCTTTATAAATAATTCTATTTCTTGCATACTTATTTTACGTTTAAAGTGTCGATTGTTCAATTTTATTACGTTCTAAACTTTGAGCAGTTGTAACATCTCCCGCTACTACATACGCTTGCATAGGAGAACTTCCTAAAGTTTCCGCTAATTGGTTAACTCCCGTATTACCTACTACGTTAAACGTAGGTGCTTGTGTAGGTGCATTAGGAACGGAGGCTACCGAACTAGAACCGCCACCGCCACCGCTAGGATTAAATTTAGTTCTAGCAATACTCGCTATTTGTGCTGCTCCCGCCGTTGCTGCAATACCCGCCTCTACGAATTGAGCACCAGTAGCCAACTTAATAGGGTTACCTCCCGCCGTTAAAGCAGCCGTAATCGCTTGAGCCGTGTTCATTATAGCTTGCCCCATACTTACCGCCTTATTGATGTTGAACGCTCTTCTTTGTGCTTCTTCGTTATCTCCCGCAAAAGATGTTATTAACTCTCCTATTGCTCCGAGTGCATCTTGAGCCATTTGTAACTGTTTATTCCTTTTTTCTTGTTCGTCTGCTATCTCTTTCTCGTCCGCTTCTTTTTTCTTTGCGTCCGCTTCCGCTGCGTATCTGTCGTTTATGGCTTTTATATCTGCGTTCTGTTGCTCTGTTAAAGCCTTTTCAAGTTCTGCGTTTCCTTCAGCTAGAGCATACTTCGCTTCATAGGCTTCTACTAGTTCAGCTATTTCGTTTTCTTGTTCGCTGTTTCTTATTTCCTGAAGCATTTTATATTGAAGGTCTTCTAATTCTATCTGCTCCAATCTAGCTTGTTCTTCAGCTAACCTTTTTTCTTCTGCTAATCTTTTAAGTTCTTCGTTCTTTTCTTTCTCCGCTTCAACTGCTGCTTGTGCCGACTCCTTATACATATTGCGCTTTTCGGTTTCTTTCTCGGCGTTGAAAACCTCTAAATCTACCCTAGCACTCTGTAACGTTTGGTAAGTCTCCTTAGTAGTTTCTATTTGAGTACGTAAGGCATCTAAAGCGTTCTTCTTAGTTTCTTCGTCTAATTGTCCTAGTGCTGCCTTTGCTAAAATTTCATCACGTAAAGCAAATGCTTTCTGCTTTTGTAATGCTAGTTCTTTTTCAGCAGATTCAATAATGAACTTCAACTTCTTACGTTCTATCTTTTCTATCTCCTGTTTAGATTTACCCTCTGCTTGTGCTAATCGTATAGCATCATCAAATTTCTTAGTCTCTATGCCGTTCGCACTCTTTAACGCTTGTATTTCGGCTTCAATAGATCGTAACTTGTCCTGAGATACTTTTAATTGCTCCGTTGCTAGTTTCTTAGTTTCTTTTAGTTGCTCTATGTTCTTTTGTTGAGCGGGTAATAAATCGCCTACTACCGTTAAACTAAAGTCCTCTAATAGTTTCTTGTATTTATCCCAGTTCGCTATTAACTCGCCTAGTAAAACAATAATAGCACCGATACCCGTACCAATTAACGCTTTCTTAAACGTGCTTAATGCCTTAACCGAAGAAAGAGTATTTTTACTAAATAACTTAACACTAGAAGCTAAACCTCTAAAACTTGGTATCGCCTCGCGTATGCCTTGAAAACCTTGAGAGATAGCCATAGCAGATTGCACCTTTAGTAGTGCCTCTTCTACTTGTGAACTTTCTACACCGAAAGTAGCCATAGCACCCTGAGCAAGTTCAAAACCACTCGCTAAACCACCGATAGAACCGCCTACTTTTTGGGCAACAGTTTGGCTCATTCCATCCAATACCATATCGGTATCTATGATTACTTTTTTCATTCGAGCGACTTCCTCGCTCATTTCAACGAACAGTCGAGAAGAAGTATCTCCCGCGGAAGCCATTTCGTAAAGGCGATCTTCTAACTCCCCTATGGCGAAGTTCAAAGGTTGTAAATCTTCCTTCTCTAACCTTTCAGCAGTTAGCCCAAACTTCTCTAACGCTTTTATACCCTCCGAAGCGTTAACGTTTAAATCTACAGTTTTTTCGATTGCCATTTTTTAATTCTTTGCTTTTGTTTAACTAGACCGTTTACCGTTTCCTCTAGCTTATATCTTCCTTTTGCGAACTCTATAAATTCTCCTTCATTATAAAACTCGTCTATCTCTAATAACTTTAATACTAGTTCGATCATACCTTTATTCTATTTGCATCTTCCGTTAATAAATAACCACCATCCTCAGTAAGTAAGAAACCGCTTGTACTATCCTGAATAATGTATATCTTTTCCTCTTCCGTTGTGCCGTTAGGTCTATAATACGTCAACGTAAATTCAGCCGTTCTACTACTTCCCGTTGTATTTTCTCTTATGTTAAATTCTACGATTCTTTCATTTGTAAAAGTGAACGGAGTAACTACGCTAGGCGTAACAAATGGAGAAGAACCCGATAAAACAATAGTACCTCCTAAATGTGGCTTAATTGGCTTTATAGGAACGCTTATAACATCGCCCGTACTTGGAATAGTAGGTATTACTATTTTTCTTCTGCTTTTAATCCAATCGCTTATCAAAACTAACTCAACTTCTCCAGTAGTTAAGTTGGTACGCATATCGTTAATTCTATACTTCTTATCTCGAATTATTATAGCATCGTCTAACGACAAGTAATTTAGTAGGCGTAATGGTAGAATAGTTTTAACCGTTACTATTCGTGTTTTATCACTAAATAAATTCTTTAAGTAAGGTAGATAGTATGTAATGTAAAGTGAATTACTTACACCGTTCAAAGTAAGTGAACTTATCTCCTCGTTAAAGTTTATAGAATAGTCCTCAGTATTATAAACTATCTCCTGCCCGAAAGGAACGTAACTCGTTATGTTTTGTGGCGTTGTACCATCATCTACGTAAAAGCTAACGTTAGTAGTTTGTTCATTATACAAGTATAACATTACAGGATTAGGAACGTACGGTTTGTAATCAGGTGCTTTAGTAAGTGAATAACCTACTTGTAAATTAGTGTTTTCAAATTTGTTAAATAGTAACGTTTCAAAAGGTAACTCTATCTTGAAATCACCACCATCATAACCAAAATACTCACGTAATGAACCGTAAGGCTTATTATTTATTTCTAAGTAAGCCTCATTCATAAACGATTTACTCTCCTTATACTTAAACTCTATTTCTTTGTATAGCTTCGGACGATCTACTTTTATAGAATCCATATCTACGTAAGGCGTAATATTTAATTCATCGCCCATAGCGTACCAAGTCTCTAAAGGTTCAATCTGAAAGTTAAACTCATCATCTAAAGGATAGCAAGTTAGATTAAACATCTTTAACACTCCTGAGAAGTATTCACTTACTAGAATATCGGGAGCAGTTAGATTAAAGTTTATGTAATCAAAATTAATTACAACAGAAGATACGTTATCTATGTGTGAATAATCTAGAGTAGCGGGTATTGGGTTGGGTACATCTTGTTCTAAGTAAAAAAGCGTATAAATATAGTCTATTTGAAAATCAAAAGTAAAGCCGCCAACAGAACGTACCTTAAAAGTATAAACATCATTTAAACCGAATACATTAGGGATTGCACAAGCTAAATCACTAGAAGTAAAAAAGGTGTTACCAGTTGCTTGATGCGAATTTATTAATACTCCATTTTTATAAGTATCTACCCAATAAGTGTCACTAGAAGAAACGTTACCCACGTATATTTCTACTCTATGAGTACCCGCACCATTTTGCCCTGCGTAACCAACAGGAAGAGGAGTAAACGAAAAGTAATCAATGTATTGAATGTTTACTTGATTTACCGTATTTACTATCGGATAAGTTGAGTCACTAGAAGAAGCAGTACTAGTAAGGTCAAATTCTAACGGAGTTCCCTCCGTAGGGAATACCGCGTTATCTTTATTCTTCCACCAAGTATAAAGTTTCTTAAATCTTTGATCGTCTAAAAAGTTTCCATTAAAGGAAACCCCGTATGTATCTTCTATCGCCTCAAATACTTTTGCTACACGAACCGCAGGAAATAAATCGGTGTAATCTATCGCTTGTGTTGAGTTGGAAATATCGCCTACTCCCGAAGTACCATACTGCCAAACTGTCTCACTACTAATCAAGGGGAAGCGAACATCTAGTAAAGCCGTACTTGTAATAGTGTTTATAATATCAGTAGCATCTATCTCAAATTGTAAGTTATAATCTAAGTCTCTTAGCTTATCATCTCCGAACAAGTCTTTTAACGTTACTACATCGCCGTAAAAAGTAATCTTATAACTTTGTGCCTCGCCCTTTATTAGTTCCGCTCCCTCTAGTTGTATCTTACCTCTTCTAAATGGTGTGTAGTTAATTTCTATTCTTGCGGGTTGCCTCTCTTTTGCTACAAATCCATCTAAATCGTTATTATAGTAGTGCTTAAATATTGCATTATTAGTAGGAGAAGCGGGAACGGTAAACGTTTGGCTAAAGTCGGTGTAAACCTTGCTTATATCCGTTATGTTCTGAACACTACTAGTTACCTGTATTTGTTCATCATCGAATAAATCTAAACGCTCATCATTTATGTATAGTTGTACCGATCTCATTAGATAACGTAGTTTCTTTGTTCGTGTGAGTATTCAAATTCTAACTCATAGTTAATTAACTTCTTCGTGATATGCTCCTGAAGTTCTACCGACTGAGTTCTTAGCTTTACGGGTTCATCATCTATTAATATTTTTTCGCTTAATAGAAGTTGCTTCATTACGTTTTTATAACTCTCAGGAACGAAGCCAGTATTACCCTTAATACTTCTTATTGCATTTCGGTTAAATGTTTGTCTACGGTTATCTTGAACGTTGTAATCTAAATCGCTTGGCATTAAATTAAACTCCGTTCCGCTAGCTTCGAAGTTTTGTCTACTCGCCTTGAATAAAATTAGCCTTTGCCAACTTCCGTACTTGTTTACGAAATCACATTTTAAAGGTGTGTACTTAGGTTCGCATACCTCCTCAAAAGTAAACGTCTTTTGTAGTACCGAGTTTTTGAATATCTCTAAAGTATTTCCCTCGCCTTGATAGGTTGGATGTATGTAAGGAATATAATTATAGTCGGCATCTAAAGTGAAAGTAGTAGTGCCTCCCGTACTTAACCCCGTGTATGTAGCCTCCCAAGTATCTATACCATCATCGTAATAGTATAAACCACCACTATTAACGTTTTCTTGAATATAATAAGTACCCTCATCTAAAAAGACGCTTCCGTTATCGGGGTTGTAACCATCCTCGTAATATCCGAAACCATCGAACGCTACAAAGTAGTTATTGTTTACTAGTGCCGTTCCGTTTATCTTACGAACGATCATACAATAACAGAACTCCTCACTATCTCCAGTAGTCATCGCCGTTACCTCATTATATGAAGTGTGCTTTATGAACTCCCGACAATAAGGCGAAACATCATAGTTAACCGTAAGTACGTTCGGACTTGGTATAGGTTTACTTAAAGTGTAGGTAGGAGAAGAAGGTATAGAACCGCCGTGATTCCATAAATAAACGTCTATGCTAGTAGTATCTCCGTTCGTTGCCGTTATGCTTATAAAGCGTGGACTTCTTACAAATATCTCTTCGTATGCCATTATTCAAATGTGTTTTTTAATGTGTATTCTAAGAACTCCTCTACATCTAATCCGTAAGAGAGTAGCAATGCTTCAGGTAGTTTCTTAAATTCCTTTTCAAATGGTTTAGTAAAAAATAAAGTAGGCTTAATTCCTTTCTTGAATATTGAACGTGCGATTAAGTAAGTTAAACTCTTTCTACTTAGAAACTTTCCGCCCTCATCTCTAGGTGCTATCCCCTTTCGTATTACCCACTTATCGAAAGCCTTTGGAGGAGGCATCTTATTAGTGTATGAGTAAGGCGTATTGTACTTTCTATTCTTACCACTTACTCCCTTATCTTGATAGTTCCCGTATTCATTCATTAAGAACTCTAAAGAGAAACTATTTTTACTTACGTTAAGACGAGAAGTTAACGACTTAGCAAGATCGCCCGAAGCACTATGTTTTTGAGCGTTCTGCCGTGCCTGTTTTATCACTTGCCTACGGAAAGCCTCTAAACTCTTTTTAGTTTCCTCGTTTAACATATTGTCATTCTATTAGGTACTAGAACATCGAACGTAATCGCCCACCCCGCTAAGTAATTCTCGAAGCGTTCGGTAAAAGGCTCAAAGGTTGGATTACCATCTAACGTAAATCGCTTCTTATTCTCTCCCCTCTCAAATACTTCTAACATTCTTAAACCTACCGCTAACTGGGTGTTAAGTACATCTTGTTCGTTATCGTTTCCTCTAAATACATCCGTAGTCTCGTCCGAAGTTTTATCTACTATATCCATACACATAACCGTAACGTTAAATCTTAAGGCGTGTCCTTCCTTAGTTACTTGATTTACTATTATGTGAGATAAAGGAAAAATAGTTTGCTTTCCTAAATCTATCTCGAATATATCTCCTTCGGTTACCGTATTAACAAAAGCGTCTAACTCTAGTTGGTCTTTTATCGTAGTGGTTATGTTATAGAACTCCATTTTTGTAACTCTTTCTTATTAGTTTATTCTCTAGCGTCTGCTTTTGTGATTCATAGGTTAAGTATGTAAGTGCCGTTGCCAATCTAAGTTTAGTAATTTCATCGAATCGCCTAACGTCTCCCTGAGCAAGTTGATAGATTGTAGAATACCATCCCCATTGTTTATTAAATTGGCTTTGTTCTGAGAAGTCTCCTTTTCTATCATCTCCATCTGTTTCGCTAAATAAAGTGGGATAGCTTTCAGTAACTCTATTCCTAAATGATAAAAAAAAACCATCGCACCCATAGCACACGATAACGGCATTAACTTCATTAACTCAGAATATTTATCCGAACTTTCATACTCCTCTATTATGTAATTACCGTTTTTAGTCTTTATGATAGGGCGAAATAAAACCGCCATAGCCTTGTGCATCTTATCCCAATCGCTTATGTAGTTATCTAAGTCTACATATTCGCCGTAAGTCATCTCCTCCAAACTAGGAATAAAGCCGAACGATTTACCATCTATTGTAAACTTTGGAATAAACGGATAATCATTCTTAAACATACCGTCTAAGATCGTGCTAAACTCTTCGACATCAGCACGAGAAAAAGCCTTTACTAATTCCTCGTCTACTTTGCAGAATACCGAAACCATTTTAGTTTTTAAGTCGTTACCCTCTAATCCTTCCGAAACTTTTAGGAAGTGTTGGTATTGTGCTAAACTAATCTCGCTTAAGTTTGTAGGTACTATAATACGTCCTTTCATATCTATTTTACGTTAAAATTAAAATTCGTTCGGGTGCTTTACTTAATAAAGTATTCTCCTCTAGTTGGGTTATCTAGTTGGTAGCTTACGGCATACCTAATAGCGTCTATCGCGTGGTTAAAGTCATCTACTGGAGTACTACTCTTTCTTTCTAACCAACAATAGTTATTTAGTTCCTTTATTAGTTCGGTACTATCGGGGTGTATAACTAAATCGTAATCTTGCATTATGCTTATACCATAGGTTACCGAACCTTGCCCCTTTATAGTTGGTAAGATGTTATTACCCTTTGCTTTTAGTTCGCTTATTAAACGTGGCTCTGCTGAGTCGGCAATGATTAAACCATCTTTCGCTATACGTGTGTTTAGTTCGGATATTTGCGTAGTAGTTAGGTTTGGCTTATAGTAATGTAACTTAAGGTATATCTTTTTACTAGCCTTATCTATGTTCGTTTCTACTAAGGTTGTAGGATCAACACTAAAACCGAAATCTTGCCCGAAGACCGATTTACCTACGTGCTTAAACTCGCCTATACTCCAATTCTCGAATATAACGCCCTCCGCTTTATCTAGCCAACCTCCGAGTATTTGGTGCTTATACTTCTTTGGTCTACGCTTCCTAATATCATCTATTTGATTTAGGTAACTCTCTGAGAGGTTGTTTATATTGTCTAAGTAGGTAGTATGTATGTATGTAGTATCTCCTCTAGTTTCATTAACTCCCTCGTTTACTCCCTTTGCTTCAAAGAAACGTTGGTAAATAAAATGCTCTTTCGTAGTCGGGTTAAGTATAAGTATTACCCTATTCTGTAAACCTTTTTGCCTTACCGATAAATCAATAGTATCAAATATAGTCTCGTCTACTAGTTCCTCAGCTTCATCTAGTACCCACGTTGTAACGCCTTGTAACGATTTAAGGTTGGCTACCTGATTACCCGAACTAGTTTTAATACCTCGAAAGAGTATTTTACTTCCCGTTCGTTTATTTATTACTTCATCTTTAGTAATATTGAAATCGTTTCCTCTATCAAGAAGTTCAATCTTCTCAATGAACTCAGGAATGATTGAGATCGACGCTGACCGTAGCGTGTACCGAGTAAACAATATAGTATGACCGCTTTCGTAAGTAAGTAACAAAAGTAAGGTGTTAATAGCAAAAGACTTCCCAGAGCCTCTACCGCCCGTAACAATGTAATAACGACTTTCATCTTGTAATGTTAAATATTTATCATTTATCTCCACGAATAGAGTTAATTAGTTCCTTGAAATTTATACCGCCTTCTACTTGTGCGTTTAAATCTAAACTTTCTTTTGGTTTTCCTAGCGTGTACTCTAGTACCATCTGCATAGCCTTTAAACGGTCTTTATCTTCGCTTAGAGCGACTTTTACCGCTTGGCTAAGTAAAGCCTTCACATCATCATAAGAAACCGCCTCAGAGATAGCCTTTCTATATTCGTTCTTTCTCTTGTCTATTCCTTTTGCTTTGGTGCTATGCCCTCCGTTTTCTTTTCTCTTATCCATAATTAATAGAAATTAACTTTTAATTATTTTAGCCTCGTTTATGTTTAGTAGGGTTACTATCTTTTCTACTTTTCTATTGTCTTTAAATTCAGTAGTTTTTTTGTATTTCCCTTTAACCCATTTTGGTTTTAAGTTGTTTATGTTAAATGAGTATATTCCTTGTGGAGTTTGGTTAATGTAGTATATTTTTGCTTTATCCTTATGCACTATTAACTTATCGTATTTGTGTTTCTCCATTATTAAGTTATCATAGTGTATAGGTCTGCATTTTAATTCTATTATTGCTTTGTGCTTTTTAGAGTAGCAATCGTAGCCACAATATTTACCTGTTGACCTTTCTAAGTCAGGTACGATATTTTTAAGTATACGATATAACTTATACTCATTCACTATCTATCTGCTTTAGTTTTCTTTGTGCCCACTCTATACCTTCGTCTCCTCCCCAAGCTAACCACATTAAACGACCACATCCATCTCCTAGTTCTTTATTTGAGTTTTGTCTATGTCTTTCAAATGCTGCCATTCTCGCTATGGTATCTCTTGAAATGTTTTCTCTATTTGCTAATTGGCTGGCTCTTTGTTTTTAAAGGTTTGTTCGTCTATATACTTTGTTACTCCATTACAAGTAACTTCAATACCATAATCTCTTTGACAGATGTAGAACTCAACACCATCTACTGTTTTAATTACAATCTCATT
>Ga0209653_1000636_pt1 | contig 30576 bp, 40 predicted proteins | sample SaaInl6LU_22_DNA_FD_184644 | JGI IMG/M metagenome (GOLD analysis project Ga0209653, IMG submission 184644) | Marine microbial communities from expanding oxygen minimum zones in the Saanich Inlet - ESP_116LU_22_DNA (SPAdes) (version 2) | ecosystem: Environmental > Aquatic > Marine > Intertidal...
CTTACACAATCAGATTTAGAATTTTATTCAAAGGAATTCATGAGAAGAAGAAAAATGTTTAAAGAACTTAAGGGTATTTAAATGACAGAAGAACAAATTGATAGAATTATAGAAATGGCTTGGGAAGATAGAACACCATTTGAAGCCATAGAATTTCAATTTGGATTAAAAGAAAATGATGTAAGAAAATTAATGAGAAAACATATGAAGGAATCTAGTTTTAAAATGTGGAGAGAAAGAGTTAAAGGTAGAAAAACTAAACACTCTAAAACTAGTGATGGAACTAGATTTAAATCAAAAAACCAAAAAGCAAATAGATGAAAAATTTAATAATAATATCTCACCCTGACAAGAAATCTTTTTGTTATAATGGTATCTATAAGACCATTCTAAAAACATTAAAAGACAACAAAGAAGAGGTCAAGGTTCTAGATTTATATAGAGATGATTATTCTCAATCCAGAAAAAAGCTTATTAAAGGATATCAAAAGGAAGTAACATGGTCTGACAGAATTTATTTTGTATCTCCAGTTTGGTGGTTTAGATTAACTCCAAGATTAGAAATCTTTTTTGACGAGGTTATGACACCTGGATTCGCGTATAAATTCATACCAATCATTGGTAAATATGCATACCCAAAACCATTCTTAAAAGATAAAAAAGTTAGGACATATATTACACATGGTGCTCCAAGTTTACCAGTCGTTACATTATATTTAAACTCAGTAAAACTAAGATTAGTTATGGGAGTTTATACATTTATATTTGGATGGAACTTAAATAGATGGAGAAAAACAAAACAATTCTGGTCAGTTCCATTTGCATCTGATGAAAAGAGAGCAAAATATTTAAAAACAGTAGAAAAAGATATCATTAAAGATATTAAAAAAGCATAACATGAAGAAGAACAAACAATTTTTATACGATTATTTAAATGCATACGCTCCAGTTGCTCAAGAAACTGAAGGACAAAAGATATGGACTGATTACATCACTCCATTTTCTGATTTCATGTATACTGATGCATATGGAACTTCATACGGTTTACTTAAGCGTAAATTAAAGAAATATGAGTCACTTGATGTAAATACACACAAAGTAGTTATTGAAGCACATTGTGATGAGATTGCTTGGATTATTACCAATATTGAAAAAACAGGTATGATTAGAGTACAAAGACACGGTGGTTCAGACAATATGATTGCACCATCTAAAACTGTAATGATTCATACACACGATGGTAAAAAGGTTAAAGGAGTTTTTGGATGGCCAGCAATACACACAAGAACAAAAAGAGTTGAACAGGGATATGATCTACATGAATTATGGGTAGACTGTGGTCTTAAAGATAAGGCATCAGTATTAAAAGCAGGCATTGAAGTAGGAAATTTAATTACATTCGATACTCAATTAGAAGAGATTGGGGACTACTATGTTGGTAGATCTTTAGATAATAAAATAGGTGGATATATCATCGCAGAAGCGCTTAGAACTATTGTAGAGTCTGGTATCAACTTACCATATGATTTATATGTAGTAAACAGTGTACAAGAAGAAGTAGGTCTTTATGGTGCTAAGAAAATAGCTAAAATGCTACAAGCAGATTTAGCGCTCGTACATGATGTATGTCATAACGTGAATACTCCAAAGATGGATAGAGCTAAATATGGCCCAGTAGACGGTGGTAAAGGACCTTCATTAGAATACACTTCTCAAAATCACAGGGGTATTTTAAATATGTTAAAGGAAGTTGCTAAAGATGTAAATTTACCATTACAACACCATGTTGGTAGTTATGGTAATGATACAGTTGCCTTCTTTTTAGAAAATACTCCAACTGCAATTTTAGCAACTCCACTTAAATATATGCACACTACTGTAGAAATGGCTCATAAAAAAGATGTAAAAATATGCATCAAACTATTTGTTGAGTTTTTAAAAGCACTGACACCTCAAAAAATAAACGAGATAAATAACCTATAAAATAAATTAATATTATGAATAAATTTAACAATTTTTTAGCTAATCACGGAACAAAAATAATTTTAGCACTTTTAGTTCTAACTTATTTTAAATCATGTGGAATTGATTCTGAATTAACAAAAGTTAAAAAAGAATTAAGAGCAACTGAAGCAGAAATTGATACTCTGGCTTCTCAAATCGTAAACGAAGAAAGAATGATCTTCTTAATCAAAACGGTTCCAGCTTGGAAAACATTGAGAATTGAAGAGATCTCAGATAAAGAAAGAATTTCTATTAACGCACTAGAAGAAAAAGAAGACTAATCATGGCATCTGAAGATAAAACACAAAATTTTAATGAGGATTTAAACAAACCTCAACCCATTTCAACACCAGAGTCTGAAACTTCACAAATTAGTCAAATATTGTCAGGATGGGGTAACAGAATTAAGGACGCTTTTGGTATGTTAGATGATGAAACAAAGGCCCTTAGTGAAAAGAGATTGTTACATTGTAATACATGTTATATGAGAACTGGTAATACATGTGATCCTAGAAAATCTATGACAAACAACATAACAGGTGAAGTGGCAAGAGGATGCGGCTGTAATATTTCTGCAAAATCAATGTCTCCTAGTTCTAAGTGCCCTTTACATAAATGGGACAAATAAAATAAAATAATTATGAGAGATACACTAGTAAAAAGATTTGTAATAGGAACATTTGTTAGTTTATATGCGTTAGTATCTGTAATTTCTACAATACACGTAATTGACTTTTTTGAATTGTCTAACCCATATTGGTTAGCAGTTACGTTAGCAATTGGATTTGAGATTGGAGCAGCGGCTTCTTTGGCATCTTTGGTAATCCTAAAGAAAATGAACAAAACAATTGTTTGGTCATTATTTATTGCTATTACATTAATGCAAATGCAAGGTAACATGTATTATGCATTTATTAATTTAACAGATTTTAATTCATGGTCAGAATTATTTAATTTAATAGAAGAAGATGTAATTGATCAAAAAAGAATTTTAGCATTTGTTTCAGGCGCTATTTTACCTTTAATTGCATTAGGATTTATTAAATCTCTAGTAGATTATATTAAACCAGAAGATGAAGATGAGGATGATTTAATTTCTGAAGGTATCTTAGGGAATATTGATTCTGAAGAAGATTTAGATGGATTTGAAACTAAACCTTCAGATGAATTTTTTGAAGACATTTTAGATAAACCTATTAATAAAAATTCATTTGCGAATATAGACAAAGAAGAAGAGCTAGAATCATGGAACGATATTTCAAAAGAGCTAACTGAAGAGTATGACGCATATGTAGATCGCCACGCTGGAACTTGGTTAAAAAATCCACCAGAAAAATCAGTAGATACCGAAGAAAAATTAATAGAAGAATTAGATGTTGCATTAAACGACGGTTTAGAAGATGAAGAATGGGACGAAGATCATGCATTAGATCAAGTTATGAATGATATGGTATCTGACTTTACTGATGAGGATGTTAATGCTATTATTGATGCTGTTGAAAGTCCAAATGATCCTATTGACACTTTAGTAGATGCAGCTGAAAAATACAAGGAAACATTACCAGAACAAGAAGAAATTAATCCAACTTCAGTAGGTTCTATTGTACAAAAAATAGAAACACCGCATCTTCCACAAGAAGAACCTAAAGTAAAATCAGAAGATCAGCTTTGGAAAGAGGCTATGGATAAAAAAGCTAAAGAAGAAATGGAAGCTTTTATAAAAAATAAAAATAAAAATAGATAAATTATGTTAGTGTAATGCAAGTAAGTAGATTAAAAATTAATATTGAGAATCTTTACATTTCAAAACCTTTAGAAAGAGAGACTTTTACTAAAGTTATAAATGAAAATCCCAATACAATTCATTCATTATATTTAATTACCAATGAATTAAAATCTATGCATTATTACTTATCATTAGATGATCATCCCAAATGGACACTGCGTGCATACGTTAGTGTCCATCATGGTTACTGTGGAAAAGCTAAACAACAGATATCTTCTATTAAAAGTATGTCTTCTAAAAATAAGCAAAGACCAGAAATTTCTATTACATACAAAATAATAGATAAGTCTAATATGAAAGAAGTCTTTTCTTTTAGACATAGGTCTACTAATAGAAAGGAAATATATAATTTAATAGAAAGATTCTATAAGAAAACAGAAGAATTATGCAAAGTAAATACGTTTTAAAAATAGGCCAAAACGGTGATTTAGTAAGAATATTACAAGAGTTACTAAACATAGATGCTGATGGTGTATTTGGACCAAACACAAGAACTTCGGTAGTAGAATTTCAGAAGAAAAATAATTTAAAATCAGATGGTGTTGTTGGACCTATGACATGGTTGAAATTAGACTACAATCCATTAGAACTTGAAGCCGATACTGATGTAACAACAGGAGCATCATGGATACAACAATATCCTTTGCCTGATGGAGAATATGTAAAAGAGATTACTTCAAAAGAATGGATATTTTTACATCATACTGCTGGTAGACATAATCCAAAAAAAGTAATAGATCAATGGTCTAGAGATCAAAGAGGTAGAGTTGGAACTCATTATGTTATAGGTGGAGTTTCATCTACTGTTAATATGGATTTAGCGACCGAAGAAGATTTAAAATGGAATGGTAAAATTCTACAAGCAATTAAAGACGAATACTGGGGATATCATTTAGGTTCTGTTAAATCTTCTAAAATGCACAAAGGTAGTATTAGTATTGAGTTATGCTCAGCTGGTTACCTAGAAGAAAAAGACGGCAAATTTTACACATGGTATGGCGCAGAAGTTCATGAATCACAAGTATGTAGATTAGATAAAGAGTATAAAAATTATAAATATTATCATAAATATTCAGATGAACAAATAAAATCTACTAAAGCACTTTTATTATTATTATCAGACAAGCATGGTATTAATTTAAAGGAAGGTATTGTTAAAATGTTATTAGAATCTACGAGACATGGTGCTTCACAATATTATTTAGTAACTGGCAGTCCAGATGTATTTAATTATAAAGAAGATATGAGTAGAGGTAAAATAAAGGGTGTTTTGACACATGGTCAAGTTAGAATGGATAAATCAGATGTATTTCCTCAAAGAGAATTGATAAGCATGTTATTATCGCTATAATTGAAACTAAGAGATTTTTTTTAATATAACTACTAAACACATATATAATGTCAGAACAAGCAACTCAAGAAAAGCCACAGATTTCCCCATTTGAAGAGGTAAAATCTATGACCGAAACACAAGCCCTTAATATTTTAATTCAAGCCGCTAACGCCGCACAAGGTGCTGGAGTATTAAGCGTAAGAGATTCAGTATTCGTAGCTGCAGCCGCAGAATTATTAACCAAGCCATTTGAGCAAAAATCATAACACATGAAAATAGAAGTATCTAACGGTGAAATTATTGACAAGTTAACTATTTTAAAAATTAAACTTGATCAGATCACAGACGCAGAAAAATTGGTAAATATACAAAAGGAGTATGATTATCTATTAAATATAGTTGAATCTATTTACTCCGAATTTAAGGATGATCATGCAGTTGTAAAAGAATTAAAGTTTTTACACGAAGATCTACTTAATGTAAATAAAACTTTATGGAACATTGAAGATCTTATTCGTGAATGTGAAAGACAAGAGTCTTTTGGTACAGATTTTGTTGAACTTGCACGTTCAGTATATTACACGAATGACGACAGATCAGATGTTAAGAAAAAAATCAATGTATTAACAGGATCTTTGTTCGTTGAAGAAAAATCCTACGAAGAATACTAATGCATGTCAGAACAGATAGCGATATGTATCGATACACCTGCATTAGGTGACACTTTGGCCGCAATTCCTACACTTAGGAAATTGTCAAAGGCATACGAATCAAAGCTAATAGTCTTTTCTAGTAAACCATTCTTATTTGAAAATCATCCACTGGTATCAAAAGCCTTAAAGCTTGATGATCCATTAAGAGATGATCCATCGGTAAAAGTTTATCGTACGTTTATGCCAATAGTAGGTCAAACGTACGATTTACGGGGTGAAAAGGTGGAATTTAGATCATCTAATATGGATATTAGACAATTTCACGCTGTTTCTCTAGGTTTTAGTTTAACCAATGATGAGATGGAAATGGATCTTTATATTGAAAGCGAAAGAGATTTAGGATTTGAAGATTATGTTATAATTCACCCTACTCATACTTGGCCTACTAGAACATGGGACCAAGACAAATGGCAAGAATTAGTAAATCGTTTGAATGCTAAAGGTATACCAGTAGTTGCAGTTGGTCGAGATTCACATGAAGTTGGTACATTTTCAGTAGATAAACCAGTAATGTCTTTAGATATTAAACTAGGTGTCAATTTATTAAATGACCCAAATAATGATCCAGCTGAATTACGTTGGATGATGAATCATAAGGCTCGAGCTATTATTACAATGGATTCAGGTTTACTACATATCGCAGGAACTACAGATGTTAATATTATTCAATTAGGAAGTTCAATAGATCCTAAACTAAGAGCACCGTATAGAAAGGGTACACAAGATTACAAATACACTTATGTTGGTGGAGGTTGTGATATCTTTTGTTCTAGTAATATGAAATACAACGTAAAAGAGCATAGAACTATTCAAGCAGTTCCACCACAAATATATTGTCTAGAAAATAAACCAACATTTGAATGTCACCCCTCTGTTGATAAAACATTTAATGCTGTTTTGGATTTATATAGTGATTTGCCACTAGATCAAACTTATACCACAAAAGATATGTCAGATAAAAAGAAACTATTATTCCTAGCACCTCATTTAAGTACAGGAGGTATGCCTCAGTTTGTGTTAAAGAGAGTTGAGGCTATGTCAACTGTTTCTGAATATGAAATTCATGTAGTTGAGTATACACAATATAGTACAGTTTACAATGTACAGCGAGATCAATTGATTGAAAAATTAGGTGATAGATTTCATTCTATAGGATATTTAAATTCACTTGACATTACACAACGAGGTGAGATGTTAATGAAAAAAATAGAAGAGATTAATCCAGATATTATTCACATAGATGAATGTCCTGAATCGTTTGACGGCTTTAATCAATTAGATCGTTCAGCAATGGATTGGTTGTATGGAAAATCATGGAAAGTTGTAGAAACATCTCATAATATATGGTTTGATTCTGCAAACAAAGTAAATGATCCTGATGCATATTTTATGTGTACGCCATATCACTTAGAAACGTTTTCAGAAAGAGGTGGACTAAAACCAGTTATAGAATATCCAATAGTTGATAATAAACCATCTACTTTAGAAAAAGCAAAGGCAAGAGGTACTTTGGGACTTTCAATAGATAAAATACATATTTTAAATGTTGGTTTATGGACTCAAGGTAAAAATCAAGCAGAAGGCGTTAATATCGCTAGAATAGTTGAAGCGTCACATCCTGGTCAATTTCAATTTCATTTTGTAGGAAATCAAGCTGAGAACTTTGAAAGCTATTGGGGACCAGTAATGAAAAACTTACCAGATAATGTTACTGTATGGGGTGAAAGAACAGACGTTAATACATTTATGAGCGCATGTGATGCATTTATGTTTAACTCAACATGGGAGTGTAGTCCGTTAGCACTGCGTGAAGCAATTGGTCACGGTCTAATTACATTCTCTAGAGATCTACCACAGTATAAGGACATGTTCACACCTTACATTGTTCCATTCACTGACGATCTCCATGAAAATGTTGATCAATTAATCAGAACACTCAAATCATCTGAGGATCAAGGAAAAAATATCCCAGACGATGATCTACAACGCTTCACTCAACAACATATCGATTGGTACCAACAAACACTTGATACCCCTCGAGGTCCAAAACAACCGGTCAAGCCCTCTTGGAAAATAGAGTATATCGATGGACCTAAATTAACGTGTGTCAACGCAGGTTCAGAAGGACTACGGGCGGAATTCTGGGATGGCTCTGATTTAATCTACGCCCCTGAAAATTTACAAACAGGTTACTGGTACAAACCAGCCAGACGTTGGTGGACTGAGTGGACTCTGAAACTTTACACTGGTGATCGACTGGTTCATGAAGAGACCCTAACACTCGAAGACCAAGAGCTGACCATAGAAATGGCGAGCTCATCACTCGGAGACACCATATCGTTTATGGGACAGTTACACGCAGTGATGTATACACACAAGCCATCACGATTATATGTGAAGACACACAAACCCTGGTTGTTTGATAAGACATGGTACATGGACCGTGGGATAGAGATCATTGACTGGTCAGTGCCTACAAAGGGTGCGCTGATGACTATCGGAGTCTTTTACACTATGGAACGACCATGGAACAGAGATGAACATAAATACGATTGGAGACAAATACCCCTGGGGAAAATCGCTGCTGACAGAATAGGTGTACCATATGTGGAACAAAGACCCAAACTAGCGGCGGAATTTTTACATAAAACATCAAATCCAACCGGCGAACGCTCAATAGTCATTGCTACTCAATCAACTGCACAAGCTAAATATTGGAACAATCCAACGGGTTGGCAAGAAACTGTAGATTGGTGTAATAAAAATAATGTAAAAGTATTTCATGCTAGCAAAGAGGGTGCAGAACTAACTGGCATAGAGCAATTACCTGAACCATTAGAGACTGTGGCATTGGCTATTAATAACGCAGACATGTTTATTGGAATTTCCTCTGGCTTGTCTTGGTTCGCTTGGGCATTGGGTGCTAAAGTAATGATTATTAGTGGATTTACAGATCCTTATGTGGAATTTGAAGATGCCATTTATATTAATAACCATCAAGTATGTCATGGTTGTTGGGGTTGGGATACCTTTGACAAAGGTGATTGGAATTGGTGTCCTTCATGGAAAGGAACTCAAAGGCAATTTGAGTGTACTAAAACTATTGGCTCTGACAGAGTTATAGAAAAAATAAGCAATCATTTAAATGGAAGCATATGATATGTAGTAAATGTAAACAGGTAATGGAATGGATCCCAGGTAATCAGAACGGAAACTATTACATATGTAGACCGTGTAACAATATAGCATTTAAATAGTATGAAAACAAAAAAGGCAGTAGTAACAGGTGGAGCTGGTTTTATAGGTCATCATTTGGTAAAACACTTATTAGATGATAACTGGCAAGTGGATGTGATCGATGATCTGAGTACTGGTGAACTAGATAATTTACCATCAGATGTTAATTTAACCTTTCATAAACTAGATATTTCAGTAGATGAATTACCTAAAATTGAATTTGATCAATTATTTCATTTAGCGGCACCTGTAAGTGTACCTGAAAGCTTAGAAGATCCAATGAAATATTGGAATGGTATTTCAGTCGCTAGTAGAAGAGTTATGGAATGGGCATATGAAATGGGAGCTACTTCAATGGTAGCCGCATCAACTGCAGCTATTTATGGAGATTCTACAGACATGCCATTAAAAGAATCACATCTTCCGATCCCAATGAGTCCATATGCTGAATTTAAATTGGAAATGGAATGGATGATGAAATCATATAATAGACCTGAATTTAAATGTGCAGCATTAAGATTTTTTAATGTTTTTGGAGAAGGACAAAGATCTACTGGAGGTTACAGATCAGCTGTGCCAATTTTCTTAGAACAATATCAATCATATCAACCTATTACAGTAACAGGTGATGGCACACAAACTAGAGATTGGATCTATGTAGGAGATATTGTAAATGCTGTATTAGAAATGTCAAAAGCAGATTATCAACAAGAAATGCCTATCTATAATGTAGGTAGTGGTTCAGAAACTCAAGTAATTGAAGTTGCTGAAGCATTTGGAGGTGAACATATACACATCGCAAAAAGAGAAGAACCGATGAGATCAGTTGCAGATATTAGTTTAATAACCCAAAATTTAAACTGGAAACCTGAAACAAATCTTCTTTCTTGGATAAAAGATATTAAGTAACATAACAAGATATACATTATGAAAAAGAGAAAGGCTAAAAAAATTGCCGTTCATGCAGAATTGAGAAAAGAGAGTCAAAAGTTTGACGGTTATCTTAAGTATGAAATTACAGTTAAGAACCCTGATGGTTCAATTGAAAAAGTGCCAGCTTATGGTAAAGGATTACAAGATGCTTTATCAAGAGTAGTACACGATGAAAAAGTTGAACATATTGAAACAAATGTAATTAAAAAAATACCCGAAACGGGTTGGGCATTTGCATGGTTTTTAGGAATGTGTCTACTTGTAATTTTAGGGTATGAAATAGTGCCATATAATTACACTGGCTATTGGATTATAGGTACAGTTTTTCTATATGCATTCATGACATTATCAGTATCTAATTGGTTTAAATTAAGAAATAGAAATAAGTGATACAAAATAAATTTATATTACTTTTTTCTTTATTTTGCTTAAGCACATATGGTCAAGGCGTAAAGACTATAACAACAGATATATTTACAGTTGAATATTCAGAGGTTTATCAACAGCCTTTGAATATTTCATATAAAGTTGAGTGTACAGACGGAGATGTTAGTAGATTTGGCATGTCGTTTAAGAAATATCCAGGTGTGATTACATCAGATGACGCAGATTATATTGATAATATATGGGATAAGGGTCATTTAGCGCCTGCTGCAGATTTTAATTGTTCCGAAGATATGTTGAAAGGTACGTTTACATATTTAAATTGTGCGTTGCAACATGAAGGACTTAATCGTGGACCTTGGAAGGAATTAGAAAGATTTGAAAGAGACCTTGCCAAAGTTTATGATAAAGTTGAAGTAAGAATTAAAGTACTTTTTGATGATAAAGATGCTTGGTTATCTACAGGTGCTTTAGTGCCAACTGGTTTTATAAAAATGATTACAGTTTATCAAGGTGGGAACATGATGAATTGTTTTAGTTTTAAGTTCCCTAATCAAAATGTGGCAGGCGAAGACTGGTCACATTTTAGAATCATTGAAGAATGAAAAAACTACTAGTATTATTAGCTCTAATTAGCACATTCACAACACAAGCAAGCCACATTTTAGGTGGTATTATTCAAGTGGCTCAAACAAGCCCAGATTCAACATCAATCGGATTGTATATTGTTTCTGAGTCATTTCCACCAATGCCGACATCGGTTTCAGTCCAGAAATGGGTTATGAACTCACAAGGTTGGTATGAATTAGATGGGTATATTACGTTAGATAAATTTAACACGAGTACGCATCAAGGTTTCAATACTGCTAATTATGGTAGTGACTATTTAGACCTTGATTCAGGTCAATATAGATTCATTTATACTAACTGCTGCTGGCCAATGTTAAATAACTCATCTAATTCTACAAATTCAGATGTGGTCATTTCAACAGATTACTGGCACGTTCCAAATAACACGACTCCATTTATGGAAGCACCACTTTGGGTTAATGTTGAGAGTAATGCAGTAAATGTTATGAAACCGGTGTGGGGAATATTTAACTGTCACTTTTCAAATCCAAATCCAGGTGATTCAGTTAACTTTTATATGACTGAACTTTATTCATCATATTCAAATGGCGTCTTTGTACCTCAAGTTCAAACTTCAACTAACATACTTGCAAATAATGATTCGATCACGTTTGTTGGCACAACTTTAGGAAGCGTTGGCTATGGTTTTCAGATTGACAAATACCGTAATGGTTATTTGATGACAACACAGAGAATTCAGTGGACTTTCAAAGTAGTCTTATCGACATTAGATATAGAAGAAGTAACACCAAAATACAATAGTGATTTATATAGAGTTTACGATATGAACGGTAGATTCTTAGGCACTTCAACCAGAGATCTTCCAAATAACAAAATCTATATTATTAGATATGATAGAGGATACTCACAAAAAATTTATATACAATAATGATAAAAGGAGTAATAGCAGGTAACTTTGATGTGATGCATCCAGGTTATATTAAGATGTTTAAAGAAGCGGCAAATAATTGTGACTGCCTGATAGTAATGCTACATACAGATCCTTCTATTGAAAGACCACACAAACTAAAACCTATTCTAAACGTAGATGAAAGAATAGAAATGCTATTAGAACTCAAGTCTATATGTGGTGTACATATCTATACATACGAGGCTCAGTTATTGGACTTATTAAAAATGGGAGAGTTTGATATTAGATTTTTGGGTGATGATTATAAGGGTAAACCGTTTACTGGCGATAATCTTAATATTCCTATCCATTACTTAAATAGAGACCATGGTTGGTCAACTACTAAATTTAAAACATTAATAGCTAAAACAATAGAATAAATGGATATGAATCATGTGTTTAGATCTGGTAAATATGTAGGTAAAACAGTAAGTTATGTCTACTCGCGAGATCGGAGATATTTTAATTGGGTTTTAGAAAATAGGCCCGAAATGTTAAAGAGTCACAAGAAAAAGGAGACACACTTATCAACGAGTGGTCCATATAAAAAACCAACATACGTCGATCCACCTGATTTATCAGATAAAGAAAGAGGTGTTATAAAACCAGCTTCTATTAATGAAGCATTTGATTTATAAATGTGGTGGGTGTATATAGTAGAATGCGTAGATAATTCGTTGTACACTGGTATTACAACAAATATAGATAGAAGAATAAAAGAACATAACACTTCCAATAAGGGTGCAAAATATACTAGATCTAGAAGACCGGTCTCTCTTGTATATAAAGAAAGTTGTGAAAATAGATCTATTGCATCTAAAAGGGAATATGAAATTAAAAAATTAAAAAGAGCTGATAAATTATTATTAGCTTTTAAATCAAAATAATATGGAATTAATAAGTACGCATCCTGTAAAAAAATCAGATTTAGGATTTCACGGTAATCTTTTTGGAGGAAAGCTTTTAGCATGGGTAGATGCTGCAGGTGCTGCATATGCTTCACAGGTTTGCGATACCCCGAGAATGGTAACTATTCTTATTGATGAATGTGTTTTTCAAAAACCAGCAAAAGAAGGGCATCTGTTAAAAATATATGGTGCTGTTGAAAAGATGGGAAACTCTTCAGTTACCTTAAAAATAGAGGCAAGATCACATAATGTGTATGATGGTAGACAAGCTATTATTTTAGCAACTAATATTAAATTCGTCAGAATTGATGAACAAGGAGAAGCCATACCTATAAGTCAAAGAGTAAGAGGTAAATATAGATCTGATATATAACATATGGGTGTTTAATTTAAAAAACATTAACAACTATGGAAAATACAGAGAAATTCTTAACGCTCTTCTCGGAATTCGACATGATTGTCGTAGAGAAGAATACACAGAAAAGGCCAGTACAGAAAAAAAATAATACTGCAATTAATGTTAATCAAACTAAAAGCGAATTAAAAAAAGCTTTAAAAAGATTAACCGAAGAGTACAACAGAGCTAAGAAGTCTTTTAAACAAAACAAATTAAGTCGCCAAGAATTATTTGATTTTGAATGGAGATTATTTGAGATCCAAGAAGAAATCAATAGATTAGATGACGAAGCAACAGCATAATGAACTATTTAAAAAATTATGATCAATTTATCAATGAAAAGTTTCTAGAGACTAGATACTCGGCAGGACTTGCAATTGTGTTTGATGGTATGATTTTATTAGGTCACAGTGCAGGTAGAAAGTCCAACACTGGATATGGTATATCAAAGGGTGGTATTGATGATGGTGAAACTAAATTAGAAGCTGCTATTAGAGAAACTCAAGAAGAATTTGGTATAAAAGTTCCAAAAAAACTTATTAGTAAACAAGAAAACGTTTTCTTCGTTACTTCTAGAAAATATAAGTATAATAAAGTTGTTTATTATTATATAGTTAATATAGACGACTTGTCTCAAATAGGTCTTAAAGATTTTCACGTTCCAAAAAATCAATTACAACTTAAAGAGGTTGATTCTGCTAGATTTATGTATAGAGGAGAAGCAATAAAATATATAATGCCAAGTCAAAATGCCGTTATACAAAATTTAACATCCAAGGGTTTAATATGAAAGAATTAATATCTCAATATATAGGAGAATGGGGATGGTTGACAGCCGCAGCTATTGTTGCGTTCGCACTTAAAGATTTAGTTTCTAATTTTGTAATAGGAGCTCAATTTTTATATGGCAATGATTTTAATATAGACGATATAGTTTATATCAAAGGTGCTAAAAAAGCTAGAATAGTCAGACAGAGCATTTGGAAAACCACATTTTATGTTTATGGACATAATAGAAAATTCGTAGTACCTAATAATATGCTATGGAGATTAGAAATAGAAAAAGAAATACCTAATAATGAAACATCTAAAGAACTTTAAATTATTTGAAGACGCACAAAAGGTAGCTGAGCTTAATGCAAAAGCTAGAGATATAGATTCAAAAAGAAATGATCTTAAATCTAAAGCTGCTGAAACAGCAAAATCTGCAAGAAATGAAGATGATCCTTTAAAATCTGAATTATTAGTACTTAATACACAGAAATTAGCAATGCAAGCTGAAATAGCTAAAATAGATCTTAAAATTAATGCTATAAAAATAAAGCAAGAAGCTAATAAATAAACATTATTAGAATTAGTTGTATAATGTAAGATGAAGTACGTAAAAAAATATAATGATTACATAAACGAGGTTAATAGAGCTGGTAAACCTTACCATGGTTCTAAAATACTTGTATTTGATCTTGACGACACACTGGTCATATCTTCTGCAAAAATTAAAGTATGTAATAAGAAAACAGGTGAATGTTATTCATTAACACCTGAAGAGTTCAACACATATGAAAAAGGCGAGCATGAAGAATTAAACTTTGATGAGTTTAAGTCCTTAGAAATTATGAAAGCCGGTAAATTAATAGAATATTATCTTAAAATATTCAAAGAAGCTTATAAGTCAAAATTAGCAGTAGGAATTGTTACGGCAAGAGATGATCGTAAGATGATTTACAAATGGCTAAGAGAACATGTTGGATTTAGAATTGACAATGATTTAATTTTTGCAGTTAATGATCCAGTACACAAATTCAAAGGTAATATATCTGATCGTAAAAAAGCAGCATTCAAAGAACTTATAGAAATGGGTTATAATGACTTACAATTCTATGATGATGACGATGCTAACCTAAGATTAGTTAAATCACTTGAAGATGAATATGATGGGATAAATATATCAACAATAAAAGCAATAAAATAATATGAGTACATTCGGAGACATTAGAAATAACTTTCAAATTGCAATGAATAATGCAAATAGATTAAATGAACTTGAATTTAAGGATAACGCTGCCTATAAAGAATATGTAAGGAATCTTAAGGGTGGAAAAACAAATGACTCTACTGAAGTTTTTATAGCTGGTAAATTAATATCTACCGAAAAGATTCAAAAAGATCTTGATGCTATTATGAAAAAAAGAGAAGCATCTAGATCTGTAGTAAAAGACGAAGTTGTTTCCGATTTTAATTTAGATCAGGTTGCTTGGGAAAATAAAGAAGATAAAGAGAAATTTAAGAAAGGAATAACGAAGTTATTATCTGGAGAGAAGTTAAGTAAAGAAGAACTTGCAAATGTAAATAAATACGCTGCGGTAAAAGATAGTGATGGAAATGCAGCAATATATCTTTCAACAGAAACTCCAGGTGATTTTAGACAAGGTGTAAGAAAGAAAATAGATTTGAAAGGATCTCAGGCAGCAATTGATGTAATGAAAGAACTTGCAGATAATGGAATGTCACTTGCGGATGCAGTATCAACTGCAGAACAGGTTAAACCCAAACTTACAGAAAAACAATGTACTATAAGTAAAATTTCAAAAGGTAGAACTACTTATAAAATTGAAAAAGGAGAGAAAGATAAAGACGGTAAAGTAAGTTCAGTTAAAGTTGGTGATAAAATCATGAGAAGACAAAAAGCTCCTTCAAAGGAAGCTTTAATAAAAGAGCTGATGAAAAATAAATCAAAAGAAGAAGCAACAAAAGAAGCTGAAAAGACTATAAAGGGAATTAAAAGATATAATAAGTTAATAGATGTATATGCTGAACAAGATGTTGTTAAAGCAGTAGAATTAGTTGAAGGTGCAGACACCGCTACTAAAGAAGGTAGAGAAAAAATAGCAAATCAAGGTCCTAAAATTATAGCAAATAAATTATCTGAATTTATTAAAGATAGAAATCCTACAGTAGCCGAAAAAAAGGTGTTAGATAGAATAGAAAATTTAGGGAATATTACAGATCCTGAAGAATATGAAAAAGAAGCTATGGATTGTTTGAAAGAAATGGGTAATACTCCTTCTATTAAAAAAGCAGCACCTGCTATTGCAGAGTCTTTAGTGTTGTGTGCTATGAACAAAAAAGGAATTCCAACCATTGCTCCAGCTGGAGAAACATTTAAAGTTGCAGATCTAATTCAATTACCAGAATCAGATTTAGATCCAAACGATACAGAATATCTCCAAAAACTAGCAGAAGGAGGAGAAGTTATAGTAAGTATGACTACGGCCGGAGGTTTAAGTGTTAAAAAAGATGGAGGTGCAGCATCAGGATTTGAAGCTAAATTAGGTATGTCTACTTTTAAAAATAAAGATACTAAAGATAAATTACAAAAAATATTAGATTTTCATAATCATAGTATTGCAACGACTAAAAAAGGAGAAGAATTATCTACAGAAAGAATTAATGAAGCAAAATCAGAATTAGACGCTGTTGAAAAATGGGCTAAAGAAAATTTAGATGAAGACATGTTTCCACTTACATTCCCAAATGGAAGAACACCTGCAGAATGGGCTAAAGATACAGTAGAAGGATGGATAAAACCTACCACAGGTAAAATGAAGAAAATAATACCAGATGAAATTGATGAATCTAATAAAGCAGATTTAATTAAAGGGTTAGAACAGTATGCACGAGGAGGACTTATGGCAGAAGCAATACATAATAAAGATTTAGACTTTCAAGATTATCATAACGCAAACGCAAATACTAGAACTGGTGAAATTGAATTAAGTGATGGAATTAATTGTGTAAATGATATGGCATTTTCTGCAAACCCTGGATTTGATGCTAAGAAAGATAAAAACGGTAGATGGATAGTTAGGCCAAATGCAGTATACGCTGGTAATCTTAAGAAAAAATGTTCTTAAAGAAATAAACCATTCTAAATTTATTCGTATAATATCTATAAACGAATATAAAAATGCAAGATTACACATACATACTAGGTCCTTGTAGTATTGAAAGCGAGGACAACTTCATGTTAGTTGCTGAAACACTTCATCCATTAATGAATGGAAAAGATTGGTATCTTAAAGGTAGTTTCGATAAAGCCAATAGAACTTCAATTCACTCTAATAGAGGTCCAGGTTTAGACGAAGGTATTAATATTATGAGAAACGTCAAAGACAGATTTCCTGATATTAAAATAGTTACTGACATTCATGAAACAAGTCAAGCATTACCATTATCTGATGTGGTAGATGTAATCCAAATTCCAGCGTTCTTATGTAGACAAACAGATCTATTAGTAGAGTGTGCAAAACATTTCAATACTATTAATGTCAAGAAAGGGCAATGGTTATCGGCAGATGCTATGAAACACGCGGTTACTAAAATTAAAGAAGTAAATCCTGATTGTGAAGTTTGGCTTACTGAAAGAGGTTCTAACTTTGGATATGATAGATTAATTGTAGATTTTAGAGGTGTTGATGTAATGAAAGAATTTGCAGACAAAGTTATCTTTGATTGTACACACTCTACTCAAATGGCAGGCGACGGTATTACAGGAGGAAGTCGTAAATTGGCAAAGCAATATTCTCAAGCAGCTCGTATATTTGAATATGATGGAGTGTTCGTTGAAACACACCCAGATCCTGAAAATGCCATCTCAGATTCAGGTAGTCAAGTAGAACTAGATTGGATGGTAAAAAACATTGAAAATATCTAAAAAAATATTATAATATTAATAAACTTTTTTAATAAACTCGATATATATTAAGAGAACATAAGTTCTTAATCTTTAAAAATATCTTGTTTTATAATGGCTGAATTAATTCCAGGAGCTATTGCCACTCCTGAGAACGATTCAACAACCGTAGAAGTTACAAGTGTTAAAGGAGATAACATCTTTGAAATTGAATTAGATGAACTCCATAACACCGCGGATGATTACGCAAATTGGGTCCATTTCGGAGTCGGTGGTCCAGCTTAACAAACACAAAAAAGCAGCTAGTATTAGCTGCTTTTCTTTTTATGAAACAAAAACTTGATATATAATATAACTATAAACACTGGACAGAGTCCATATTTAAATAAAAACACAAATTATGAACACAACAATAATCGTATTAGCAGTGATTGCCATAGGAGCAGCTGCTTATTATTTTTTAGTAAAAAAAGGTAAAATTGCAGACAGAGACGGAGATTTTATACCGGATACAGTAGAAGACAAGGTCGATGCAGTAAAGAAAGAAGTTAAATCTAGAACAAAGGCAGTTAAGAAGCAAGTTAAAGATTTAAAAGTAGTAGCAGAATTAGCAGCAGAAGAATTACAAGAAGTAGTCGATGCAGCGAAAGGCGCTAAAAAGAGTCCTGCTCCTAAGAAAAAGTCGGCAACTCCTAAGAAACCTAGAAAACCAAGAGCTAAAAAGAACGCAAGTTCAGGATCTGGTTCAGGATCTGGTGCAGGTGCAGGAAAAGTAGGTGGTGCTGGTAAAAGCCCTAAGAAACCTAGAAAAAACACTAAAAAATCTTCTGGTTCAGGATCTGGTTCAGGATCTGGTGCAGGTGCAGGAAAAATAGGTGGCGCTGGTAAAAAATAAGAATATATAAGTAAAATATACTACTAAAACATATGTCATCATTTATAAATTTCAATAATAAGGTATCTAGTACAGAAACCATGTATTCGGCAGAAGTAATTAAAATTGCTTTATTAGAATCGGAAACTAAAAACAGCAATAAAGCAAATAAAATTGTAGAGGTTATTAAAGAACCAATTACATTAAATGAAGCTTTAAATTTCTTTACAGATAAATTAAGAGCTGTTAAATCATTATCTAATGCTATTGTAACCATCAATGAAGGTCGAGTTAAACAATTCGAAATGGATTACGCTAACATGGTTAAAGATATTAAAAAAGGTTACGGTTGGATTGATCCAGAATACGTAGCACAAACTTGGGATAATTCAAGTGATTCTATTGATTTTGAATTAGTTCGAGATGAAATTTTTGATAGACTTATTGCAGCTGGACTTTTAGCACACGCTGATGATAATAATCCAGAAGAAGCTGGTAAGAAAATTAAATCAGCAAAAGAACTATATGCATTTGAAAATGTTGAGGTTGATGAAGTTGTTATTGATTTTGATTCATTATATGAAAACTATGAAGTTATTTATAGTGACGGTATAAGTGCAATGAAGAAGTTTAGAACTGAATCTCAAGCTCTTGACTTCATGAAGAAAGAAATTAAGTCTAATAATAAATTAAGAGATATCGCAGTTTACAAACCAGGTATGCATTCAACTACTCAAACTGAATTAGTTGTTAAATTCTGGGGAGACGGATCTTATTTAGATAATGTTTCTAAGAGAGATTCAAAATTAGCGGCTAAGAAATTAGAAGAATCAGTAGTTACTGAAGCTAAATTTGACAAGAAGTCTTTAATGAAGGCTATGAAAAAGGATGATGCAATGATTTTAGTAAAGGGTAAAGAATACATTATCTATAACCCAAACAACGGCAACGACGACAACACTGCTATGTGGGGTGATCAAACGATCTTTGCTTTAGATCAAGACGGAGAAGAGCATGAATTTAAATATTCTGAAATTGAAAGATTTAGTGAATCTGTAGTTAATGAAGCATTTTCTAGAATGTCTAAAGAAGCAGTAGAAGGTGAATTATATGCTGCTACTAATGCACTAAAAACTTATTATGATTGGCTTAAAGCTGGAAACGATTCAGGTAAAGGCGAATCATTAGATCATATCATATCTCTATTGAAAAAATGTAAAAAGAGTATTAAAAGGTTCAATAGTAAAGAAGAGGTTGAAGGTACTTTATATGAGAGTGCGACTTCACAATTAGCAGATGAAGAAAAATTCGAACTATACACAGCAACTCTTAAAAACAAAACAGCAACTCTTAAAGCTACTACTACAACTAAAACATGGGACGATGGAGTTCCTGTCTTAAAGTATTTAGCAAGAGGTAAAGGTAAACCAACACAAGTTAATATTAATGGATCATTCGAAGTAGCACATGACGTTGCTAGAGGTTGGTTCTATTTTACAGACGGTAGAAAATGGTTTGGTCTACACATCGGTGATGGCTACAGTGATATCGATGATTTACCATTTGATATGGAAGTTAAAGAATCAGTAGTTACTGAAGCTAAATTTGTAAAAGAATTTGATAAAGCAGTTCTAGATGCTGAAACAGAAAAAGATGTTTTAAAAGTATATCCTAAAGCTGAATTTCATGTAGGTAAACTGTCACACTTCTTTGGAGAACTAGAACCAAACTTATTCTTTAAAGCTTACTATGCCAAGTATTACAAACAAGATACAGGTAATAAAATTGATGGTGAATTTAAAATCACTTCGGTTTACTCTGAAAAAGGAAGCAACTATGTTCATTTATATAATGAATCGGTAGTTAATGAAGGTCGTTCTATTAATAAAATTCAAAAAGAATGGTCGGATATCACTACCAAAATGTTACAAAAAGTAAGTGAATGGAAAGAGGCTGAAGGTGACAGAAAATCAGAATTGCTAGAAGAACTTAAAGGTTTGACTAAACAAAAAGCAGAGCTAGAAAAGGAATTGGACGCTAAAGTTGCGGGTAAAGATAAAGATGTTCAATTGGCAATATCTGAGGATCATTCAAGCAATCCAAATGATAAATACGAGGTTAGACCATGTGATGAGGAAGGAACACCGTGGGCAGTTTGGGAAGGTGATGTTAGAGTAGAGTGTTTTGCAACTGAAGAAGAGGCTCATGCATTTGCAGATAAACAAAATCAAGAACAAGAATTAGAAGAAGGTAACGCCTTTGGTGCAGCAAGAGCAGAAGCAATTGCTAAAGGCGAGAAAGAATTTGAAGTAGACGGAGAAACTTTTAAAGTTGAAGATATCGATGCTGAAGATAAAGAAAATGCAGAAGAATTTGTAGAGGAATCTAAGATAACATTGGATTCTTTAGTAGAAATGTTTACAGAAAAAGAAACGATTACCGAGGATTTACGATCAGAAGTTAAAAAATTCATTAAACAGAATAATAAGGAATTGGACGAATTGGCAGATCAAGATCAATGGGATATAATGTATCAGAAGTTATATGATGAATTTGAAGTTGAAGCTGATTCAACAAAAGGTAAAGATTTATTAAAGACGTTTCAGTTTACATATTAATAAATTGTACTTTTTTTAAAAATAATTAAGCCCGCATTTTTTTATGTGGGCTTTTTTTTGTATATTAGTAAAATAATAAAATAAAAAATATGTTATACACTTATTCTAAGAAGGAACTAAATTTTAAGAAAATTAAAACTTCAAAACTATTAAAAGTATTGCTAGGACTTGCCATATTTGCAACTCTTGGTTTTACATTAGCAATTAATAATGCAACTGACACTGCATTTGAGACCGAACTTGAAGGTATGCCGTATGAAGAAAAGATCATTATTATTAATGAAATTGAAAGGGATGCTTTTAGTCAAGAGGCTTTAGTTGAAGAACTTAAACGTTTGAACATTAAGTTTCCTCACATTGTTCTCGCTCAGGCAATGATTGAGAGTGGCCATTTTCAATCAAACATTTTTATGGCCAACAACAACCTATTTGGTATGAAACAGGCTCGTCAAAGATGTACTACTGCCAAGGGTACAAATCTAAATCATGCGTATTATGATAATTGGAAAGAGTCCGTAATGGACTACGCTTTGTTTCAAAGTGCATATCTTAGAAAGTTAAAAACTGAGGCACAATATTTAAAGTATTTGGATCGTAATTATGCTGAAGCTCAAAATTATGATAAGGCTGTAAATAATATGATTGAATCACATAATCTAAAAGATCTTTTTAAAGAAGATATATAATAAAAACAAATTAATTATGAAACACGTAAAATTATTCGAAGCTTTTGTAAACGAAGCGGTTAACATCAAAAAAGAAATCAAAAAAGTAGCAAATTATTTTGACGATACAGAAGTTTCTGATGTAGAGATCTATGTAAGAGATTATGTAGAAGACGAAGACGTAAGTTCATACGGTTATATGTTCTGGTGGAATGCAGAAGATCAGGAATGTGGTATTGAATATCAAAATACTGCAGGTTCTGATGTATCAGATGATCCATGTAAGACAGCAGATGACTTTTTCGACTATATTAATCAAAACACATAAAATTAATTATGAAACACACAAAAATGTTTGAAGACTTTATAAACGAATGTGAATGCGGAGGCAATTGCACATGTGGATCTTCTAAAAAACAACCTATTGTAGAAGCGAACGCTGATGGTACTATTTCAGATGACGAAGATGAGAGAAGAGATGAATTACTTAAAAGAGTAAAAGAGCAAATGGAAGAACTTTTAGCTTCAGCAGAATTCGATGCTAAAGACATTGGTGGTTCTTTTAGATCTCCTGGTATTATGCACGATATTAGAAAAGAACTTGAAAAACAAATCAAAAGATTCAAATAAGATTATGAAACCTGTAAAACTATTCGATGATTATCTAAATATGGCAGCATCTGCTCAAAATATGTCAAGAGAGCAATACACTGCAACATATCTCAGTGAAGATAGAGATACTTTAGGTGAATTAAATAACATGACCTTGGGTCAATTAGAAAGAATTGAAGACTATGCTGAGATGATCTCGGATCGTATGGAAGCAGGTCAACAATTAGATTCTTGGATGTTCTCTCAAATTACAGTTGCGTTAGATAATTTAAATGCAGTCCATGATGCAATGGACGGCGAAGATGGTATCGAAGAGTCTCAAGTTAATGAGAAGATAAAACTTATTATGAGGAATATCTTAACTAAAATGATTCCTGCTGCATTCGGTCCATCTACTAACCCAAAAATGAGAGAGGAAATCAAAGATGCTGTTAAAACAGCAATAGAACCTATCTTAATGAAATATGACTATATTATAGAATCTAAAGAGTCTGAAGCTTTAGCAAAAGAAATAGATAAAGCAATGATTAAAATAGATGACTCGATGTCATATGAAGATTTTGCTGATGCTGTAGCCACTATCTTAAGAGATGAATACGGTTCACATAACTATACAAACTTTTTAAAGGCACTAAAAGATAAACTATAGAATTTAATAAAATAAATAGCCTACAGTTTAAGATACTAATCAATATGGAAGGAGACAGTCGTGAGCATATTAAAACACTTCAGCAAAAGAAATCTGGCAACATGGAGCATGATGATAGCTCTATTTTTCAACCCTCTTGGGTTCGACGTAATACAATACTGGCTGACGACAGTAACTGGAAGTCTTTGGCGCGCCAATTTCGTTATGTATGTTATGGCGGGATTATTCTTTGGACTATCCATCTTATTTCGATGGCTCTCTCGTAAATCTACTGAAACATTAGAAGATAATTAGATATAACTTATAAACATATATGTTATTAATATCGAATAAGGGTAATATAGAAGGTGAAAATATAGATTTAGAAAACACACCAGACTATATAGAATCTGCCATAAATCAAGGATATAATGTAAAAATAGATCTCAAATACAAGAAAGATAAATTGTATTTGGGAGAAAATACCTCAGATGTAGAGGTCGAGTGGTCTTGGCTTTTAAAGTGGTCAGATTATTTATGGATCAATTGTAGAGATACAAAAACTCTTTCTTTTTTTCTAGAAAATGGAAAACCATTTAATTTTTTTTATAATGTATTAGATACTGTGTCTATGACTTCTAAGGGTTTTGCATGGTCAATTGAAAATCCACACCCAGACGGTACAATAGTTTATGATATCGATAATGATTTAAATCCTATAAATGTTTTAGGAGTGTGTTCTAATTGGGTTTCTAAATGGTCTAAACAGATTGCCATATGCTTTTATGGTGATACTGGTTTACCTAAAAAAGAAATTTTAGACAATCATAAAGAAAAATTAATAAAGCCATTAGAATCGTTGGGTTACTACTTAGAGTATTACGGTTCTAAAGTATTGAATCTAAATGAGAATGATCATAAATATAACGAGATATATAATTTTAAAGGATTACGATCACATGTATCTAATAGTGATAAAAATGTTGAAGAATTAGAAATACAACACATCACGTCTATATATGAAATGATTGGATCACATCCATATGAAACTGCGTTTTTTATTAGATGGGATCAAGAATTAATAGAATCAGAAATCCAAGAGCATATAAAAACAATTTTATAAAATATGGAAATTAAAAAAACATTTGAATCATTTATTAATGAGACATCTAGGCGTAAAGTACATAAAGCAGCAAAACAGGGAAGTTATCCAGCAGTTATTGTGGTTGTACAAGATGGTAAAGTTATTCATCAAGAACCAGTAAGTTCTCCACAGGTTGCTCCTGCTACATTTAATGTAATGCAAGAGAAATACCCTAAAGCTGTATTACATTTAGAAGATAAAACAGGTAAGAGATTATTTAGTGAATCAATAGTTACTGAAAGCGTATTTAGTTTTAAAACTGATAACGTAGAACAATTACATTTTGAAACAGACCCTGCGACTGCTGAGCTAATGAAAATTGAACTTGGTAAATCTCAAGGAGAAATTAACAAAAGAAAGCAAATTGAAGGTGGTGAGTACTCTTTAAGAAGATTTAGAAAGTCGATTAATTACGGAGACGGTAAAGATGTTGGAGTATTTCTTCCAGGTTCTTATGATGCATCTGTTTCTAAATTAGGAGATGGTCCACATAAGAAAGCAGTTAAAGCTGTAAAGTGGAACCAAAAGAAATACGATCAATGGTTAGAAGATATGGCAGCTAATGGAGGTGCAGAGAATGCATTCGATATGGCACAAAATGCTAAGAACGAAACTGGACTTATTGATTGGGTAAAGAAACAATTTAGAGGAGATGATCCATTACAAAGAATTCAATGGGATATTGAAGGTTATGTAGAATCAATAGTTACCGAAGCTAAGGACAATTTATATTTACAACTACACAAAAAATACGCTGAACAAATCAAAGGACTTAAAGCTGGAAAGATTAAGAAATTAACGGATTTAGTAAGTGTACAAAGATGGTCAATGGAAGACAGAGAAGATTACTTCGGTATGGATTCTAAGAAAAAGAAAGAACTTTCAGCAGAATACAATGAAGAAAGAAAACTGTTTAAGAAATATATAGCTGGCGATGAATCAGTAATGTTACCTAAAGGAACAGAAGCTCTTGCAGAAAAAGTACTTAATGAAGCTTCTGAAGATAGAATGATCAAGCAAATTGAAAGAGCTCTTAAAGATGGTACTTCTATATTTAAACTTCCAATGGCTACTCAAAAATATTATAATAAAAATAAAAGTGAATTTGAAGTAGTTACTGAAGCTAAGAATACCATTGGTCTTGCATTTAAAGAAGAACAAGATTATCTTGATTTTAAAGAGTTTGTTGCAGAACAACCTAGAGGAGCTATTAGAAAGAATATTGGTTTTGATAGTAAAACTAAATCATGGGAAGTTATAATGGACGTTAAAGTTCTAGATAGCATTTATGGTGAAGGAACTCCAGGTAATAAAGAGTCTGGATGGTACGGAGCATTACCTGGTGATTTTGAATCAGTAATAATCGAATCAGTAGTTACTGAAGCTAAGGATATGACATTTACAGATTATCTTAAAGTATTAGATACAAAATTTGAAGATGCCATGTCTGCAGTTAAGGGTGAAAATGGAAGCGATACTGAAATTACACCAACAAGAGGTGATATACTACAAAACTTTACTTTATTCAGAAATTACGTATCTTCATTAACTAAGAAATATAAAGATGATAAAACTAAACTTAGATTCTTAACGGAAAAGGTTAGCGAATATGAATCATCAATGAGCGAGTCAGCCATTATTGAATCTATTAGTAAATCTACTAAAATACATTGTATTGCAACACCAGCTCCTAAGTCAATGCTTAAGGATGAGCTAGAAGAATTATTCGGAGATGATTATAGAAATATAGTTACAGAAGTTGAAGACGATGAGGGTTATGAATCAGTGTTGGTTTTTAATCTTACTAAAAGAGACATTAAATTAATAGAAGATAATATCGGAGATGTATTGATCTGGGAATATTCAATTAAAGCAGGTAAATTAATTAATGAAAGTTATGACGAAGACGATATCAATATAACATATGGTTTTTATGGTACAGTTGCTGATAACTCAGATGAAAAGAATGCTAAAAAACTATTTGATCAAGGTATTAAAGATCTTAAAAAGAAATATAGATTGACAGAAAAAGAAGCGCTTGCAGTACTTAATTCTAAAATGGGTCGTAAAGCTGCAGATCAAATATATGATGATCAAGCTAAGACTGCTATTAAAGGATTAGAAACATATTATGGTAAAACTTTGCACAAAGAATTAGCAGACATACAAAAAAATATGGTATTTGAAGCTAAGGATTTTAATAGAGCTGAAGTTATGGATTTTCTAGAAAATCATTTAAAATTTATTAGAACATCAGAAGAATTTGATGGAGTTGAAGGAGGTATCTGGACTTCTGCAGAAAATGGTGAAACAATGGGAAGCTCTCGTATATTTGACTACTATTCTACTAGCTCTAAGTATGAGTTCGGTGTCTTAAATAAATTTGCTAAAAAATTAAGTAAAATGGGTTGGTATTGTGAATACTATGATCCAGGAACGGTTATGATTTGGCCTATTTAATAAAACCCATTAAATAAAACATAAAAGAGGTACTTTTTCTAAAGGTACCTCTTTTTTATTATGATATATAGAATATAAATAAGTTTAAAATTATATGAAATACGTAAAATTATTCGAAGAATTTGTACAAGAAGGCGTTTATGATCCAGGAATTCTTAAAGCATTTTTTATGGCAGGTGGACCAGGATCTGGTAAATCTTATGTAGCAACTGAAATATTTGATTTTCCAAAGGGAGCAATTAGTTCGGTGTCATACGCAACAGGTTTAAAACTAGTAAATAACGACAATACTTTTGAAAAAGGACTTAAAGATGCAGGTTATAGTCCATCTGATTTATCAAAATTAGCAAAAGATCCTGAAGAGTGGTCAAAGATAATGACAATTAGAGGTAAGGCTAAAAATACCACTAGAAGAATGCAAAATAATTACATTGGTGGTAGATTAGGTCAAGTAATTGATGGAACTGGTAAAGATTATGATAAAATTAGAGGACATAGACAATTGTATATGGACCTTGGTTATGACACATATATGGTTTTTGTGAATACGTCATTAGAAATTGCGTTAGAGAGAAATCAAATGAGAGAACGTAAATTAGGTGATCACATGGTTGAACAAATGTGGAGAGAGGTTCAAGATAATTTAGGTAAATTCCAAAAATTATTTGGTGCAGATAGAATGTTAATCGTTGATAATTCTGAATACGGAGGAGATGTATTAACACAAGTAGAAAAACAAATTTCTAAACATATTAATAAGCCAGTTAAAAATCCGCTGGGTAAAAGATGGATCAAAGATCAATTAGAATCAAAAAAACAATAGACTAAAATGTCAGATAAAACCAATAGTGAACTAATAAAAGAACTATTAGAAGCATTTACTTCATTAAAAACAAAAATGGAAGATCCAAGCTATGTTCAATTAGAAGGTTCTATTAAACAACTTATCGATAATCAAAACGATATGAAATCTGATATGTCTGAATTAAAAAGTAAATTATTAAATCCATTTGATGGTGCTATAGTTGAAATTAGAAAAAACACAGAATTTAGACATGCTTGGGAGAAACAAGAACAAGATATGGTTAAATTACAAGAAGAGCATAGAGATTTAGTAAAATGGAAAGGTACATTTACTAAAATATTTTGGACAATATTTACAACAACAGTCGGTGTCCTTGCATTTCTTATAACAAATATATTAAATAAATAATGATATTTGATAGAATTTCTCTAGTTGGAGCATATAAAACTCTTAAATACATTGATGATAACGATGGCAAAGTTACTGAAATTCTATTTAATAGAAATGCGCATTATGGTACAAAAACAGTACTTAGATTTTCTTCTTTACAAGAATTAAAAAATCACATTACTGTAAGCTATCCATACTACCACTTTGATCCAAATTGTGATTGTGGCACAGGTCAAGAAAGTATTTATAGATTATTATCGTTCAGTGTTAATATCAAAGACCCTATAACTCAAGTTGAATCTAAATACGCGATATTTGTTAATAATTTAAGAAAAGATTTAGAATCTGCTAAAAAAGATCAACTGAATAATATGAGTGTTAAGAAGATTCAAGAATTATTTAAAGGTAATACTAGGCTTGATTTTCTTAAAGCAAATTATATATGTGAAAGTTATATCCAAAGGCAAGGTAGTTATGTAAATCCATGTGATTATATAGAGATTGTTTCTAATGATTTTTACAAAGAATTAATATTTGATCATTATTATTCAACTAGAATATATGATATTTAAGATAAGATAATATAAAATTGAATATATAAAAAAAAGAAAAACGTCAACATGCATAATGGCAAGATAGAAAATTATAACTTTGTACATGGTTTACATCGCAATATGATCACTGGAAAGTGGTTTCCATTGCATCCACATCAATTAGGAAGAGCCCTTACGCATGATGAAATGGACTATAACTTGTTATATTCACAACAAACTATAGCAGGTTGGAGAATATTTGGTCAAAACGAAGATTTAACATTAAGTGATAACGAATTGACTAAGTCTTTGATATTCTGGAAGATTAGTGAAAATGATATAGATTATGACAGATATGTAACGGCTGGTTATTCTATTGGCCAATATATATGGATTACACCTTTATTTGATTGTGATGATTTTATTATTTTATCTGAATCATCTAGTGATACTACATTAGATTTTTGTGAAAGTTTTACAATTCAATTAGTCTCTACGACAGACGCTATAGATGCGTGTGCGAGTTTTGGTATAACTAATGAAGGTTCAACACTTGCAATATATGCAACACCAGAGCCTACAGCAACATCAACACCAGAACCGACCGCAACTGAAGTACCTCCAACAGCAACGCCAGAGCCTACAGCGACTGCAACGCCAGAACCTACAGCGACTGCAACGCCAGAACCAACAGCGACTGTAGTTCCAACTCCAACTCCAACTGCGGCTCCGGAGTGGAATAATCTAGTAATGTCAGGTGGATTCTCTTTTAATGGTCTACTGACCGGTTCACATTGGCAAACGGCTAATAATGGAGGTAGTTATGATAATGTACCTGGAAATCAAATTGGATTCTCATTTGGTCAGACCTTAACTGACGGATTATTAGATACTGCTCTAATTCAAAACTTATTAGATGATGCATATGTATTTGAACAAGATCCATCGATAGCCACATGGCCACAACTCATAGCTCATCCTTACGGTGGAGCTACTTACTTTGGGCCAGGCATTGGACAGGTTCAAGTAGGTCAGCAGTTATATGATGGCAACACAACAAATCCATGGACCCAAGATCCAGCATCGCGCTACGAAGCCGGTGCTGCTCAAGTTTCTTTAATTGACGGAGGTGTACAAGTGAATAATGGTCCGGACATGGTTACTGAAAACCAAGAATGGCAACAGAATGGTGGTACGATAAGAGTAATTGCATGGGATGATAACGGTATAGTAACAGACGTACAAGACTTTACAGTGCCAACGGCAACGCCTACACCATGATAGAACATTAAAATATTAATTAAGATAAATATAAAATAAATATAAAATAAATAATGGCAAACATTACAAACGGAACAGTAACAGTAGAAGTAACTGGAGGAGTCGGACCTTACCAGTATACACTATTGAACGCGGGCAATATGCTACCTGTACCATCAAACGCATATCCGACATTTACAAATCCGATGAACAATGTTGTATCTAATACATTTACATTTGGTGATACAAACGATCTTACTGGAAATAGTGGTTTACAGGCAGGTTCATATAAAGTAAAAATTGTTGATGCTAATCAATGTGAAACTATATCTAATACATTAGTAGTTTCTAATGCTACACCTAGCCCAACAGCTACTCCAATGCCTACAGCTACTGAAGTGCCTCCAACGGCAACTCCAGAACCGACTATAGAGCCTACAGCGACTGCAACACCAGAGCCTACAGCGACTGCAACGCCAGAACCTACAGCAACTGAAGTGCCTCCAACGGCAACTCCAGAACCGACTATAGAGCCTACAGCGACTGAAGTGCCTCCGACTGCAACTCCAGAACCGACTATAGAGCCTACAGCGACTGCAACGCCAGAACCTACAGCGACTGAAGTACCTCCAACGGCAACTCCAGAACCGACTATAGAG
>Ga0209653_1000638_pt1 | contig 30539 bp, 25 predicted proteins | sample SaaInl6LU_22_DNA_FD_184644 | JGI IMG/M metagenome (GOLD analysis project Ga0209653, IMG submission 184644) | Marine microbial communities from expanding oxygen minimum zones in the Saanich Inlet - ESP_116LU_22_DNA (SPAdes) (version 2) | ecosystem: Environmental > Aquatic > Marine > Intertidal...
AGAAAAATCAACGCTGACTTCTTTCCTCGCTCCAAAAACAAGTGACTTTATTTTGACAAAGCCCAATACCAACTTCGTTCAGAAGATCTTCCACATTACGCAGTGAGAGCGGAAAACGAACGTACAGTATCACAGCGAGACGGATGATCTCTCGGCTAGTTTTAAAGTAGCGTAATAGAGAGCGTTTTGTCATACGGCAAGGCTACGAAACCGCACGACCCGTCTCAAGTTAGATTTGTTTGACAGTACCCCCGGGGATGGTCAAATTCAGTCAATTAATACCAGCCAATTGCATGGAATGCAGAAGATTTCATGAAGTATTTTAGATAACCACCCTTGCCAAAGTAAATCAAATTAGCAGATGTATCCATAACTAAAACCGATGGAAAGCTTCCACCTATACAAAGGGAGAGCAAATGAATTAAAGTAACCCATAGGAAAAACTGAGGGAATACCGCCAATGAACCTGCGTCAGCTAGAAGCATTCAGAGCGACCATCCGCTGTGGCTCCATCACCGAAGCAGCCAAGATGATGCATATCTCTCAGCCCAGTGTCAGCAGGCTGATCGCTGATCTTGAGCAGTCAGCCGGGTTTCCCCTGTTCCTACGGGTGGGGCGCGGGTTGACGCCCACGGTGGAAGGGCGGCATTTCTACGAAGGTGTAGAAGGCATGTTCATGGGCATTGATCGTCTGCAAGATTTGGCGAAATCCATTCGAACATCACGGGGCGGTACAATCTCCATCGGGGCAATCCAATCCATCGCAACGATTGAGCTGCCCAAAGCGATCAGCCGTCTTTACCATGAGAACCCCGATATCGAGTTTGCTGTACAAACGCGCAACACGCCCGCCATTCTAGATGCGGTTCAGATGCGCCAGCTTGATCTGGGAATTGTTGGGCGCGAGCCGGATTACGCCGGAGTCGAAGTCTTGTTTAAAAAATCAGTTGCATATGTTTGCCTGGTGCCGGAAGAGCACCCTTTGGCAAGTGAATTCGGGCTTATCGATCTTGAAGACGTAGCCAAGACAGAGACCTTTGTCACCTTTGGTGCCAGCTACCCAGATTCAATGATGTCGATAGATCCTGAGCTTTCGGACACATTGCGTGCACGTTCACGTCTTTCTGTTGCCAATATGCCTTTGGCCGGCGCTTTGGTGCGCGAAGCCTCTGTGCTAGCCATTGCCGATCCATTTTCAGCAGAACAGGCAGTGCGTATGGGCGGCGTGGTGTTTCGACCAATCAAACAACAGCTGACCTATTTTGTCGCTGTCGTTGCCGCCCGTCGCGAGGAGCTGTCACGCGAGGCGTTGAAATTTGTCGACCTCTTTGACCAGCAATTGCAACAGCGGGTGGATCACGTCGAAAAACTGAGCGCCGAGCTTAGTTAAGCAGATTAGGCAACCATGTCGCAGCCGGTGGAAAAGCGATCATCAGCATGCCAAAAATGATCCCGACACCGACAAACACCGGCACTTCGCGGAACGCTTTCTCGGGGCTCTCTTTGGCGACACCTGCGGCGGTGTAGATGCCGACACAGACGGGCGGCGTGATCATCCCGATGCCGGCGAAGGCGACAAAGACGATATAAAGTTGTAGGATATCCAGACCCAGCGACAAGGCCAGTGCGGCAAAGATCGGCACAGTGAGGTAAAACACCGGCACAATCTCAACGAAGGTGCCAAGGATCAGGCAAATCACCGCAACAGCCAGCCAGAATGCCATCGGCGTGCCACCCATTTCAGTGAAAAAGGCAATCAGCTTTTGCGGCGCCTGAGTATAGGTCAAAACAACGCTCAAGAAAGTGGCCATCGCGATGATGGAAAAGATCACAGCAGTGATCCGCGCGGTCTGATGCAAAGCGTCTAAAAGCGCGCGAAACGTCAGCTCCCGGTAAATCAAAATACCGATCAGAATGGCCCAGATGCCCGCAACCGCGGCAGATTCAGAGGGCGTCAGCAATCCAGCATAGATGCCACCCAGAATAATAAATGGCGTGAATAATCCCGGTACGGCGGAGCGGAAGGCTGACAAACGCTCAGCGGCGGTCGCTTTCTCAGGATTGCGCAGATTGCGGCAGCGCCATGTGACAACGATGGACAAAAGAACCAGCAAAACAATGCCCGGCACGAAACCCGCGGCAAATGTGCGCGACACTGGCACATCGGTCAGCGCGCTGAAAAGGATCGCTGCGTTAGACGGTGGGATCAGCGCTTCCAGAAACGCAGCAGAGGCTGCGAGCACGATTACAAAGGGTTTTGGATAGCCTTGTTCGACCATCTTTGGGATCATAATCGTACCTACCGCAGTAATCGCCGCCAGAATAGATCCGCAGAACGCTGCGAAAAAACCCATAGCAAGGATCATCGCCAAACCCAGGCCACCAGGCCAATGGCCAACCAATGTGGTGGCAAAATGAACCAGCCTTGCGGCGGCGCCACCTCGCAGCATGACCATGCCCGTGAAAATGAACAACGGCACTGCGATCAGCACATGTTTGGTCATCGATCCAAAGGAGACCTGAATAAGTGTGGACCATGGAAGGTCCATGCCAAGTATCGCCACTGAAGCACTGCCCAGGCCAAAGACCATAAAGATCGGCACCGACAAAAGCAGCAAGAGCATAGAAAGTAACGTAGCAGCAGCGTTCATGATGCGGTTCCTTCACGGGTTGTCAGTTCACAGAGCGTCTCTAGCCACAACTCAAATGAAAAGAGCAAAAGAATGAAAAAACCAGTTGGAAACGCCAAATACATCCACCAGATCGGCAGTTCGATTTCCAGTTCCATGAGTTGGCCAAGACGACGGAACAAAGCTACAGCCTCATTCCCCGCTTGCAGGAAAATCAATGACCCCAAAACCATCAGTGAATAGACAAACAACTTGAGCCACAGCGCCGCCTTGCCCTCCAAGAGAGTAGGCAGCAGGTCGACCTGAATATGCGATCCTGACCGCAGCAACGGCCCCAGTAGCGGAAAAACCATCCAAGGCACCAACGCCGGGGGCAATTCGATGAACCAGTCGTACCCGGTGCCGCTTATATAGCGTGTCACTGCGCTTCCGGTCAGGGCCAGAACCATAATCGCCGCAAGGCTGGAAGATGTCACAGCGGTGAGTTTTTCAAGCGCGCCGTTGAGGATACGCATTAACGACAAGATCGTTGTCATTAGAAAACAGCCCCGCAGGTGTTAGTGTGACGCCCACACAGACTGCGCAGGCGTTCGCTTTCATTCATCTCAGTTGGCGGCGAAAGCAGAAGCTGCTGAGATAACATCTGCATCAACTGTGTCTGCAATGACTGGTATCACTTTGTCGCTCATCAACGTGTTGAATTCGGCCAGCGCGTCGCCTTCGAGTTTGGTGACGATCCCACCACGTTCTTGAAATTCTGTCAGCGTTTCCTCGCCTGTCTTCAGGATCTCGTCAGTCGATATTTGGCCGACCTCTTGGCCCACGTTGATCAGCAATTGCTGCAAGTCCTGAGGGAGCCCGTTGAACCATGTCTTGTTCGCCATGATGTAGGCATCCGCGTAGTATTGGTATGGCTTTTGACCGTGAGTAAGGTATTCCCACCAGCTGAACGCGCGGATGGAACCTGGAGGGCTGTTGATCGTGTCGATCATACCGGTTTGAAGACCAGAATAGACCTCCCCCGTCGGCATGGACACCGTGTTGGCGCCAAGTGCCTCCCACATCGGCCGCTCTGCCCCGATCAAGGCCCGAGCCTTTAAGCCTGACATCGACTTCACGCCATTCAATTCCTGTGTTGAGAAGGTCATCACAGGACCAACGGGGTCATACATCAACAGTACAGAGTCTGATTTTTTTGTAATGTCATCCCAAACGGCCTTGCCAGTTGGATCGTCCTGAAAGAATGCGCGCTGTTCGCCATAGCTGTCGAACATACCGGTGATCGAAACCACGTTAAAATTCTTGTTGATCGGCGGAAACGACACCACCCCGACGATACCGCCCATCTCAATGGCTCCAGAGGTAACCGCGCCAAGTTGCTCGCGGACGCCAAAAAGCTGACCGGACGGAAAATAGTCGATACGAAGCCGCCCATCGGCGCGTTTGTTAACCTCGTCAGCGAACATCTTGGCGTGAATTGCACTATGGTGTGTTGGTCCCCAGTGCACCGACAGTCGCGCAGTATATTCCTGTGCGCTGACGGCGCCCGTGAGTATCAGTGAAATTGCGCCCACAGCAACCACCGCACAGCTAACTTTGAGCCTCTGAGTTGATTCTCGAAATGTCATCGGGTTCTCCCAAACGATGCGCGCCCAACGTTCCTGTTGCAAAGCGTTCAAGCGCAATATGTGAGGCGACGGTAAAGCCTCGTCTAATGTTTAAAGCATAAACTTTAGTCCGAGTTCTTGACTAATCGAAAAAGCGAGGCGACATATTCATTGGACGTATGAATGCGAAAAGGAATAGCCCTGACGTATGGGTTAGAGAGATTATTCGATTGGTCAGGGCAACCAAATTCTTTTAAACTGAGAGAAATCAGACATAATTAAAGGCATTCGCCCGTATGATGCAGCGCAGTAGCAGAATTTTTTCGAACGAAGACGCGAGACGGCTGGCTGACCGGCGGCTGCCCCGGCTTGTCTTTGATTTTGTCGAAGGGGCTTCTGGGCGCGAAGTCGGCACGGCGCGCAATGTCTCTCAGTTCGATAATGTCATGCTGCAACCCCGTGTGATGACAGATGTCGCACAGTCTTCTCTAGCCACGACTTTTATGGGGCAATCCTACAAAGTGCCATTTGGAATCGCCCCTATGGGCATGTGCAATCTTGTGCATCCGATGGCCGACGCGTCGATTGCAAGTGCCTCAAAGGCCATGGATTTCCCCATGTGCCTGTCCTCCGCCGCCTCCACCTCAATTGAAGATATGGCGCGCATGGCGGGACTGCATGCTTGGTTCCAGCTCTATTTTGGCGGTTCTCAAGAGGCATCTTTTGCCATGGTCGAACGTGCCCAAATTGCCGGATATGAAACGCTGATCTTGACGGTGGATGTGCCGCAGGTTTCTCGCAGGGTGCGCGATCTGCGCAATGGCTTCACGGTTCCCTTTGCCATGACGCCCCGCGCATTCTGGGACTTCGCCACCCACCCAAGCTGGTCTCTCAGCACGCTGGCTGCAGGCGCGCCGCGCCCGATGAACTTTACCGATAGTAAAGGCAGCAACACCTTTGATCGCGGGGCAAGCCGGTCTGGTGCAGACTGGGCGTTTCTGGAGCGGTTGCGGGGCAAATGGCCGGGCAAGCTGATTGTCAAAGGTGTGACATCTGCGGCGGATGCACTCCGCATCCGCAGTTTGGGGGCCGACGCAATCTATGTCTCGAACCATGGCGGGCGGCAGTTGGACAGCGTTCCCCCCGCGATCCGGCTTTTGCCACTGATCCGTGCCGCTGTTGGTCCCGAATTCCCGCTGTTGTTCGACAGTGGCATTCGCAATGGTGAAGACATCATCAAGGCGCTCGCCCTTGGTGCTGATTTTGTGATGATTGGGCGCCCTGCCCTCTTTGCTTTGGGGGCCGAAGGCGCGGCCGGTCTGAACGCGCTTCTGAGCTGCTTTGCGACAGATATCAGTGTTGTAATGGCGCAATTGGGCATCACTTCGATTGACCAGCTTGGACCCAATGTCATTTTCCAAGACGCGAGTCACGCGCACGTTGATGCGGAAACGAAAACACAGGCGGCCTTGCGGCTCGCCGCCAAAACCTGAAGTAGGACATATCCAATGACGGATTCCAAAATGATCAGAGGCGGCGCTTTGCTGGCCCGCGCCCTCAAAGAAAAAGGGGTGGACCATGTGTTCACGCTAGCCGGTGGCTTTTGCAATCCTGCGCTTGAAGGATTCATGGAATGTCAGATGCCGGTCATCAACACCCCTCATGAACAGATCGCAGGGCATTTGGCGGATGGTCACGCCCGCATCACCCGCAAACCCGTCGTTTGCCTTGTCGGCCCCGAAGGCTTTGCTAACGCCGTGCCCGCGATGCTGGAGGCAGGCGGCGAACGCAGCCCGGTCATTTTTGTCACCGGATCATCAACGCTCAAACGTCAGGGTGCGGGCGGTTTCAAAGAGATCGACGATGTCGCCATTGCGGCCCCCTTGGTCAAGTATTCCGCCCAGATCACCGATGGCGAACGGATCAGCGAGTTTGTAAACCGCGCATGGACCGCCGCAACAACCGGCTACCCCGGCCCTGTCCATATCTCATTGCCGGTGGACATCATGTTCTCATCCTTCGCGCCCGATGCGGGACTGGACGAGCGCCCGTTCAACCGCACGGATCGCACTGCCCCGCGTGCATGGCCTGACCCTACCGCCTTAGGCGTAGTTTTGGAGAAGGTGAAAAACGCAAAGCGTCCCGTTATCATCGGTGGTCATGGCGTCTGGTGGTCCAAGTCCGAGGAGAAGCTGGAACAGGTAGGTAAAGCCCTGCGCTTACCGATTTTCAACGTTCCTTATCATTCCAAACTGCTTGGCGAAGAATGTGAGGCCTATATGGGCCTTGCAGATTTTCACCAGTATCACCCGTCGAAACCCGCCATTCACGAGGCTGATTTGGTCCTGATGATCGGGGCGCGTCTGGACAATCAAATGAACTTTGGCAATCCGCCGTTTTTCACTGAGGATCAAACACTGGTCTGCATCAACGGCAGCCACGAAGAATTAGAATACAATCAAGCTGCCGACGAGGTGCTGCTCTGCGATCCCGGCGCCTTCCTTGAGGCCTTGAGCGGCGTGGGCAAAATGTGGCCCGAATGGTTTGATCTGCAACGGACCCGCCGAGCTGCTTGGGTGGATGAATGGTACGCCCATATCGAAGCCGAGAGTGCCAAGCCCGGCAAGATGCACCCTCTGCAACTGTCACTGGACGTGCAGGAGCAAATGGGCGAAAACGACTGGCTGATCTTTGACGGCGGCAACACCCATTTCTGGTCAGAGATTGCGGTGAACATGGCCGGATGGCGCGGGCAGAAACTGGGCGGGATCATGCACCCCGGCAATTACTCTTTGCTTGGGGTTGGAGTGTCCTTTGGCGTCTCTGCCAAGGCGCTGCATCCAAATCGCAATGTGGTAGTGATCTCCGGCGATGGCGCGTTTCTGTCTGGCGGCCTGTCGATTGAATCCGCCTTTCAGGACAATCTGCCCATCACCATCGTGATCGACAACAATGGCGGTCTGGACTGTATCTCGCAGCAACAAGAACGCCTGTTTGCGAACGGCAAACACTTTGCCACCGATTTCCGCGATATTCCGTTCCACGCGATGTGCGAAGGTCTAGGTGGGCATGGTGAATTGGTGGAAACACGCGACCAACTTGCCCCCGCCTTGCAACGGGCGATGGCCAGCGGCAAAACTGCCATTGTGAATGTCAAATGTCGCGGTGTGATTAGCCCGATTGTGGCCGCAACATCAGATAAACGGGACAAGGCTTCGATTGAATAATGGCAACTCTTACGTCGCATACGCTCAATGGCACTGATGGCACCCATGCGGGAGAGATTCCTGTGACATTGACGAACCTGACCACAAGCACCGTGACCTTTACCGCGCAGATGGATGAAGGCGGCCGGCTATCAGAAAACATCGACGCCAAAGACATTGATCCTGACGCGATGTATGAATTGGTCTTTGACACTGCCCGCTATTGGGCCGCCCGCAACATGCCCGCTGCGGTCACGCAAATCGCGCTGCGCTTTGCCATGACAGACCCCGAAGGCGCATATCATATGCCGATTATCTTGAACCCCAATTCCTATTCGATCTGGACCTCGCGCTGATGGACGGCCTGAACATGTCGCGGCGCATCCGCCGCACGCCTTATACCGACCGTGTCGAACAGAACGGTGTGAGGGGCTTTTCCGTCGTCAATCACATGCTGCTGCCCAAGGCGTTCCAGCCCACGCTGGAGGAGGATTACTGGCACCTGCGGGCCCACGTCCAGATCTGGGATGTCTCCTGCCAGCGTCAGGTCCAGATTGCGGGACTGGATGCTGCTGCCCTTGTACAATTGATGACACCGCGCAATATCGCCCGCGCAAAGATCGGCGACTGTTTTTACATTCCGATCATCGATGCACAGGCTGGCATGATCAACGATCCCGTCATGTTGAAACTGGCAGAGGACCGGTTCTGGCTGTCCATCGCGGACAGTGACGTTTTGCTTTATGCGATGGGTCTTGCCTTGGGGCGTGGTCTGGATGTCGCGGTGAGCGAACCTGATGTGTCGCCACTGGCTGTGCAAGGTCCAAAGGCCGAAGATCTGCTGGCAGAGCTTTTCGGCGCGCATATCCGCGATGTCGGCTTTTTCAAATATGGCTGGGTCGACTTTCAGGGCACCAGACAATTGATCGCCCGCTCGGGCTATTCACGCCAAGGCGGGTTCGAGATATATCTGGAGGGGGGGCACCTGGGAACGGCACTCTGGGACGCCATCTGGGACGCAGGTCAAGCGCATAACATCACCCCCGGTTGCCCCAACCTGATAGAGCGGATTGAAGGCGGCCTTTTGTCATACGGCAATGAGTTCACGCGCGAGAACAACCCGTTTGAGATTGGGCATGGCAAGTTTTGCGTGACCGATGGCTCAATTGACTACATCGGGCGCAAGGCGTTGCAGGATATCGCGGCAAAGGGTGTGACGCGTGAAATGCGCGGTGTAACATTTGACGGTGGGCACTGCCCGACTTGTTCCAAACCTTGGCCTGTGATGGTTGGTGATACGCGCGTGGGTCAGATTACCTCTGCCATCTGGTCCCCGCGCCTGAAATGTAATGTTGGGCAATCCATGATAGATCGTGCGTTTTGGGATGCAGGTCAAGCGGTAACAGTTCAAGTTCAAGATGGCAGCGTTTCGAACGGCATCGTGACCACGCTACCAATGTGCTGAACCTAGGCGTCGGGATATCCATCATAAACATACTGCTCGGTCGACACGTCGCCATGCCAGACATAGGCCGATAAGAACGCCACTTCTCCAGTCTTGTTGGCATGGGGCATCATGGAAGGATGATAGGATCGCCCGCCCGGTCCAAGGATTTCGTAGGCTGCCGCACCCCGTTTCCAGAAGGCTTGCCCTGCAAACATGACAAACACCTCTTCGGCGGGGTGGCTCCGTATGCCATATTCGAAATTCGGCAACATGCCATAGAGCCCCAACCGGACCTTCTCTGACTTGACCAGACCGTCGGGGCCCAACAATTCCACATTCACCTTCGGCAGGCTATGCGCGATGTAAAGCGGATCAGAAGATGTTTCCGGAGGTGCCCAAGGCAGTGGAGTTTGCCCAATAACGCTGCAGACGGGATGTGCGTCAGGGTGTGACATAACGGTCGTGAACGGCTCTGTTAGTGGATGCATATCATAGGTGGTTTGCGTTGCAAAATCAGCTGTGCGAAGCGCGTCTTGCGCTTGTTTCTCAATATCTTCTGGACCATCAAAACTGGCTGCGAGGACTTCGAACAATGTTGGCAAATCCATCAGCCACCTCACTTATTCAGTCGAAAAATCTAAACACCTAAGTCTCGGTTGTGTAAAGTTACGGCCGCCCCGCGCAACATGCGCCACCAATTGCACTATTGATGCGTGACGAGAGCCTCCCAGGTACGGGCGGGCAAACGCAAGATAGACGTCTGCGCCCGATGTATCTGTTCGCGCTCGCCACAAACTTCAACCCGGTCAAACCCTGGTGCAGGTGGGCAGTTACGCAATTCATCCAAGATGGCTTCTGCAGCGTTTTGAAGAGAACTCTTCGCGCGATATAGTCCCGTGTCCACCATCAGAATAAACGTATTGCACTCAAGTGTTGCCGGACCCAACATCGCGTCACAAATCAGCTCGCCCATGGTGGCAAGACCGTAACCCAGAACGCCACCCTTTGGTAAGATCGCGCCGCCATTGAAGTAGTCCGCTGGATCTGTCGATGGGTTGCCACTGCTGTCCACAATCGATCCCTCAGTCAGCGTCGCACCTGCACGCTGTGCCGCATAAATCCACCCGCCAGCAACTTGGCCGGTCGCGCAGTCCAGAACGACAGGACCCTGCGCGCCTCCCGGAATACCCAGACACCACGGGTTTGTTGGCAGTACCGCTTTGCTTCCGCCGTATGGGGCGACCATACGCCAACGCTCGCGCGCGCCACCGCCGCAAGCGATGAACAGACATCCCGCATCTGCCGCTCTTTCGGCAAAGGCACCCAACCGCCCAGTATGGCCTATGTTGCGCACCGCAAGGGCGGCAACACCATGTTTTCGCGCCGCGACGATCCCTGCGTCAGTGGCCGCGTTCATCGCAAGAATGCCGATCCCGCCAGCCCCATCAACGTCCACAGTTGCACTGGAGCCAGAGGTCACGTTTGGAATCACATTGGCAACAAGATAGCCGCGTCTGAACTCATCCGCATACTGAAGGGCGCGCATAATGCCATGGGATTCTACACCGCATAGTTCCGCATCCATCAGATGATCGACAATCGCTTCTGCATATTTGGCATCGCAGCCATTTGCCCTTAGAACTTGCACCGCTTGTGCGTGGGCCTGCGCGATGGGCACGGACACGCGCGCCTCTGCCAAGCGCAGCTTGCTCAAGCGCGTTGTCCCGCTGCACCTTCGGCTTGCGCCGCTGCAAGGTCCGCAATCGAATGGTGGCACTTGATTGTATGGTCTTTTACACCCTGCTGCCAGGGCGGTGTATCAGTGTCACAAATCCGTCCGATCTTGCGCGGACAACGGCGTTGGAACGGACACCCCTGCGCGGGTGGTGACAGCTCAACCACATCATCAGCGCTCAGCGTTGGGGCCGTGTCAGGGTCAGGTTCTAGCACCGCGCCCAGTAGAACTTCGGTATACGGATGCGAGGGCATGGCATAGACATCAGCCGACGGCCCCAGTTCACAAAGCCGCCCCTGATAGAGCACCGCGACACGGTCAGACAAGGCGCGCACCACAGCAAGGTCATGGCTGACGAACACGTAGGTCGTGCCTTGGGTCGCCTTGAGATCATTCAACAAATCTAGGACGGCAGCCTGCACCGATACATCCAGCGCCGATGTCACTTCGTCACAGAGCACCAGATCAGGCTCAGCCGCAAAGGCACGCGCAATTGCAACCCGTTGCTTTTCCCCGCCAGAAAGCTGGCTGGGCAAACGATCCAGATAGTGCGCACCAAGGCGGACGCGATCAAGGATCTCAGCAGACCGCTGATGTAGCGCATCACCCGTCAGGCCAAAGTATAATTTCAGCGGTTGCTCAAGGATTTGGGCAATGGTCTGGCGTGGATTGAGACTGTCATCAGGGTTCTGGAAAATCAGCTGAATTTTACGCAGATGATCCGGGCTGCGGTGTTCAACCTCAGGCGCAAGTGCTTGTCCTCCAGCGACTGTGATCTTGCCGCCCGATGGCGGCAACAACCCCGCAATCGCTTTGAGAATTGTTGATTTACCCGAGCCGCTTTCCCCCACAAGGCCCAGTGTTTCGCCTTTGGCCACCGTGATTTCGATCCCGTCAACTGTAGGAACGCCTGCGCTGTCGCGACCCAGCACTTTGTCATACAAACCGGGCCGGCGATAACTGATCGCAAGGTCATCCAGATGAAGGGCTGAGGGTGACGCCCCATCAAGGCTGGCGGGGATTGCACCGCTTCCGGTCAATGACAATTGATGCGCTTCTTGATAGTGAAAACACCGCACCGCCTCGCCGCTTGGCAGACGCTCAAAATCGGGGCGGCTGGTCCGACACCCGTCTTGCGCCAGGGCACATCGATCAACAAAGGAACACCCCTGCCCCGCCCCACCCGGTGCTGGGGGCCGCCCGTCCAACGCAACTGGCAGCCGCGGATCGCTGAGCCGCGGGATCGAGGCCAGCAGGCCGCGCGCGTAAGGGTGAATCGGCGTCTTGAGCACCTGACGTGTGGAACCTTCCAGAACCACCTCGCCCGCATACATCACCACAACGCGGTCACAGACCCGCGCAATGGCCCCCAAATCGTGGCTGACATAGACCATGGCCATGCCGCGATCTCGGGCAATATCGCGTAGCAATTCGAGAATATGCGCCTGTGTCGTGACATCCAACCCAGTGGTTGGTTCGTCCAATAACAGCGCCGTCGGTTCACCGGCCAATGCCATCCCAATAGCCGCTCGTTGTTGTTGCCCGCCTGACAGCTCATGTGGAAAGCGGGTCATAATTGCGGCTGGGTCTGGTAGGCGCACCTGCCCCAACAGCTCAATCGCTTTGGCAGAATACTGCGCCTCGGGGACGTCCGCGTGCAGGCGCAACGCCTCAACCAGTTGCGCGCCAATCCGCAAAGTTGGCGTCAAAGACTGTCCGGAATTCTGTGGGATCAGGGCCAATTCGCCGCCTCGGATCTGCTCCAGCTCGGTGCGTGTGCGGGCGAACATGTCTTGGCCCTGAAAGGCGACAGACCCATCCATCAGCCGCAGCCCGCGTTTGAGGTATCCCATCGCAGCCAAGGCAAGTGTCGATTTTCCCGACCCGCTTTCCCCAACGATGCCAATGCTCTCACCAGCATTCACCTTCAGGTCAATGTTGCGCAGCACCGGCAGGGTCGCGCCGGACTTGCCAGTGAACCCGACAGAAATGTTGCGGATATCTATCAACGGTCCGGTCATACTGGCGCCTTTTGTGCACGGTCAATCCCTAGGGCCTTGGCCAAAGCGTCTGCTGTCAGATTGATCCCGATAATGAGCGAGGACAATGCAATGACCGGCCCCAGAACGCCCCAAGGCGCGAACGACATAAATCCGCGGGCATCCGCAATCATTAAACCCCAATCAGGTGTTGGCGGAGACACACCAAATCCGAGGAACGACAGTGACGAGAACGCCAGCAACATCCACGACCAGCGCATCGCGCCCTCAACCATCAGCGTGTCCAGCACGTTGGGCAGTAGCTCATGCCGGATGATGGTCATACGGCTGTGCCCCCGGGCACGGGCTGCCGAGACGAAGTCGCGCGCCACAACATCATGGGTTGCAGCACGTGCGATGCGGATCACCGGAATGCCGTAGAAGAACGCCAGCGTCGGGATCAGCACTTCGATGCCGGTGCCAAAAGTTACAATCAGCACCAGCATTTTCAAGATCCATGGCAGCGACAGGAAGGCATCAACAACGCGCATCAACACTTCGTCGATACGCCCGCCGATCAACCCAAACAGGATTCCAACAAAGCCGCCCCATGTGACCGCGATAGGCGTCGCGATACCTGTGACCAAAAGCGCCTCGCGCCCGCCAAGGAGGACACGGGTAAAGACATCGCGACCCAGATGATCGGTGCCCAGCCAGTGGGTCGCCTCTGGCCCTGTCAGCATCATCGCTGAATTCATCGCCTTGTAGTCATACGGCACGATCCATGGGCTGACCAATGCCAGCACCACATGGAAAACCACCAAGAAAAGGCCAATCGCACCTGATGGGCGCGAGACGACATCGCGCAGGACCGACAAAGTCCGCATCAAACGGGTGTTTTGTGGAGAGGCTGACGTGACGGTCATCCGCGCCTCATGTGCAAGGTGCGCAAGCGCGGGTTGGCGAACATGGTCAGTATGTCTGCAGACAGGTTCACACAGACGTAAACCGTCGCGACGATCAGCGCGATGGCTTGGACAACGGGTAAATCGCGGTCAGATATGGCGTCGATCATCATACGGCCCAGTCCGGGGTAATTGAACACAACTTCGATCACGACCACCCCGCCCAAAAGCCAAGCTATCGTCAAAGCGACAACATTGATCGCGGGCAAAAGCGCATTCGGCAATGCGTGCCGGAAAACGATGCGCCAATACGGCACACCTTTGAGGGTCGCCATCTGGATATAGTCGCCTGCCATGACCTCTATTACCGAAGACCGAACCATGCGCAGGATATGCGCGGTCATCACCATGGTCAGCACTAAAACAGGCAGAATAATCTCGGGGAAAAACTCGGATGCCGGCGCGCTGGCAGAGGTCAGCACAATGCCTGGTAACCACCCTAGCCAGACCGAAAAGACAAGGATCAGAACCGTCGCAGAGACGAATTCAGGGATCGTCATGGCAAAAATTGCCAACGTGGAAACAGCCAAATCAACCGGGCGGTCCCGCCACAGGCCTGTGACAACACCAAGGAATATCGCCAAAGGCACCCCGAGCGCCAGCGAACACGCGGCCAGCAGCAACGAATTGCCCAGCCGGTCGCCGACCAGTTCGGCAATGCTCTTTTCGCCATTGGCCGAGATACCCAGATCACCGCGCGCGGCACTTGTGGCCCAGTCAAAATACCGCTCTGCTGCGGGACGGTTCAGGCCTTGCGCCTCGCGGCAATTCTCTAGCAGTTTGCCTTTGGCTTCGCGTTCAAGGAACGCTGTGCAACTGTCGCCGGGCAGCATTTCGACACCGGCAAAAATGATCATGGAGACGATCCAGACTGTGACAAGCCCTAGGAACAATCGGCGGAGCAGCATTGCCAGCATAGGTCAATATCCGTTTGTTAGAGAGACGAAGGGCGTGGGAATATCCGCACGCCCTCCTCCGATTCAGCAATGAACTGCCAAGTTACTCAACCGTGATCATGTGCCAGCGCACAGCGTCGTTCTTGACCTCGTCAAGGTTTGACACCCGCGACGATACGCCAATCAGCTTGGTCACTGTGTAGGGGATCAACGTGCCAGCAGTCTCCAGCAGGTGCTCTTGGGCTGCCACATAAATCGCCTTGCGTTTGTCGAAATCCAACTCACGACGGGCATCGCCCAACATCGCGTCTAGCTTTTCATCTTTGTAGTAGCTTTCGTTCCACTTTGCAGTCGACAGGTAGATCTCGTGCAGCGCCTGATCTGCAGGGCGTTCGTTCCAGCGGGTCGCAGCCACGTCTTTCTTCATCCAGACCTCGGACCAATAGCCATCGGTCGGGGCCTGCACCACGTTCACACGAATGCCCGCAGCGGCAGCCTGTTCTTGATAAGCGACGGCCAAGGTGGGCCATGTGGGCTCTAGCGTCGCAACATGCACGTCAATGTCGATGCCATCAGGATAGCCAGCCTCGGCCAACAGCGCCTTGGCCTTTTCGATGTCCTGCGGACAGCTGAGGGCAGCGCGATACTGGTCGTTAGGCTCAACTGGTGTGTCACAGGCGACGACACCTTCGCCGCCCAACACCAATGCCACCAATTCTTCGCGGTCCGCCGCCATGCGAACGGCCTGACGGACGCGAATGTCGCTGAACGGTTCCACATCTGTGCGGAACACAAGGCCGCGCCAGTTGCCAGTTGGAATCACCTGAACGTTGAACTTGCCAGAACCTTTCAGCATGACCTGTTGCTGGGCAGTAATCCCCCGCTCCATGTCGATCTGACCGCCCAAGAGCGCCTGCAAACGGGCTTGACCGTCAGCAATGCCAATGATCTCCATCCGCGCCACACCGGGCGCACCCTCCCAATAGTCGGGATTTGCAACAAGGGTTGTGGTGCCTTCCGCATCAAATTTCTCGACCTTGAAGGGGCCAGTTCCGTTGCCGGTCATCGCAATCGTATCGCCCGACCCTTCGTTCAGCATCCGCAACCGGTAATCCATCAGTTGCAACGGCATGTCGGCAAAAGGTGTGTCCAGCGTGATCTGCACAGTCATACCGTCCAGCGCTTTCACTTCTGTGATCATTTTCACCGCAGACCGCGCCGGGCTGTCGCTTTCGGGATCCAGCACCCGGTTCAGTGAGTAAACTACATCCGCCGCTTCAAATGTGGACCCATCGTGAAACATCACACCTTCGCGTAGCTTGAACGTCCAGACGGTTGCGTCCTCGTTGGCTTCCCAGCTTGTCGCAAGATCGGCTTGGGGCTTGCCATCCAAACCAGGACGCACAAGCCGGCTCATAATCTTTTCGGTAATCTGGAACACGCGCCCCTTAGAGATCGGATCAAGACTCGATTTCGCGCCAAAGCCAAGCTCGTGTGCTTGACGGAATGTACCACTTGGTTCGGCTGCGGCCATTCCAGCGGAAAGCGCAATCGCGGATACCATCGTGATTAGTTTTTTCATGTTTCTTCCTCCCAATGTCGCGGAGCGGCTTTTGCGCGCTCGCTTTAAAAAGATGTTCCTTCCCGCAGTCACAAACCGACAAACGCAAATTGGCTTATTGATAGATATGAAAAACCTCATCCATCATCGATTTGAGGGCCTGCACCCCTCCCCATAGTTTCCGGTTGACAGGCACAGAACAAATACAGTTCTTTGAGGGGTCCATTTGAAAACAACATGAAAGGGCTAGGCGTGCAGGGCATCACCATCACTGCAATAGGCGGCGGCGGCTTTACCCATGAGACCCACTCGATGCTTGACGACTTTTGCCTGAGGCAGGCGGGTCAAACTAAACCGCGACTCGGGTTTATCGGAACGGCCAGTAATGACGACCCGCTTAAGGTCGCGCGTTTTCACGCCCGTTTTGCAGGTGAAACCACTAGCCATGTTCACCTACCGATGAAATTGGATGCACAATCCCTTGCGGACAAACTGAACGCACTCGACATGATTTACGTGGGCGGCGGCGATACCGAAAAAATGGTTGCCCTCTGGCGTAGCAACGGGTGGGACCGCGTCTTGTGTGATGCGGCGCGGCACGGGCTTACCGTGGCCGGAGTAAGTGCAGGCGCCGTCTGCTGGTTCGACCGCTTCTTGTTTCACTCCGGCAGTGGCCCTATGCGCCCGCTGAAAGGCTTGGGGCTGATCAAGGGCGGCGCCTGCCCGCACTATTCAACGGAAACAGACAGACAACCGGCGCTACTCCGCGCGGTTGCGGGGCGCACCATGCCTGACACGGTTGCAATCGACGACGGAGTCGCAGTGGTTTTTGACGCATCCGGTCCGGTAGACCTATGCAGTGCAGAGCCTGATGCGTCAGCCTATCATATAAAACGTGCAGCCGATGCCACGGTCACACAGACCCGTCTTTCCTTATGACGCCCCGGCCTGGTCCAGAAGCCAGCGTATGACCGACGCGACTTCTGGCGTGCGCTCACTGCTGGGTTTAGCAAGCAAATAAAAGGACCGTGTCGGTTTCAACTCAATGTCAAAGGGTTTGACCAGTTTGCCAGCTTTCAACTCCTGATCAACAAAGGGAAATATCCCCAAGGACACCCCTTGCCCTTCAAGCGCGGCATGCATCACCGTATTTGTATCCGTAATGGTGATTTCCTCTTTCAGCGTCAGACCTGCGCAACCCGCTAGGGTAAGCCATGCCGCCCATTCGGACCGGTCGCGTTGGTGAATGATCGTGTAGCGCGCCAAGTTTTTAGGGCTTTTCAAACCGCCCCGTTCGGCCATCAACGCTTTGCTCAGAACAGGCGCATAAGTGATGTCCATCAGGTGGTAGTTTTGTAGACCTGACCAGCTTCCTTCACCCCAATCTACCGCCAGATGCGTCCCCATCATGACGGCATCGGTGATGCGCGGGCTGTCATGCAAGATCAGTTCGATGTTGGGCAGATCGCTGCGAAATTGCGCAAGGCGCGGCACCAGCCAACGGGTCCCAAAAATTGGCCCGACAGCAAGGGTCACTGTCTTGCGAGTGCTTTGGCCGTACACTTCGACCTCAGCCCTGATATCATCAAACGCTTTGGACAAAACGCGGCTCAAGGATCGCCCCTCGTCGGTCAGTACAACGGCCCGCGTCTTGCGGATGAACAGCTTGCAGCGCCAATCTCGCTCCAACTCGCGGATTTGATTGCTCACGGTTGTCGCACTGACGCAAAGCTCTTCAGCGGCGTCCTTGAAGCTGAGCCGCCTCGCTGCAACCTCGAAGGTACGCAAGGCTGTCAGTGGCAATTTCCTTGGCGTGCGTCGCATATGTAACCCGTCCTATAACCGTAGTTATCTTTATTTATGGTCGCCAGACAAGTTGTTTGTCGACAAACCTTGCGACAGCGAGAGTGCAGAGGTCACAAACACACAGGTTCCATGGATCACACATCTGACATTGTACCGCGCAGACGCACCGGAGGTCGGCGTAAATCCGGGGACCCGCAAGCCACGCAGGGCGCACCCCGCGCAGCACCAATTGCCGGTCGCCTCAATCCGCTGGACGATGAGGGACTTGCGCGCATTCATGCAGCCTCACTCGACATCCTTGATCGGGTCGGAATGAGCGAGGCACCACAGGTTGTGGTTGATGCCGTCACAGCACGCGGTGGCAGGCTGACCTCGGACGGTCGGTTGCTGTTTCCACGTGTGCTTGTCACCCAAGCGCTTGAGGGATTTCGCCGTGGGTTTCAGCTTTTTGGCAGGGCAGAAAGTCAGGATCTGGACCTTACCGGGGCAAAGGTTCATGCGGGCTCTGGCGGGGCCTCACCCAGTATCGTGGACATGTCGGACGGCACCTACCGCGCCGCAACGCTGGCCGATCTTTATGACGCTGCGCGGCTTGTGGACAAGCTTGAACACGTGCAATTTTTCTCGCGCTCGATGATTGCAGGCGATATGCTGACCACACATGCGCTGGACGTAAACACCGCCTTCGCATCTTTGGCGGGAACGTCAAAACACGTGATGGTCAGCGCCAGCCACCCGGCGCACGTCAGCGACATCGCGCAAATGTGCTATGCGATTGCCGGGTCAGAACAGGCATTCCGCGAAAAGCCGTTCCTGTCCCTCAATATCAACCACGCTGTCCCGCCACTGCGCTTTGACGCCGACGCCTGCGAGGTCATGGCCGCCGCTGTGCAGTCAGGAATTCCAGTGATGGTGAACACCTTCGGGCAGATGGGTGCGTCCAGTCCTGTCACCATTGCAGGCTGTCTGGCGCAGACCAATGCAGAAACTTTGGCTGGTATGCTGTTTGCCTGGACCCTCGACCCAGACGTGCGCGCGATCTATGGTGCGCGCCCAATGGTGACGGACCTGCGATCAGGCGGCATGGCGGGTGGCAGCGGCGAGCAAGCGATCCTGACTGCAGCGGCCACCCAAATTGCTCGCTTCTATGATCTGCCCAATTCAACAATTGCAGGCGCGACAGACAGCAAGCTGCCGGACGCGCAATCGGGGTTTGAAAAGGCCTTGTCGGTAACACTTGCCGCCCAAGCCGGGGCCAACCTGATCACTCAGGCCGCCGGCACGCAGGCCGGCCTGATGGCCACCTCTTTGGAGGCTTACGTCATCGACAACGATATGCTAGGCGCGATCTTGCAAGCTGCGGGTTCCATCGAAGTGAGCAAAACAACCTTATCGACGGAAACGATCGCCCAGATTGTCCACGCTGAGGGCCATTTTCTTGGCCACGCCGACACGTATGCGCGCATGAAATCAGATTTTGTATACCCCAGCCATGCAGACCGGCAGGCTCCCGAGGCATGGCTTGCCAGTGGGGCGCCAAACATCAACACCTCAGCGCGCAAGACTGTGACAGACACGCTTGCCCGCCACTTTCCACGGCATATAAGTGCAGAAATTGAACAAGACTTGCGGGCGCGTTTCGATATCCGCCTGCCTGCCACAAGGATGACAGCTCCATGAAAATCGCAGTGATCGGCGCAGGTGCCATGGGTTCCATCTATGCGGCCTTGCTGGCGGACGCGGGGCACGAAGTCTGGGCCGTCGACACATGGGGTGCGCATGTCGATGTAATCAATGCGAAGGGTCTGCGCGTTGAAGGGCCCAGTGGCGATCGGACAGTCACATCAGTGCGCGCAACCACCCAAATCGCGGATGTAGGGACCTGTGACCTGTGTATCCTTGCAACCAAAGCCTCGGGAGTGGGTTCGGCTGCGCACGCAGCCGCTGCGGTTATCGGCCTCGATGCGATGGTTTTGACGATCCAGAACGGACTTGGCGCGGGCGAACGTATCGCGCAACACATGCCCACAGACAATGTCCTTTTGGGGGTTGCTGACGGTTTTGGCGCTTCCATGAAAGGCCCCGGCCACACCCATCATAACAGCATGAATCTGATCCGCATAGGAGAGATGGGCGGCGGTGTCACGGATCGATTGAAGCGCGTCGAGGCTGTCTGGCAGGGGGCAGGTTTCAACGCCAAGGCGTTCGAAAACATTACCCAGTTGATCTGGGAAAAGTTTCTGTGCAACGTGACCTTCAGCGCACCCTGCACAACCTTCAACGTCAAGGTCGGCGAGTTGATGGATCATCCCGACCAATGGCAGATTGCCATTGGTGCGATGCTTGAGGCCTATACGATTGCGCAGGCCAAAGGAGTGCCATTATCATTTGATGATCCAGTCGCCTATGTCACGGCCTTCGGCGCAGGTATGCCAAAAGCACGCCCTTCCATGTTGCTGGATCACATGGCAGGACGCGTCTCTGAACTGGATGCAATCAACGGGATCGTGCCGATCATGGGCCGGGAATTGGCCATCTCCACCCCGTACAATAACACGCTCACCGCCATTCTGCGCCAACGCGAAGCCGCATTTGAGAAGAAAACCCTATGAACATCGGATCCTTTCTACATCGAGACCAAGCGCTCTATGGTGTGTTCAACGGTGAAACCGTTGCTCCGGCAAGCCCCGGCCTCATTGCGCAATACCCTACCTTGCGCGACCTGCTGGATGCTGAAAAATCTGAAGCGTTGAAAGGCTCCGTGAATCTGTCCGCAACAATCCCCATCGCCGAGATCACATTCCAGCCGCCCATTCCAAACCCGCGCAAGATTATCTGTGTTGGTATGAACTATCCCAAGCCCTACCCCGTTGATGGCGTGGCCCCGCCCAGCCCTGAACACATCATCCTGTTTGGCAAGGAAAGCGAGACACTTGTCGGGCATGGTGCCACTCTGGAGGTACCGCGCGGCACACCGGCCGACAGCTTTGACTATGAGGGCGAAATTGCGGTTGTGATCGGGAAAACCGCTCGTCATGTGACGCCAGTTCAGGCGATGGATCATGTGCTGGGCTATGCCCCTTTCAACGATGGTTCAGTGCGCGAGTGGCAGAAACACTCGATCTATGCAGGCAAGAATTTTGCAAACTCAGGGTCATGGGGGCCGTGGATCGCAACTGCTGATGACCTGCCGCCTGTCGAGGATTTGCACCTCACTGTCACCTTGAACGGGGAAACGTTGCAATCTGCATATGGGCAAGAGATGATTTTCTCACTGCCCGAACAGATCGCCTATGCCTCATCATTGTTTACTTTGTATCCGGGCGATGTGATCGCCACAGGATCGCCGGATGGTACCGGCGGCAGTCGGGTTCCCAAGAGGTATTTGAGAGCACATGACGTCCTTACGATAAGCATTCAAGGGATCGGGACACTGTCGAACGCTGTCTCATAGAACAAGCCCGTCAAAGAAACGGAAGATCGACAACCTCTTCTCGAGTCGGTCCCTTAGGACGCATGAACTCGACCGATTGACCAACCCCGATGTCACGGCTGATCAGCGCAAATCCAATGTTTTGGCGCAGACGCGGCGGTCAAACACAGGCGGTCATCTCGCCGGTGTTGTCAGACAAAGTCTAACAGGTCTCAAAGTGCCACGATCACACAAATCTATGAAGCGCAGATTTGAAACCACTCAATGAGAGCGGCACTGCGTTTTTGCTCATAAGTCTGTCTGCTTTCTAGATGTCTTTCATGGTTGAAGTGGTTGTATATCTGGGCGTGATAACTGGTAAATTTCTGAAGTATTGCACAACTTTTAAACTTCTGCATCGCCCTTTCTTGTCGTCGGAATGGCAGGTGCGAATTTTCACATCTGTTGTTTGCCCAGCCACCACATAATTGACGATCTACAACGCCAATCCCACCAAAAGCCACGCCGTAGGATGGCAACTTGTCTGTTGCAATAATTTTTGGTGATCCGTGCTTTCGCATTGTTTTTATCCGGAACTTCTTCGCTGCAGCCGTGTTGCGTCGCTTTGTAACATAGCATTCCAGAACCTCACCTTCGTGATCAACGGCTCGCCAGAGGTAATGTGTCTCTCCATTTATCTTTACGAAGACCTCGTCCAAGTGCCATTGCCAGTTCGAATACGATCGCATCCAACTGACCCGGTTTCTTGGCAAAGGCTGTGTTCACATCCAATTCAAAAAGGTCTTCGATGTCGCCTGCAATAAAGGGTCGGGAGAAAAAATGGATGTTGTCCAACATGTCAACGAGTTGGGCAGATTGAAACAAATCAACAATGGTAGATGGTCTATTTAACCCGCTTTTTGAATCCAAAATCATTGGCGAAGCACCGCCTGTTCCCACGTAAACTTTGTGGCCAGCGAATATCATGTCTTGGTCTGATGCGCGCCCGTGTAGCGTAAATTTGCGTCTGATGTTTGCAAGTGCATTAGAAATTAGTTTTTTTGGAAAGAGTATCCGGCCGCCTGAGGATTTTTGCCCGCCATTTGTGATCAACAGTTCCTCTACATCTGTTGGAACTTCTGACATGCCAATTTCTGATAAAATTCTTTGGGCGGCTTGGTCTATTTTTGCTAGTGCCGCATTATCAAGAGGCTTGTATTTTCCACCTTGTATCCCAGAAGTATTCGGCTTGTTGGAGAAGGTATCAAGAACTGTACCATCCCGTTTATTTCGCCTTTTACTTGATGTTCTCGGTGCCTTAATCTCTTGCATCTACGAACCTGTCTAACCAATTGGGGTCCATCTCTGGAACAGAATTTAACAACAATTTTGTATAGTCTGGATGAGGCGGGTGAAGAACTTTACTTTTCAAACCCTGTTCAATAACTTCTCCTTGGTACATGACAACGATTTCATCTGAAATAGCGGTAACCACTGCAATATCATGCGTAATAAACAGATATGTAATTCCAAGTTCTTTTTGGAGCTTAAGAAGAAGCGTTAAAATGCCTTCTTGGACAATCTGATCAAGCGCTGAAGTGACTTCGTCACAAATAATAACTTCGGGTTCCGCTGCGAGCGCTCGTGCGATGCAAATTCTTTGTTTTTGGCCCCCTGAAAGTTCACTCGGCAAACGGTCTATAAACGTTTCATCCAGTTCGATCATTTTTAGCAAATCTATAACTCTGCGCTCTTCCTCAGCGCTAGTCATATCATGATAGAAACTTAAGGGGCGTCCGATGATTTCCCCGACTGTTTGCTTTGGGTTCATCGCCGTATCAGCCATCTGATAAATCATTTGAATGCGCCGCAGTTGATCTTTGCTGCGTTCTTTGATCGATGGTGGTAAAGTTTGCCCGTTGAAGGTAATCGTCCCCCCTAAAGGTGGCATGAGGCCTGTCACAACGCGCGCTGTAGTAGATTTTCCAGAACCAGATTCCCCAACAATGGATACGGTTCGACCCCTAGGAACTTTAACAGAAACGTTTTTTAAGACCTTAACGGACTTTTCATATGCGGCGTCGATGTTTTTGATATCGAGAACGATATCATCGGATGGATCTTCTGGCTTTTCCAATGCTCGCACAGACCAAAGGGATTTAGTGTAATCCTCCTGGGGAGAAGCCAACATAGTGTTTGTTTCCGCGTCTTCAACTTCTTCCCCATACCGAAGAACTTTAATACGATCTGCCATTTGCGCGACGACTGCCAAGTCATGGGTGATATAAATTGCAGCAGTATTAAAACGTTCGACAATCGAACGTATCGATAACAAAACTTCAACTTGTGTAGTGACGTCCAACGCAGTGGTCGGTTCGTCAAAAATAATGAGATCTGGTCGCGGAGACATTGCCATCGCGGTCATCACACGCTGTAATTGTCCGCCAGAAACTTGGTGCGGGTAGCGTTGGCCGATCTCTTTTGGATCCGGCAAACTAAGCGCGCCGTACAACTCAACAGCGTCTTTTCGGGCCTCTATATCAGTGGCTACTGCATGCCCAACCGTTGCTTCAATTGTTTGGTCAATTAGACGATGCGCAGGATTGAAAGACGCGGCGGCAGATTGCGCAACATATGCGATACGTGACCCCCACAAGTCCATTTTCTCCACTTCAGTCGCGGTTAACAAATCAATTCCATCAAACACAATTGAACCAGACTTGATGGCGCAGCCCGGTTGCGCATAGCCCATCGCCGCCTTGCCCAATGTAGACTTCCCTGCGCCCGACTCGCCTATCAAACCTAAGACTTCACCACGTCTAAGAGTTAGATCAACGCCTTTGATGATCGGGTGCCATTGTTCATCACTAAACCCGTCAATTATAACATCGCGCATGTCCAATAGCACGTCGCCTTTTGAGCCGCGGATTTTAGGATCAGATGTCATCACGTAAGCCACTTGTCATATGCAAGAACCAATCGACTACAAAATTCACAGCAACCGTTAGCAACGCAACAGCACCAGCCGGTAACAATGACGGTAAGGCAAGGGTCCAATCGAATGCAACAAATTGAATAAACCGCGATCCATCACGCACCATAGAGCCCCAATCTGCTGTTGGAGGTTGAATCCCAAGGCCAAGGAAAGAGAGGGCCGCAATCGTTAAAAAAACAAATGAAAACCTTAAACCAAATTCAGCAACAAGCGGTGTCATAATATTAGGCAGGATTTCGCGACGCATGATCCACCCAAGCCCTTCTCCGCGAAGTGTCGCTGCTTCTACGTAATCCATGGTGGCCACATTGATAGCTACTGACCGTGTCAAACGATAGACGCGCGTCGAATCAAGTACAGCAATAATCATGATCAATGAAGGAATTGAGGAGCCGAAAATGCTGAGCAACATGAGCGCAAAAATAAGGCTGGGTATAGACATCAGAACATCGATACCGCGGCTTAAAAACTGATCCAACCAAGAACGGTTAATCGCCGCAATCAAACCTAAAGAGCCACCAATCAAGAATGATAAACAGGTTGTCACCAACGCAATTCCAATTGTATTTCTTGCACCATAAATTAGACGAGAGAGCGTGTCTCGCCCAATTTGATCTGTTCCAAAGAAGTGTTTTGCGTTTCCGTCGTGCCAAGCCCAGGGCAAATCAGCCTTGGCAAATATTTCTGCCTCACCAAAGGGAGCCAATAATGGTGCGAAGATGGCCACGAACGCATAACAAGCCACAACAAACATTCCGAACCATGCAGAAATTGGTGCTTTGCCAAGTGTAATTTTTATGCGTCCCCAACGTGTACGTCTGACGCGGACATCGCCGACCTCACCTGCCGCTGAATATTTTGTTTTTTTATTCATCTTGGATGCAAAAGCCTTGGGTTCGTTACAATTCCGATAATGTCGGCAAGCAAGTTCAATAATATATAGGTTGCTGCAAATATTAGGGCGCAGGCTTGGGCAACTGGGATATCGCGAGAACTCACAGAGTCCACCATCAACTGACCAATACCTGGATAAACGAAGACAACTTCGACGACGACGACACCTACCACCAGATACGCGAGATTAAAGGCAATAACGGTTGCGATCGGTGCCCAAGCATTGGGCATCACGTGTTTCAAGATAACTTTAGATTTTGAAACGCCCTTTAGTTGGGCCATTTCAACATAAGGGCTGGAAAGTAGATTGATGATTGAGGCACGCGTCATGCGCATCATGTGCGCGATAATTACAAGGGTCATGGTCAATGAGGGCAAAGCGATTTTGTAAAGACGCTCGCCTAAGAGCATATCTTCTGTGACATTTGCAAGTGTTGGGAAATACTTAGCCATCAGTACAATCAGCACATATGCTAGGAAAAATTCTGGGAAAGAAATTGTTGTTAAGGTCACAGCATTGACCGTGCGGTCATAAATTGAATTGCGCTTTAGTGCCGCCATAATACCAAGAAACAAGGAAAGCGGTACCGCAATTGCCGCCGTCACGCCTGCAAGAAACAATGTGTTCTTTAGCCGAGGCGCCACAAGTTCAATTACCATTCTAGAATTGTCGTTTCCAGAGGCAGCTCTGCCAGAAAAAGATGTTCCTAAATCACCTTGAGCCACTGAAGCTACCCACGAAAGATATCTTTGCCAAGCGGGTTTATCCAATCCCAATTCACGGCGAAATGCTTCAACGGTTTCTGGTAGGGCTTGTTGGCCGAGAACTGATTCACCAAAATCGCCCGGAAGCATGGTTAAAGCGGAAAAAATGATGAGTGAAACTAAAAAGAGGGTTAAAATACCAAGGCCTAGCCGCTGTACAATTGTTGTAATTACTGGGTTCAAACGAGTGCCTCCCAACTCTCGAAACTGGCAACTAATGCTTAGTTCTTTTTCATTAAGCTAAGCGAGCCAGATGTTGAGTGTAAAGGGCCTTTCGCAAAACCTCGTGCTTACGCTTTTAAAATTTTGCAAAATCAAATTGCTTGTGCCAGAAAATTTACTTCCTTTTAAACTGTGTTCGTGCTGAACTAGAAAAACATAATAATTAAATACACAATTTGGGAGGATAAAATGCGCAACATGAAAAAGGCGTTTATTAAAGATCAAACAGAAAAACTTGGCAGTGGTCGAATTGGCCGACGTCAATTTATTACTTCAATGCTGGCGGCAGGCGTTGTCTTGCCAGCTGCTATGACAATGGCAACAGACGTAATGGCCATGACGCCTATAAAAGGCGGCAAGCTACGTCACGGGACAGGGTATGGCGGTACGACAGATACGATTGATCCATCAACATCAACCAACGGCTTCTCGCAAAATGTTCTTTATACGCGCGGCAACCATCTTACCGAAGTTGGAAATGACGGCAAATTACGCCCAGAACTAGCTGAAAGCTGGGAAGCGTCTGCTGGTGCAAAAACTTGGGTTTTTAACCTACGCAAAGGCGTTACGTTCCACAGCGGAAAGTCTTTGACTGCAGATGATGTTATCGCAACATTCAACTATAGCCGTGGCGAAGATACTAAGTCAGCCGCAAAAGGTCTGATTACATCAGTTAAAGAGATTAAAAAAGATGGCGATCATCGAGTAATCTTTGAACTTGAAAGTGGAAATGCTGATTTTCCATATATAGTCAGCGACTATCACTTTATGATTATGGCATCTGATGGAGATGGAAACGTCGACGCGACGCAGCAAGATAATAGCACTGGCGGCTACATGCTGCAAAAGTATGAGCCAGGTGTGCGGTCTACATTCATCCGGAATCCAAACTATTGGAAAGAAGGACATGCACATTTTGACGAAGTCGAAATAATCTCAATTCTTGATGGAACAGCCCGCCAATCGGCGGTGATGAATGGAGACGTTGATTTGATCGACAATGTTGATCCCAAAACAGTTGATTTGTTGGCCCGTGTCCCATCGCTGAATATCTTGGAAACAACAGGCACCCAGCACTATACGTTTCCTATGCGACTTAATGTAGAGCCATTTGGTAATGCGGAACTTCGTACGGCATTGAAATATGCCATTGATCGAGATGAACTGGTAGAAAAAATCCTTCTTGGCCACGGTGTTGTTGGAAACGATATTCCAGTTTCTGCGGCGATGCCATTCTTGAACACGGATATTCCTCAACGTACATTCGATCCAGAAAAAGCGGCCGCACACTATAAAAAATCTGGTCATTCTGGCCCAATTCAGCTTTCTGTTGCAGATGCTGCGTTTCCGGGCGCTGTAGATGCTGGCCAATTGATCGCTGCTTCTGCCAAGAAAGTAGGTATTGATATCGAATTGGTCCGCGAACCAAATGATGGTTATTGGTCAAATGTTTGGAACAAAAAAGGCTGGTGTGCCTGTTATTGGGGCGGCCGTCCGACCCAAGACTGGATGTACTCTTCGGCTTATACATCTGACAACAACTGGAATGATACAGCATGGAGAGATACGCCAGCGGCAGATCGCTTCAACGCTGTTATCACCGAAGCCCGTTCTGAGACAGACGAAGCCAAACGTCGCAGTCAGTATTTTGAAGCACAACAATTGCTTCACGATGATGGGGGCGCGATAGTTGCTATGTGGGCAAACTATATCCATGCACACAGCAAAAAATTGACCCATGGTCCTGATGTTGCAGCGAATTGGATCAACGATGGGAACAAAGTATCTGAACGTTGGTGGTTTGCGTAAGGACCCCAATCAGATTAAATGACTAGAAAAAGTGGCCAAATCGTTGGCCGCTTTTTTTAAAATTGGATGATCAAATGAGACACGAAACCATTTTCCCACGCAAAATTATAGAACATCAGGATATGGGCATTGTGATGCCCGATGGTTGTCGGTTATCCGCGCGTGTTTGGATGCCAGAAGATGCAGCTAGAAACCCTGTGCCGGTGATTTTGGAACATCTACCTTATCGGAAACGTGATGGCACCATCGTGCGGGACCAGTTTAGCCACCCTTGGATGGCGGGCCAAGGTTACTGCTGCATTCGGACAGATATGCGCGGAAACGGTGAATCAGAAGGTCTAATGACAGATGAATACACCAAACAAGAACTGCAAGACGCATGTGATGTCATTGCTTGGGCTGCACGCCAGAAATGGTGCAATGGAAACGTCGGCATGCAAGGCATCTCTTGGGGAGGATTTAACGGGCTTCAAGTCGCTGCCTTGCGTCCACCAGCTCTAAAAGCTGTTATTACGATCTGCTCTTCTGCTGATCGCTATGCGGACGACATTCACTTTAAAGGGGGCAGCCTATTATTAGAGAATTTTGGCTGGTCAGTGAACATGATGTCTTATTCTTCACGCCCACCTGATCCCAAAATTGTCGGTGATAAATGGACATCTATTTGGAAAAACAGATTAGAGAACCAACCTTTCAATTGGATTGATTGGTTAGGCCATCAACAACGTGATGATTACTGGAAACATGGCTCCATTTGCGAGGATTTTAGTCGCGTAGAGGCCGCAGTTTTATCCGTGGGCGGATGGCACGATGGATACCGCAATACGATCGCCAATTTGGTTGAAAACCTAACCTCGCCAGTAAAAGGCATTGTTGGTCCTTGGAACCATAAGTATCCCCATTATGCGGGACCAAAGCCAGCTATTGGGTTTCTTCAAGAATCTAAGCGGTGGTGGGACAAATGGTTGAAAGGGATAGAAACACACGTAGAATCTGATCCAGATTACCGCGCTTATGTTATGGAATCAGTTAGCCCGGCAAGATGGTATGAGACACGGCCAGGTCGGTGGATCGCAGAACAAGATTGGCCTTCGTCAAACATCAACAAAAAAAAGCTATTTCTTTGTCCGGATGGTTTATGCAACAGCTCAACCAATTTCGAAATCAAAGTGAAATCTCCCGAACATTGCGGTCAATCTAGCGGAGAATACTTCCCTTTTGCCTTTGCAGCCGAATTGCCAGACGAACAAGCGTTAGACGACGCATCCTCCGCATGCTTTGATGGAGAACCTTTAGATCACAGCATTGACATCATTGGCGCACCGATCCTTCGCTTGAATGTTTCCTCAGACAAGCCCAAAGCTCAGTTAGTCGTTCGGTTAAACGATCTGCGGCCGGATGGAACCAGTGCTTTAATTACTTATGGTGTTTTAAATCTCACGCATCATACATCCCATGAACATCCAAGCGAGTTATTTCCACACCAGAGGTATGATGTTCAACTAAGTTTAGATCAGATTGCGTATAACATTCCAGCCGATCACAGGTTACGGATCGCCGTTTCAACTTGCTATTGGCCAAAAATTTGGCCATCGCCAGAAAAAGCCGAAGTTTCTATTCATTATGGATCCATAGAAATTCCCTCGCGACCGATTACAAATACTGGTGATGAAATTGAATTCGAAGAGCCAGTTGGCGCTCCACCATGGAAGACAGAAGAGTTGCGGCCAGCATCCTATGACCGAGCCACTTCAACAGATGCAAAGACTGGTATTGTCACGACCTCAATTTTTGCTGACAACGGAGAGAACAAAGATTTAACCCACGGGTTGATTTCCGGTTCATGGATGAAAGAAAATTTTTACATTCACCCAGATAATCCAACTTCGGCAAAAGCGACAGCAGAGTGGGAACAAACTGGGGGGCGAACGGGTCAGATGTGGCGTACGCAAGTAACGGCTGAAATGACTTGTGATGTTGAAAATTTATATACTAAGCATACACTTAAATCATATTTGAATGGCGAAGAGTTTTTTGCAAAGGAATTTAAGGGGCGTGTAGAAAGAGAGTTTGTTTAAACATATTCTATGCGCTCCGTGACCGGTGTCAATCGGCGAGAGCAATGGAACGATTTAAATTGAAATTGGTACTTGAATAATTATTCGTCTCCACGGTGCTAGGAGACGATTTAAAACTCGCATCGGGTTGCTAGCGCAGCCTAATTTTACGCCTCCAATTTCTGGCGCCAAGGTACTCGCAGACATCTCCATTTCAGCATCGACAGCCTAACCTTTGACAGCTCCTCTTCGGACTGGACTTTTGTTTTGCCGTAAGCCTGTGTGTTGATGTGCCCGAATGCCCTCGGGCTTTGCTCAGTGAGCAAAGTCAAAGGGAGTAAGGACATGGGAATTGATATAGCTGCATTGGACACAGCGAGCCGCGATGAACTTTTGGAGCACTGGCGGTCTTTGATTGGAAGGCCGCCGCCCAAGCATATCAGCCGCAGCCTGCTGATCCAGATAATAGCTTTTGAACTGCAATCAAAGCAACACAGGGGCTTCTCCAAAAGGCTGAGCCAGCGCCTCAAACGCGCAGCGCTGCGCGATGTTA
>Ga0209653_1000644_pt1 | contig 30431 bp, 32 predicted proteins | sample SaaInl6LU_22_DNA_FD_184644 | JGI IMG/M metagenome (GOLD analysis project Ga0209653, IMG submission 184644) | Marine microbial communities from expanding oxygen minimum zones in the Saanich Inlet - ESP_116LU_22_DNA (SPAdes) (version 2) | ecosystem: Environmental > Aquatic > Marine > Intertidal...
CTGAAATTGTATTAGCTTCCTTGCTTCCGAATTCTTCTTTCAAAGTCTTATACAAGTTTTGAGATTCTTTCAATGTTTCTACTGAATCGAATCTTCTAAGGATGTTGATTTTCTCTTGCTTCGTTGTCGTATTTTCAGTGAATAGACGAGTAGCATAAGCCAAGTTAGAGTTGAATACTGCAACTTCATTCAACTTCTCTTTAAAGATGTTAAGTGCCTTACGGTACTCTTCATTCTTTTCTCTAAGTTGTTGTAACTCTTTTTCAGATTCGTTAACTCTCTCTGCTGGTCTCATTCTATCAGACGCATACCTTTTAGCGGTTTCAGGTGCAGATTTAGCGTTAGGTACTTTTCTCATACCAGCGTTACTTCTTGCAATTTCTGTAGTTTCAGCATCTTCTTCAGTTGCTTCTCCTTCCACTTCTTCTTCATCCATGTAATCTTTGTGTGACTTAGAGTCATCACCTTTCTTACCACCATACTCTTCAGTTGCTTCCTCTTTATATTCAGAAACTTCTTCTTTCATGTCGTCTTCTTCATCCATTTCAATTTCGTAAACAACTTCGTCCATATCTTCTTCAGATACTTCCTCGTCTATTTCTTCCATTTTTTCTTCAGACTCCATTTGGATTTTATATTCAACGTCAGCTTCTTCATCTTTAAGTGTAACATCATCACCGTCTTGAGAGACAATAATTCCATCTTCTTCACCCATTGCTTTGAAAACCTTTAGGATTTCATCGTCAGATGCTCCCGTTAAATCTAGAGGCAAGAGAACCTCTTCTTCATCATCAACTTCCAACTCATCACCAGGTAAGTCCATTCCCAACATATCTTCTACGTCTTCCATGTCCATTTCCTCGCCTTCGTCTTCCATTTCTGATTCATCAGACTCCATGTCATCCATTTCGTCCTCTAAGTCTTCGATGTCTAGTTCCATTTCCTGTTCAGCCATTTCTGACCCTTCTTCCATTTCCGAACCTTCTTCCATCTCAACTTCGTCAATCATTTCATCCTCTTCAGATAATGATTCTTTTACTAATTCACTGATTTCTTCCTTCATAGTAGAAGCAAGTATTCCTTTTGCATTTTCCGTTACGGCTTCCTCCAAATTTTTCATTTGTAGTAGTGCCTCTTCAACTAATGATTTTTTAGTTTCGTTTGCCATTTTTTACTTTTTGCGCAAGTGTTTATTAATTCTTATCATATAAATAGTCTGAAAAGTTAAAAAATATCACATATGAAATATAAGAGCATAAAAAAATCGGAAGTCTCCCTCCGATTCTTAAATTTTTTGATTTGGTTTTTGTTATTCGTAAACCTCGTCGATTTTACTTTCAGCACATGCGGTAATTCTCCAATCATGTGGGAAACCTTCAAATTTCTTGGTTACCTTTGATTCAACTTCTGTGACATTGTAACCTCTTACAAGTTTCTCTTCTCTGATTTTTTTAATCTTTCCTGAGTTCTCATCAGGTAGGTCGTACTGAATTTTTGCTACGAAATATTTCTCATCCATGGTTATAAAAATTTTTAATTACCTAAATAATCGGATAATCTTCTCATTAAGTCAATAGACGCACCCATTCCTCCATCTAATCTTGCTTCAGGTTCAGGTCTTCTTTCCTCTTCCAAGTTCTCTTCATACTTGTTTTTGTCGTCTTTGTTAAGGAATAGATATGCACCTGGTGTAGATGGTGATGATACAAGGTCAAAACAGATAAGTTCAAAATCTTCCTGAACTTCGTTTCTTTCACCCTTACGAGCTAAAGAACCCACACCACGGGATGAAACACCCATAGTAACACCTTGTCTCATTAAGTTCGCAGCTTGGTCACCAGGACACGAAACAACACCACTATTGTGAAAACCTGGTGAAGTTAATAGTTTCAACTTACCCATAAGAGTATTACCCTCCCACCACATATCTGTGATTAGGTGTGATACACGGTCCAAATCAATTAGAGACGATTCAGGATGGTTAAGTTCGGAAATGGATAAACCTTTATTAATTGCACCTTCATATCTTTCAGCTTCTCTACGTAAAATCTTTTCAGGGTATACACGACCGTTTCTGTTTGGTGTGTCGTACTTTTGTAATACAGCATAGAACTCAAAAGGCTTTGAGTGGTCTAGTTGACCGTAGGATTCTTTGATAACTTCTGCGTTACGGCTGTCGTTAGGATTCACATATCCTGCGTCCCATTCAATCAATATTCCTTTACCTGTATCGTTTGGACCTAATATCTTCATTGTAATTATTCTTTATTATAAATACTCATAAATAAGTATTATTCTATTATGACATCCCACTCACTAACTTGTGTACCTATATACTTGGTATATTTACTATTAATTACCTCTGATACGTATAAAGAAATATAACTTGCTAATGGTAAGTCTTCACCACTACTAAAGTCTTTTAATGCCCACGTACTCGCGAAACCTGTAACATCTTGTTCACCATCGTAATAGTAGATTATCTTATCTATTGATAATATAACACTAAGACCATCTTCTATATCACCTTCCAACATTACCTTATCAAAGGTAACTCTAGTATAATCACTTTCATATATGAAGTCACTTAGGTCAATAATATTGTTAAGGTCATCAATTGCGGTGTTACCCTCACTGATGACCTTTTTCAAATTCTTTAATTGTGATTCTGTAATTTTGATTTTCACGAAAAAGGTGTTTAAGATAAATATTCGTTCTTTTTCGTTTTGGTCTTTGACAGTGTAAAATAATCTGACGACATCAACTCGTCGTTATACACTGATTTACAAATTTGTTTTACTCTATCTCTTAGAATGATTGATTTAAAATCCATATGTTCTTTTAAGAACAATGTAATCTCCAAATTCATGAATGACTTTTTACCTAATTGGATACCACTTGTCCTGAGGTCCAAATCTACTATGTTATGTAGTTCAAAAACCAATGGGTCTACACACTCAAGTAGGTTATGTTTTATATTTCGATTTAAATTACCGTTTATTCTATTCCAATTGTTACTATCTACTGTGGGTTCTACCCACGATTGTATGGAAATATAAATTGATTTTAAGTTTTGTGCGTCTACAGTTCCATAACTACACTTTGCATTTTCAAAGATGTTTAACTTTGAACTTTTACCTTTTTTCATATATGTTTCATATATCTTCTCGTTTATTTGTTGATAAAAGTATAATAAACTTTTCCCCTTCAGTCAAAATTTGACTTAAAAAAACTATTTATTATAATAGTTAAATATGTTAGTAGTAAAAGTCGAAAAAAAAGGGGGTATCGAAAGAGCACTTAAAAAGTATAAGTATAAGGTTATTAGAACCAAACAACTTGACAATTTAAGGGAAGGTCGATATCATGAAAAGAAAACCACCAAAAAAAGGAAACAACTCCAAAAAGCCAAATATGTAGAAAAAAGAAAGGGTTCAGAAGACTGAACCCTTTTTTAATTATAAACCTTCGTGTAGTTGTCGTAACCTATATAACGAAACCAAATCGTTTTTACTTTCGCTAATTTTTTCAATGGTCTTACCAATTTTTTCTTGAAGTTCTTTGTCTTCACTCTCATTGATACTACCTTGTAGTTTAGAAACTACAGATTCTTTTAGAGTATTCATCTCGTCTGATATTTGTTCTTTTGTCATTGATAACAATGATTTCAATTCTTCTTTCTCAACTTCGTTGATGTTTTCATATTCTTTGTTGAATGTATTTGATGCAATTTTCAACATTGTAGTCAGTGGTAAGTTTACCGATTCTTTGATTACGTCTTCAATCTTTGTTTCAGAAAGTGTTCTTTGAATCTTCAATTTTGACTCCACAACAATTTCCAATTTTGTTAAAGATTTTTCGTAAATAACGTTATCAATATCTACGTAATTATTTTCAACAGATTCACCTAAAAGTTCATTAACCCATTTAGATAATTCTTCAATTTTTTCTTTGTTATTTGTAATGATGTCATTTAGTTTTTCAAACGACTCATTTACATACACCGAAGCAACTTCTTTTGATAAACCTTTTTGTGAACTTAATTCATCATAAAGGTAATAGGCTTCAGCCAAATTTTTGTCACCCAAGATTCTCTTTTTGAAACCCTGTAGATTAGACTTAAAAGATTCTTTACCGTAAGTAGAAACTAACGATTTTTCAATCTTAGATTTAATTGCACCAAACTTATTCATAATTCTTTTATTTAATAAATATTACTATTTAAGTAAGTCGTTTAACTTTTCTTCCATCTCACCCAATGACTGTCTACCTTTTGAAAGGTCAATCGTCTCATCATTACCAAATAATGTTGAGTCTTCAAGAATCAAATCTAAGTCTTTATTTCTTACTAAATTTTCAGGTGTGATATCTTCACCACCAGTCTCAACTTCACCCGCTGGTTCACCACCCAAGTCACCTCCGAGGTCTCCACCTAAGTCACCACCAAAGTCTGAACCTCCACCGAAGTCACTACCACCTCCAAAGTCATCTCCTCCTTCTTCACCAGCACCCGCTTCAGGTTCACCACCTTTCTCACCATATAATTTGTCAAGGTTATCAAAGATACCTGTGTGTAGGATAACTTCTTGAGTTTTTTCCAATTCACCAGCAACGGCTCTTTCGATACGTTGTTGTTGTAGGTCAAGTTTAATTTCCTCATCAGAGAAACCAAGAATGTGTTTCTTAGCCCATGACGATGAAACAGGTAAAATACCATTTCCAGGGTCAGTAGTCGCATCACGATACAACTGAATCTTCTGTTGCCATTGTTCCACTTTTAACAAGTCCGCTTGTGATGATGGGTTAGTCAACGCCAATTGGAAGTTATTCAATTCATCCTCAAAACCTAAGATGTATAAGTGGATGATAGCAATCTTGTTTAACTCCTGAATCATAGACCTCTGAATTCTATTGATAGTTCTTGCAAAACGGATGTCCTGTAATGCTAAGTTCTTACCTTCACCAGTAACTTCTTCAAAACCTAAGAATGCTTTAGGAACACGAAGAGCCGTCAATAGTTTCTTTTGGATATACTCAATATCCGCAATCTCTGACAGGTTCTGTGCACCTGGTAAAGTATCAATAGGGTTCGGAGCGTTAGGGTCACGAACAGGAATAAAGTAATCTTGGTCTACAGCCATTTGGTTCATACGTAGGTCAACATTACCTGTATTCGGGTCAGCAACCTGGTCACGTTTGAACTTATTGGCGACTCGTTGTACATACGGTTCAACATCTTTGTCATCCATGTTACCCACGAATACTTTAAACACTCTTCTTTCAGGTGCTCTCGAGGTTCTATAGATTAACATCGCATCTTCTGATAAGATAAGTTGTTTCCAAATTCTTCTGGCTTTCTCCAACATTGAAGTTCCATAAGGAAGTTTACGGTCGTCACCTAAAAGTCTAAAGTGAGCAATCTCCCATGTGTTGAACTCCATATCCTTAACTTTCCATTTGAACTTAAGGGCATCTTCATTACTTTCACCACTTGGTTGTTGAACGCCATATTGACTCGGTGCTGACTTCATACCTCTCTCTAATCTTTCGATTTCAATGTTAGGTAATTGTTGACCACCCATAATACCTTTCTCAGGGTCCAACTTCAAATATACGAAGTTGTCACCATACTTAGCCGTGTTTCTTGTCCACATCGGTAAGTTGGTATCAATATCCAATCTGTGGTTGAATAAGTCAGTCAGTACTGATTTGATTCTCTTACTTTCTGAATACACCTGAAGGATGTATCCGTCTTCGTTTGCTGTTGTAGATTCCTCAGCGTAGATATCAAGCGCTGCTGAAATCTCAGGAGTATATTCCATACTCTCATAATCGTAGAACGCGGCTAATCTTGTTGGCTCATAATATACGGCTTGAGTATATAGGTTGTTTTCAACCTTCTGCCATTGTTGACCCAAATAAAGAGTTTGTTGTGCTTGAAGTTTCTCTCTTTCGTACTCTTTCTTATCTGGTGTCTTTAATAATTCTTGTTTGTCAAACTTGTATACAGGAGGCTGTTGGTCCAATGTTGAATCAGGACCAAAAACTTTGGTTAATCTCTGCCATACAGTATAGTTATTTTCAGCCATTTTGTGTTTTTATATAAATAGTAGTAATACCCTACAATAATTAAATGTTTTATTTTCTACCCCCGAATAACCATAAATAGTTTTCATAATCACTTTTTGACGCACCACCGTGGTGTGTTCGACCATAAGGGTCTCTCGGCATCGCACTTAATGATGGATTGTAATCTTGAACGGGGTTTTTAACAGGTGTTTCCTGAACCATCCAACTATCCACCATTGCCTTTGTTTGTTCAGTTACCTTCTCCAATGAAGAGAATGAATTCTCTCCAACATATATCGCCATAGCCATTGCCATGATAAGGTCATCATGTTGTCCCTTTTGGTGGTCAGGTCTTCCGTTCACATAAACGAAAGTATTCAACTCATTCAATAACCTGGTTGAACGAACCTGATAGTTGTGCCTCAACGCCTCTTCAAACGCGGCAACAATCTGAACCCTTTTACTATTAAAGTTCAAACCTGGAATCTTCTCCATAGCTTTAGGATTGTATTTCCACTTATCAGCAGTATTGACACCTTCAACATATAGATTTTGATAACCCAACTCTTGTAGTTTTCTGGCTGTAGATACACCCATACCACCGGTGATATCAATCACGATAAAAGCAGAATACATCGTCCCCCATTTAAAGGCAACCTCAGCAGCAACATCAGGTGGTATCTTACCCAAATATTCCAATACCTGTTCTCTTTCATCAAAGTCTATAATACAGAAGGTTGTGAAATCCTCACTATCACCACGAGAAACGTCAATACCCATAATATATTTGTGTCCAGGTATTGGTTCCTTCCATTGCCATAATGAACCACCCATAAACTTATTCTCAGGTTCACGTATGTATTTATCTTTCATTCTTTCAATGGTATCATTAGGGATAACATTATCCCCTGAACCTAAGAAGTTACACTCCAATTCCTGAGCAATCTTACGTCTATCAAACTTCAACTTCTTAGCCATTGCCTCAAACCAATCTGAATAAGGTTTGTACCCTTCCTCAAATCTATTACTAATTTCCTCAAAGTCTCTCTCTCTTGGGTCTATGTGTGAATAGTCAATAATAATCTCATCGTCATTGTAATCCTCTCTGTTCAACATATAATGAACAATATCAGAACATTTAATCAACTTAAGATTCTTAGCGTAACGAGGGTCACGATACCAATACATGTCGGTAATCTTAAAGTCATTCATACCTCTTAAGGCTTGGTCATAGATTGCGTAATAGATAGGGTCAAAACCATTAGGGGTAGAGATAACGATTACCTTACCACCCGTAGATAACGACGCCATACACGCAGACCAGAAGTCATCATCGGCGTCAATAAACGCCGCCTCATCAAATATAAGGATGGTAGGAGTATACCCACGCAAAGCGTCCTTTGATGTTGCAACTGCCTTTACCTCACATCCATTGGTTAACTTAAAGTGTCTTTGTGAATTTTTGTCGGCTGAGAACTTGACTCCCAACCATTCTGGCCATTGGTCAACAAAAGACCTAATCTTATTTGCAAACTCCATGGACGTATCCAATTTGTTCGCAATGATTAGAATCTTTTCAGGTTTACTCTTTTTAGCAGTAACTAACTTCTTTGAAGACCATGCGGCAGTTACCGTAGACACACCAGCCTGACGATATTTAATAGCAATGTTTTCTTCGTAGTTATCGTAATCGAATATTAACCTGTCTTGGTCGGGAAACAGTTCGAGAGGGACGTAACGTGATTGTGTGTTGTCGTATGTTTGTAGGTAAGTCTTGAGTGCATAGGAAGTGTCTTTCACAATCTTTGCGTATTCCACCAGTACCTGTTCTCTTGTCAAACCCATAAATCATAAGTTAGTTGTATATTATGATAAATCAATTCCGAGTCCACCTAAGAAATCTCTGAATTCATCATCATCTTCATCCTCTTCATCAGAACCACCTAAAGCATCTTCTAAATCATACTGACGTAACTCCTCCATGATTTCATCAACCATTCTTTGAATAATCTTTTTACCTTTAGTTGAGTCACCTAAAATTTCTCTTGCAACCTCGAAGAACTCTTCAGTAGATAATGCTGAGAAACGTGAGAATAAGTAATTTTGAATTTCTCTCATATCATCCTCATAAAGGTCTTCAGGATAAGCATCAGTAAATTTCTCCCAAATAACAGGACCTAAACGTAAATCCCAAATCTCATAAGGAAGTGTATCTTGAGAACCCATAACCATCTCAGCGGCTTTAGGGTCATCAGGTAACCCCTGAGTACCTAATACTTCATATACTCCTTTAACCAATTCGTGAATTAATACAGGGAAGAATAATCCTTTAGCTTTGATTGTCGGTGGGTCAGTTGTATCATCGACTTCTTCAGAACCCTGAACACCTTCACCTTCACCTGCCATCATCTGTGTCATTTGGTCAGGAACTACCCAATACATCAAATCAGCAATAGACATCAATACACCGTAAAGGTTAAGAAGTTGTGGGTCCAAACGGTCCAGTTCATCACGAACCAAGTTGAACATATAGTGACCTTTCTTTGATGCCCCTTGAATAAGAGAGTTAATGAAACGTCTTTTTGCCTTTTCCATGTCGAACTTATCCATAGCATCCATAAATGCTTCAATATCATCCTCCATCTCTTCGGAATCTTTACCGAAGGCTTTCATAATATCTTCCTCATCAGGTTCTTCGTCAGACTGACCTCTCATCTTTGAAGTATCAATCTGTCCCATACCTGAAAGTAGTTCTACATCAAATTGGAAAGCTTCGTCAGGAAGTGCCATTTCCTTCTTTACCAAATCAACGGCAAGATTTTCAAGGTATTTCTCATTTTCGTTCTCAATTGATTTTACTTGTTGAACCGCTTGTTGCAACATCATCTGTAGTCGCATAAAGGCATTTTGTCCCGAGATGTCTGTAAGACCTGTATATTGTTTTACCTTATCAACAACATCGGCAAATCTTTTTGATGCCAATAACTCTTCGAATGAAGATACCACACCATCACCATCTAAATCAATGTCTAATGCTGGGTTATCTGAAAGGGGTGTTTCACGACCTTGAATCTTTGCCTGAATATCAGGTGACATTCTTTCTGGTCTATCACCATAATCTATCGGTGCCTCATTAATCTTCTTGCTCATCTCTAAACTGTATATTTAACGTATTAAACTTCAAAAACTCAGGTAATCCTTTCTTTCCTGCTTTCGGTGCTGGTTTGTGTTTTGGTAGGTATGGAGTCTTTCTACCTGGTTTTTCTTTCGTATCAGGTTTAACTCTTGTTGGTGCAACTTCAGTGTCTGCTGCTTTTGGAGCCGGTTTATGTTTCGGCTTATAAGGTGTCTTTCTTTCAGGTTTTGTCCTTGTAGGTGTCTTGACGGGAGCCTCTTTAGTACCGGGTTGTTCTAATAAATTCATTAAATCCTTTTTTGTCATTGTCTCAGAAACGTATTTCTTCACCAAAGATACTAAAGATTCTTCGATTTGTCTAACTTCATTTTGTTTTTTCACGTCCCTAACACATCTTTCAAATTTAGCAGACTCACTCTTACTATAAGAATCTCTTTCACGTCCCTCTAAACCTAATGACGATGTACAAATAGCCCAAGGATTAACCTCTTCTTCTTCTCCCATCATTTGACGGTTATTATCAGAATCATCATCCATTCCATCAGGGGCCATATCTTTCTCATCATGAGGACCTTCTTGACCAGTGTAATCTTGACGAGACAAGTCTTGTAGACCGTCTTCATCTTCTTCTAAATCTTCTTCACCTACTAAGGCTTGTCTTAATTGTGTGGTTTTTTCACGGGCCATGTCTAATTTAGTGTTAACCTCATCAGCGGCAGAACCTAATGATGACTGTTCTTTGATAACTGCATTATACAATGTATCAATCTGAGTCTCATTTAACATTTTCAAAGTGTTGAACTTGATACCTTTATTCAACAAACTTGCAATTTTCTTATTATTCATAACTTGCAATATTTTTTTCGTAACTCAATACGATATCTCTCTCGTAAATTTTATCTTCCACTTCTTTGACTGTATCACCATAACGGAAAACCAATCTGGTATATTTGTCATCGACAACGGCTTCACTCTCACTGTTTTCCCACGCTAAGGCAATAACACCTTCTACTGCGTCATAAACAGAAAAGAAGTCAGAGTTTTGAATAAGGTTTAGTTCTATACCTGAGTTTCTTAAAACTCCCACCTTCTTTATAAAATGTATAAGGGGTGGAGTTGGGTTACCACCGGCTGGTTCTTTATCCCAATCTTCACCCCATACATCGTCAACGTCACTAAAAATAAACTCGTATATATTATCTCCCTTATAGTTGGGACCGAGTTCGTTAACGTATACTAAATTCACAACAATTCACCATTTTGAGACACTTTTATTTGTTGTCCCTCGTTTTCAAATACTAAATTGCCCTTATTTGTTTTTCCTAAAAACTTAATTGAATCATTTTCTTTCAATAAAAAATCAGCTGTCAATTCTTGTTCTACTGTTTCACACATAGACTTCATTTCTTTTCTGATTGTTACTTTTTGAATTTTTTCAACTAAGAATTTTTTGATATTTTTGGATTCTGTTAATGTTTTCTCTTCGTCAGTCACAACAAAGTATTTTGATAATACCTTATCAATTTTTGATTCACCGAAGATTTCATCCATTACTCTTTCACCAACTTCTGCCGATTCTTCCATCGGTTCTTCAACGTCCATGTCTAAGTCCATATCCAAATCCAACTCATCACCAGCGTCTACGTCTAATTCTGCTTCATCATCAACACCGTAGTCGATTTCATCATCTTCAAAATTCGCCAAGATATCTTCTTTATCTTCTTCAGATAAACTTTCTAAATTCACTGCTGAGATAATTGAATTTAAAACATATTTGATATCTTCAGAAGTAAGACCTTCTTGTGAGTCTATTGTTCTCAATTTTTGACCTAACTTACCAGTTAGTTTTTGAATAGCTTTGATTGATACTTCTTCTTCATCTACGGGAGCCTCTGAATCTAATTCCATATCCATACCAACTTCTTCTTCACCACCTTCATCGTCCATACCTAAATCCATGTCCAAGTCAAGTTCTTCTTCACCACCTTCTGAACCTAAATCTAAATCTAAATCCATTTCAGGTTCCATTACTGGTTCTTCAACTTCAGGTTTTGGAGTTTTTAGAACAAACTTTTTCTTTTGTTCTCCGAATAAATCTAAACCTTCTTCGTTTTCGTGTAATGTATTTAGTTCTTTAGCTAAAAGATTTAGTTTCTTTAATGCCTTAGAATATGAAGTGTGATATCTTCTGTTTTCTGTAGGTTCAGCGTAATCCATTTCTGACTCGTTCAAACCTGCCTTAATAATGTATCCATTCTTTTCGTGAATGATACTATAATATTTTCCGTCAGCTAACTGTCTTGTATAATCAACAGTTTCGTTTACGTTTGAAGTTGAACGGTCAACTTCATTGTAGCGAGCAATTTCCATGATTCTTCTCAACTTTTCCTCACCTTGTAATTTCTCACTACCAATTGGTTTTAAATCTCCCATTTTTATTTTATTTAAAATTTTTCGTTAATTAAAAACACCATTACCACCCAATAAAACAGTGTCACATTGAACTTTAGTTCCACCCGAAAAATCCGAGTATGTTGCATGAACTGTTTCTGTTGAGCCTGAAAAGGCGTTATATTCAGTGTTCGGGTTACATCCTTGTCCCATAATACATTTTTATATATAAATATACCTAAATAAAGGATTTGTCAGTTTTTCCGTTATTTAGGTATAATTATAAGTTGATTTCTTGTTCTAAAGACAATCTCTTATCTACTAATTCATTAGTGAAGTCAAACAATTTTTGAATATATTCGTTTCTTCTTAGGAACTTAAATACTAAGTTTTCATACGAATATTCCCCCTCTCTTTCGAGACCACAACTTCTATACTTCTTAAGTTTGTCTTTTACTTTATCAATAGTATCTAAAGCAGTTTCAAGTTCTTCGTCTGAAACATTTTCAATAACAGTGTCAATAATATCCATCCATTGTTGAGCCTTTTCTTGTAATTTCTTATCGTCAATCTTAACACTTTCTTGTGTTGGTTCATTAACCCATTCGTCAAACATTACAGAAAATACACCTGTAGAGAAATGTGGTTCAGAAGAGTCCTGAACATATAATTCTACTTCATAACCCTTTACCTTAATATCGTGAGTAGAGTTGAATAATGTTTTCTTTAGTTTGAATAATTCTTTATATAGTTCTTTTTGTTCACCAGCCTCGGTGAAATCATACATGATGTGTAAGTCAATATCGGAGAACTCTGACCAGTTGTAATTCGCCAATGAACCTGTCATTGTTATATCAGAAACAAAAATTTCAATACCTAAGAAATCCACAAATTCGTTCGCAATTGTCAACAATGAATTACGGACCTCCTCTTTCATTGTATACGAACCATCCTCAGACTCATTCCATATTTCAGGATTTAATTTGTCTTGGATATAAAAACTTGATATGATTCTGTCATTTTGCTCCATAACATATAAATATATGGAGTTTACTTTATGACTTTTTTATACTTGTAGTTCTTAGAAATCTCAACATTGAAGAATTTACCCTGAGATTCTGCCATTCTGAATTTAGTATAAACTTTGTGTGGAACTTCTTCGTATTCGTATTCTGCTCCATTTTTGAATGTTGCCACCAATGTCTTCTTGTCCAAGTTATAGACAGTCTTCGTTAGGTTAGAAGATTCAATCTCATTGATGATTTGTTTACCGATGATTTTTTCACTTTTGATTGCCATATTATAAAGGATATTTTTCTTCTAATTTAGACAACTTACGAGCAATGTAACTATCAAAGTTTCTTTTGACATTAAACTCGTTCCATAAAGCATATTTTTTCAATTCGTTTCTTAAATCGTCTATTCTTCGAACAACTTGAAATCTTCTTGCGAACACCTCTCTTGGTGCTTCTGAAACGGCCAATAGGTCGTCTTCTTTGAAACCTGCATCTTTGAGTGCCGTTCTAAATTTGGCGAACGCTTCCTCAAGGGGTCCCAAATCCGCAACCTTTGTAATATATTCTAACCACGGTTCTTTCATATCCATAAATATAAAAAAACCCCGATTTCTCGGGGTCTTTCACATTAGGACTGTAACTTTTTTATTTCATCTCTTAATTCAATCGCTTTTTCAAATTCTTCTTTCTCAATACATTTCTGAAGTTTTGATTTCAACTTTCGAATTTTCTCACTGTTTTCCTCCAACGACTTAATCTTATCACGAAGTTCAACCGCTTTCTCAAAGTCCTGAGTTTCAATAGCCGTTTGGAGCTCGGTCTTAAGATTTGTTAGGTCGTCTGTCTCATCAGTAGTAGACTTAGTACTATAGGTGAAATAAAATCCATTAGGTCCAACCTTATAGTAAGTTGGTTCCACATTATCGAACATAGATTCGAATTCTTTCATAATTTCGTCAAAAATACTTTTTCTGTAAAACATAATATTGGTTTTAATTTTTTTATTATCTTTGACCCGAAACATAGAAAAGTGTGCCAAATCACAAAAAGAATGATGAACCTGTCATTCTGTCAGTTTTTTATTTTTTAACTGACAATTTTTGAAAATGTGTAGTCCGTTACATTTTTTGTGTTATATTTGTAGAGTCAAAATAAAAAGAACAACTATGATTGAATCTGTAGACCCGAACGAAAGTTCAAAAGGAAGAAACAAAGAATACTCTAAATCAGGAACGCCCGTTTTAGACAATTTCTCACGAGACCTAATCAAACTTGCCGAACAAGGTAAGTTGGACCCAGTCGTTGGTCGTGACCGTGAAATTGACCGTATCGCTCAAATACTTTCACGTAGAAAAAAGAATAACCCTATCATCATTGGTGAACCTGGTTGTGGTAAGACTGCAATTGTTGAAGGATTGGCTATGAAAATCTTTGAAGGGGATTGTCCTCGTAACCTATGTGATAAACGTATCGTATCATTAGATATGACATCTATCGTTGCCGGTACCAAATACCGTGGACAGTTTGAAGAACGTCTTAAAGTTATCTTAGACGAGTTACACGACAACCCTGATATCATTGTGTTTATCGATGAGATTCACACTATTATTGGAGCAGGTAACTCATCAGGTTCCTTAGATGCATCTAACATCTTCAAACCAGCGCTAGCACGTGGTGAACTACAATGTATTGGAGCAACCACACTCGACGAATACCGTGAGAACATTGAAAAAGACGGGGCATTAGAACGTCGTTTCCAAAAGGTAATGGTCGATGGTGCCACTCCTGAAGAGACCATGATTATCTTGGATAACCTAAAGTCTCGTTATGAGAAACACCACAAAGTGGATTACTCACCTGAGTCATTGGAGGCTTGTGTGTATTTGGCTGACCGTTACATCACTGACCGTGAATTCCCCGATAAAGCTATTGACATCATGGATGAGGTAGGTGCTCGTAGTCAGATTTCTGTAAAACTTCCTGAAGAGATTGAAAAACTCAAAGAAGATGCTGCAGAAATCAAACAACAGAAAATTGACGTTGTTAAGAAACAAGACTATGAAAAGGCGGCACATCTTCGTGATAAGGAAAAGAAAGTCTTGAAAAAACTTGAAAAGGTTAAGATGGATTTTGAGGCGAAACAAGACGAGGAACGTCAACCTATTACTGAAGATATGGTCTACGACGTGGTTGCAAATATGACTAAGATTCCTGTGTCTAAACTCAACCAAAACGAGATGGAAGGTCTTTTGGACCTTGAGACTAATCTTAACACCTCCGTAATTGGTCAGGAAGTGGCGGTAAAGAAGATTTCAAAGGCTATCCGTAGAAACCGTGTAGGTATCAAAGACCCTAACCGTCCTATCGGTTCTTTCATCTTCTTAGGTTCAACAGGTGTGGGTAAGACTCACTTGGCTAAACAATTGGCAAAACAAATCTTCGGAGCCGAAGATGCACTCATCCGAGTGGATATGTCAGAATACCAAGAAAAATATACCATGTCACGTTTGATTGGTTCTCCTCCAGGATATGTGGGACACAACGAAGGTGGTCAATTGACCGAAGCAGTCAAAAATAAACCTTACTCAGTGGTATTGTTTGATGAGATTGAAAAGGCAAACAAAGATATCTTCTCACTACTCCTACAAGTATTGGATGATGGTCACCTTACAGATAGTTTCGGTCGCAAAATCAACTTCAAGAACTGTTTAATTATTATGACCTCAAACTTGGGTGTAAAGAAACTACAAGACTTCGGTGCCGGTGTCGGTTTTGATACCTCAGCACGAATGAGTGGTGATGAAGACCTTAAGAAAGCACTTCTACAGAAAGAGTTGAAGAACCACTTCACACCTGAATTCTTGAATCGTTTAGATGAAGTTATCGTCTTCAACCCACTAAGAGAAGGTGAAGTTCGTAGAATCGTTGATATTGAGTTGTTGAAACTAACTGGTCGTTTGGAAAAACTTGGTTACCATATCAACTTCACTGACGAATTAAGAGATATGTTGGCAGACGTAGGTTTTGATGAGAAATACGGAGCACGACCTATCAAACGAGCAATCCAAGAGAAGATTGAGGATTACATCTCTGAGGAAGTACTACGTCAGAAGATTAAAATCGGACGTAACTACAACATGAAGATGGTTGAGGAAGAAGTTCTAATTGAGGAAGGGGAAAATTAATTCTCCTTCCGATTTGGAAATCTAAATTATACATCTTACATTTGTATCAAATTAAACAAGTAATGGACAACGTAACACTAAACAGATTTAAGGAACTACTCTCAGTCCCTTCCAAAACCTACCAAGAAGACCAAATGGTTGAATACCTATCATGGGTATTGGACAGTATGGAAGGTGTAGAATACTACACTGACGAGATGAACAACATCTACGCCACCAAACGCCAAGATGGGTTCAACGGGTATTTCCCAATGTTTGTGGCACATACGGATACCGTCCATTCACTTGTTGATAAAATTGTTGTTAAGGAACAAACACTACCAAAACCACCCACCTTCGGACGAACATTCGATAATACAGAATATGACGTCCTCAAAGCTTACACTCCTGACGGAAATCCAACAGGTATCGGTGGCGATGATAAATGTGGCATCTTCATTTGTCTGGAACTACTTCGTGTCCTGTCAAATGTAAAAGTAGGGTTTTTTGTCTCTGAGGAGACTGGCTGTCACGGGTCCAGCAAATGTGATGTCAAGTTCCTTAACAATGTAGGATACATCGTTCAATACGATGCACCTGGTAATCATCTAATTACCGAGGTTTGCTCGGGAATTCGCCTGTTTGAGGAAAATGGGGAATTCATAAACAGAGCACAGGTAGTAATTGGGAGAACCATGGAAACCGATATGGAGTTACAGTCACACCCATACACTGACGTGTCTCAGTTGAAAAAGAAGTCTGACGTTTCTTGTATCAACATTTCTTGTGGATATTACCAAATGCATTCCGCCAACGAGTTTGTAGTATTGGATGATGTAGAAAAGGCAATCAGAACGGGTATTAACCTGGTCAACGAGTTCGGATATGAAAAACAAGTTTACGAATACGAACCACCAAATTGGGGTTCATACGGTGGACTGTTTAACTTGGACGACGCTGACGACGATTGGGATGAAACCCTTTCTGATGGTCTACATGACTTAGGTGAAACTCACACCCTTGAAGATAACATTGTTACTTTTGATTGGGGTGGGATGACTCTACAGAGTAAACACACTGAAGATACCATCTATATGGATGAAGAAGATGTGTTGGAATTGTATGAATTAATTCGTAATAATTTCTTAATCAAAGGGGTCGAATAACTGATAGTTATTCATCAAAGAACGAAGGGAAGACAGTTTTGCTCTTCCCTTCTTTGTTTCAAAGGAATCTGTCTCATTGTTAAATCTCTTAAGTGTAAAGTTGATTTTGTTAGTTTCAGGGTCCACACCTTGGATATTGATATTTACACCCTCTTGTGATGGGACCGGTATATTAAAACCAACTCTAAACTCTTTTTTCAAAACATCATTAAGTCTTATATACTCATCAACATCAACAAAGAACTCACTATCTTTCAACTTATCATAGTACCTTTCAAAGGCTCTTTCAGTTGGTGTATTAAACTCGTCAGTAAAAACTTGGCCGTCCTCAACTTGGTAAGCATACTCATAAGGATAATCAAATGGGAATGATATATGTGTGGATACGTAATCCTTCATCATACCCTTTAAATTCAAATCTCTATAGTATTCGTTTGATTCGTATAGGTTCAAAATATCTCTTAGACTCACACCGTATTTGAAGAAACACTCTTCCTCAAGTTTTTCAAGACCCATACTTTCGTAGATATTACACAGACCCTCAGTGAACTCTTTTTGTAGTCCCACTTCAACTGCTTTGTTTTTGGCGTAAGTATAGGCATCACTGATTTCATCAATAAAACTACTGTCAAAATTCTCCGACATAAACTTACCTATAGTTTTATAATCGTCGTTATCTATTTGGTATCCCTTTTCTGAACCTTTGATTAACTTGGCAACCTCAGGGTCAAAAATCTGAAGTATTTCTTTCAATGTTTCCAATTCATCATCAGATAAGTTGTATAGATAATAACCCTCAGATAAATCATCGTCAAAATTGTAAGGGTCATAATAATCGATGTCACGACCGTAAGGTTGGTCAATCGCATATTCAACATATTTCAAATCACTTTCTTCAACTTCACCCTCAAATAAATCTAAGAAATCCTCAGGACCGTGGAAGTTCAATACCAACGTATAATCGTTGTCATCATTTTTCTCAATCTTCTCTAATATCTCACTGTGAATCTTTCCCCTTTGTGGGTCCACCTCACCGTTCATAATTTTAGTTAAGGTCTCATAGTGGTTCTGACCTTTCATTAAAGATTTAATCTTATCGGCAATTGGTTCAAAACGTTGTAGGAGAACATCTACGGACCTTACGGAATCTTTTTGGTCATAGACCTCAGTATTACCATTACTCCTCACAAACAACGCCATTTTACCCCACGTCCCATCATTTGACTTCTTATCTATGATGTAATACAAAGAACCTTCGTCTGAATATTTGTCAAAGTATCTGGTATCATCTTTAGTTGTTGTACACCATTTTGTTCCTGCACCGTAGTAACACGACGCACCATGAGAATAGGGTTCAACAATCAAATACTTATCGTCCTCATAAATCTTGTTGGATTCATTTTTGACTTCCTTCTCTTTTTCTTTTTCAATTTTTCTACGACGAACTGCCGTCATTAAGGCTTGAAGACCCCAAATGGAATCATATTTGTTAATGTCTTTTGGTGCCAATTTAATCTTATCACCATTTACCAATGACGATATGGATTCAGCATAGTCTACATCCTCAGGTGTAATGGATGTTGCTGACTTATGGAACTGTTCAATAAGGTCAATAAATAGATTTACGTTATCAGGAACAGAATGCGTTGATGGGTCACCCAAACTAATCATTTGTTTGATTAACCACTCAGAATACTTTTTTGTCGATGAAGGGTCACCGTCAATGAGTTTCTCCAACAACTCAGGAGCATCGGCAAAGGTAGGGCTGTCCTTGTATTTATCTATAAGGTTCTCCTTTTTACCTTCGAGTAGTATGTTCTGAAATTTAATCATAAAAGTTAACTATAAATACTTGACAGTTTGGATAATTAAAAATTTATACTTATATTTGTATTGTAATCAACATATAAAAGTAAACATCATGAAAAAAGTATTATTATCACTCACACTCCTATTAGTTTCAGTAGTCGCAAAGGCTCAATTCATCACCGAAGTAAAAGTTGACAGTATGTGTATGTTCGAATATTCGGACACACTAAGCTTTGAAGATGCTTGGGATAATGGATATATCACGAATTTGGGTATTATCAGACGTTACAATGAAACTTCCAATACTTGGGTAATTAATAAATTAACCAAAGAGATTACTTTTGGTATATGTGACCCAAGTCCTTATGTTGAAAATGGTGATGTATTAGAATACACAACTTACTTAGGTAAACCCTTCAAACTATTCTTGAAAGAAGATAAAGAGACAAAACAAAATATTGTTTTTTTCTTAGAGAATTCAGTTGATGGTAAAATCAAAGGTGGATTTACATACCCCAACCAAATAGTATCTTACTAAAAAAAAAGGAGGTCGATTGACCTCCTTTTTTTATATTACATTGTTTAAGATAAATTTTGTAAGTTTTGTTTAGCGACTTTCTCTAAAACATCATCAAAGTTTGTGAAACGACTTCTAACTTTATTTAGATTATATTTTCCACCATAAACTTGATTATTATATGCTTTGACAAAGGTAGGTGTATTATAAAACTTCTTGTCTATCATTCCCGTAAGAGCAATAGCCGATAATCCGTCACTAAAATAAGAAAAAAGTTGGTTAGCGACGTTTACAGCAGCTCCTTGATTCCATTTAACATTGACATCCATTGGATTTACACTAGGTCTAGATTTGGAGGTATCCCACTTTAAACCAAAATTTCTCAATATCTTCATGACGTCTGCATAACCACCACCATCTATATTAATGAACTTATTAACATCATCAAGACTTTGAATCTGTGGTAATTTATATGTTTCACCAGTCTCCTCACTAGTAAAAAAGTCGGGTTGGTCTTGTTGTTCGGCAAGAACTTTACGAACTATTTTTTCTAACTGATTCTCAGTTAATCTTATAATTTTTTTTGACATATCAATATATTTTTAATATAAATAGTTCGTGTTTAAAAAAAAGTATTTATATTTGTAGTCAGAAAGAAAAGTTCTTTGAAATATGGGGGTGACTGGAATTGATTGACGTAGATAGTCATACGGGGCACGCAGTGAGAGGTTACCTATCACTTTAATACATGGTTGCAATTTTTTTAACTGGCGAAACAATCGCAAAACTTCAGGCTGTAGGTCTTCTACGCACTGAAGAAGTAACTGTAGCGTAAGACGTCCACAGTGAAGCGGGTCAGGGGACATATAACCTATGAACAGAAGTCCTTACAAAGGTGGAAAAACGACTGAACCCGAAATCGAGTCGTACATCTATTGGTGATGGAGGATGTAAAAATTCAATCACATATTTCGGAATGTTGAGAACCAACATTGACCTAAGCGTGTAGTCCTTTATGGGTAGTGCGGACAAGACGCGGGTTCGAATCCCGCCACCTCCACCAAATTAAACCCCGGTAAAATTTACTGGGGTTTATTTTTACTTATTATTTAATCATGCATAGTTGGAATTATAAAACCCGAGAACGATACTTTAAACTCAAAGAAAAAGGGTTCATTCCAAACAACGCTTTAGACATTGGTGCTAATGTCGGAGTGTGGGTAGACATAATCAGAACAGTCTATCCAAACCTTCCAACATTATCTATCGAAGCAAATCCAAACTGTGAACACCAATTAAGTTTAAAAAATCCAAATTACCTTATTACCTTATTGGGGTCCAATACCAAAGACCAAACATTCCACATCAACCCCGATGACCCACTGTGTACAGGTGCCTCCGTCTATAAGGAAAACACCGACTACTACGAAAACCCAAATAGTATCATACTACCCACACAAACACTTAATAATATTGGTGGTGTGTATGATTTAATTAAGATTGATGTTCAGGGGGCGGAGTTGGATATCTTAAAAGGAGGTATGAGTGTAATTACCGAATGTAAGTTCCTTCAATGTGAATTACCTGTTATGGATTACAATAAAAATGGAGCTAAGATTGGTGACATCATTTTATTCCTACAACCTTATGGTTTTGAGTTATACGATATATTTGAGATGAATTACTACGATGAACAGTTGAATCAATTGGACGGTATTTTTATCAATACCCGTAAATAAAAAAGGGGACGTAATGTCCCCTTCTTTTTACCTTTTAGTTTTGTTTACTATGTTATATTCTATCAAAACGATAAGAATCACCGTCTTCAATTAACATATAAACATTACCTGAGTAATCAGAAGGTAACTCGATTTCAGAACCCGTTAGGTTAATTACCTCATAACCATCGTCAGTACCCCATCCTTCAGCAACACCAGTGAACTCAGTTGCGGTAACTGAAGTTAATCCAGTTGCAGTAATTAAAATTTCTCCAGATGTCGTTACGAAAACAACCGTCTTGGTTGTTGACTCTCTACATACATACATAATTCGCGATATTAAGTTGTTTATTCCTTAATAAATAGTTGTGCAATTAGGAAAGAAGACTTATCTTTGTATTGTTAATAAGAAACATAAACCCATCATCATGACAGTAACAGGAATAAACATCGAAGAAAAAGTAAGAAACTACAAAGGAGTAAACACATTCATCAAAAACCTCAAGCCAGGTTTGATGAAATACGGTCGTCTAACACCTAATCAAAAACAATTCGCAGAAAAAATTATTATGAACGAAGTTCGTCAATCAGAAGTAAACGTAGAGGAACTACCTCAAAACCTACAGAATATTGTCAACTACGATGGTGAGTTGAAGTTCGTTAAGGACATTCAATCAAAATACAACAAATACCGTCGTCTCACCGACAAGCAAGTAACCGTGGCAAACAACGCCATCAGTCGTGAGAAAGCTAAGAAGTCTCAAAAAGACCTCAACATCGACTTGGTCGGAAACACCATCAAATTGGGTCGCAACATCGCAATGGACATCAAAAAAGAATACGAATTGGACTTCCACCCAATCTTGGTTGATGTAACCAAAGTTATCACTGTTTCTGAGAAGGCTATGAAGTTGGAAGCAAAACTTACAAAAGAAAACGGTGGTATCTGTCGTTGTTGTGGACGTACCCTCACCGATGATATGTCTCAATTGACAGGTGTAGGTCCAGTATGTGCTAAGTACGTAGGTGTCCCACATCCAGCATCTCGTAAAGATATCCCTCAGTTCAAACAACAAATGACGGAACGTATCGATGAGGTCGGAGCTTTCGAGTTTTGGATTCCAAAACGTCAAATCAAAGAATGGAACGGTCACGCAGCAGTATTGTTGAAACTCTAATCTAAAAACGGGGGAGGAAACTCCCCCTTATCTTATTATGAAAAACTTAATCTTTTTATTACTACCTTTTAGTTTGTTCTCACAAACTTACTCATTCGCAACTAAAGTAATGTCGTGGCAAGGACATGACTATTACGTATCCAATCAAACATATACCTTTTGGGGTGCCGAAAACCATATTCAAAATATAGACACAAATATTCACGTGTTGTCCATTTCCAACTCACGTGAAAATAATGAGTTAGCAGATTCCCTAAATTACCTTTTTGGTTACGATGTATATTGTTGGTTAGGTGGTCACGATACCACAACAGAAGGTACTTACAAATGGATGGACTCCACATCTTTTAATTACAGTAACTGGTACTGTGATTCTCTATACTGTGAACCAAACGGTGGTACTGATGAAAATTACATAATGTTTAACTTTGGTGACCGGGGAAAATGGAATGACGCCACCAATATAAATGATTACTTTAGATATCTTTTCAAAGTACCAACCCCAACCTCAACAGGTGGTGGGTCCAATGGTAACGGTAATAATGGTGGTGGTAGTGTTGGGTCAGGAAATGGTAATTCCATAGGGATTGAAGAAAATACTCTAAATTATTACCGTTTATGGGATTGGAGGGGAAACCTAATCTACGAAGGTAATGAATTAAATTATCAAAACCTAAAAGGTTACTATGTTTTAATGACAAATAATGTAGTTGAAAAGATTTTTGTGGAGGGGTATTAAGACCCCTTCTGTCTTTTTACATCATCTTCAGTGGGTTCGGTCAATGAGTTACCCAAATCTTGGAAACGAGATTGCCCTGTATAGTCAACCTTAGTTGCGATTGCCGATAAGTTTGAAACAAACATCTTTCTGATATCCCCACGTGGATGTGAAGAAATAACTGCAGATAAGAACTCATCACTCACAATAATATTGTTTTTGAGTATTGGTAGATGTTGTTCTACCAATTTCTCGATACCTGTTCTTTTCAAAATGTAAGTATGGGTATTATAAAATGCCGATGGACGGACAAAATGTTTCTTACCGATTCTTTTGGTATCAATTAGTTTCTTGAACACACGATGTAATGAGTTATGAGACATCAAACATAAATCCCATTCGTAGTCGTCCATTTCATCAAAGATATCCCAATCTATAGGTATTCTCGGAATAAAGTCATCTTCCAAAATCATAATGGCATTATATCCGTTCTTATACGCATCTTCCCAACAACGAGTATGAGATATCATTCCACCAGCCTCACCATACGTGGTTGGTCTATTCCAAAAATCATATTTAATTGTGGACTCAGGTAATTCCCATCCATCATATAAGGTATATTCTTTACCCTCCTCTTCGATTAGTCGTTTACCAACATAACCTTCGAATATTTCAACCTCACAACCATGAGGTAATGGTAACATATTTGCAGCTCGTAATAACTCTTCTCTATATTCTTCTCTATGGTCTATAGAGATGATGTATACTTTATCTATATACATAAAATTAGTTTTTGTAAAAAATAAGACTTATAAAGAAATAATAAACCCACCGTGGTGGTGGGTCTATTAAATTTAAATTGTGAAAATTTTATAAAGACATTAACATGTCCAACAACTCTTGTTGTGGGAACATATCGAATTTGTCTTTACGTGTATTGGTGTGTGTCCAAATACCTTTCACCTTTCCGTAGTATGCATCTTCGTTGAATTCAAACGCGTCAGCACCTTTCTCTTTAACCAATGCAGGAAGACCAGCTCTGACATCAATACCATCTCTTTCACCAATCCAACGAATCCATTTATCCAATGCCTCAATCTGGTCATCAGAATATTTGTGCCAAGTTTTGAATCCTCTAAATGGTTTGTCTAACTCAACCAATTGAGATTCGGCAACCTTAGTTCCAGCATATGTTTTACCATCTTTAATCCATCCGAAGTTACAAACCTCAATACCTACAGAATGAGTATGCATGTGTTGAGAACCGTTCTTTCCCAAGTGCCATCCATATCCACCCTCAGGGAATGCTTGAACCATAACACCGTCGAATTCATCGTTGTTACCCTTCACAGAAGGACCTCCAAGGACAAATTCAGTGGCAACCGCACCACGAGAGTCTCTACCCCACTGGTCAATTACATTGAATGGATTGTGCCATCCAGCCGTGTGGTGCAAGAACAAATACTCTTTGTTTGTTGGACCGTTTTTATACTCACCCTCAGGTAAGAAGTGTCTGTTTACGATTAAACCGTTTGATGTTTCAAAAGTCTTCTCTGAATCATCAGTAGTAGCAAGACCCATAGCGTCCCAAGTGGCAGGACCCACAAGACCATCATCAACCAAACCATTATCGGTTTGCCATTCTTTAACTGCATCCTCAGTTCCTTTACCGAAAATACCATCTGCGTCCACCCCCAAAAATTCTTGAAGGTCTTTAACCTGTTGTCCTCTCGAACCAATTTTTAATAACATGTTTTTAAGATTTACTATTTTGTTTATTATCTATAAATATACCTTTGACGACTAAGATATTTATTAGTATATTTGGAGGATACAAAACAATCGTATTTATGACCCAAGTTTTAGTTCTTAACTCAGACTTCTCCCCACACAATGTGACCACACTTCGTAGAGGATTTATTTTGGTAGAAAAAGGTAAAGCCGAAGTTTTACAGAAAGGTGATGATATCGTAACCTCTGTAGGTAACTTTGTACGCCCATTGGTTATTCGTTTATTAAACTACGTTAGATTCCGCCCAAAAGGAATTGGAATTACTCGCAAACGTATTTTCAAAAGGGATGGTTACGAATGTTGTTACTGTGGTAGTAATAGGAATTTAACAATAGACCACATTTTACCTAAGTCTCGTGGAGGTTCTAATCATTGGGATAACTTGGTTACATCATGTAGTCGTTGTAATAGTAATAAGGATAATATGACTCCTGAGGAAGCGGGTATGAAGATGCGTTACAAACCAACAATTCCAAGTTTATTCTCTCGTATTATTGATGAATCTGTTGAGGACACTTGGGATAACTTTAAGAAGGTCTATTTTAATCCATAAAAAAAGGTGTCCTCACGAACACCTTCCTTAGATAAACTCACCTCCCTTTCCTTTTGGTTTGTTTATGAAACGATATTATCTCTAATATCTTTCATCTTCAGTTCCATCTTTGAGTTGATATCACCCATCAATGGATTCAACATGTCAACAAACATGTCCTCTAGTTCTTTGTTATTATTTGGGTCCTGAGCCAGTTTTGCAATTTTGCTTTTCATAAACTCGGGTAACGTTTCTAAATAATCTGTTGAGAAGTCTTCACTATATACCTCAGCTAATTTTGATGCTAAAAATCTTGGTTCCGTGAATAACTTTGGAACATCATCGATATCAGTATCACCGATAGCCTTTTCGATAACCTTTTGTTCGAACTCACTAACATTCAATTTATTCATTAAGAATTCTGTAAGTTTCTGTTTAACAGTCTCCATAAATTGAGGACCATCTTCTTGGAACATTTGATTTAATACTGTAATCAAGTTTTCATTAATCAAATTAACATCAAACTTTTGTGTCTTCATGTATTTGATTTCAGAAACCAACTTTGGGAACGAACCTGAGTTCACCAATCTTGTGTTAATAATTGATGATTCAGAAATTCTTTTGTTTCTGTTGTTTTCTATTTCTTGTATGTGTTTCTTAAGATTTTTCATTTTTCATGTGTCTTTTCATCATCTTAGGTGTTTCAATCTCCATCGCCTCTTCAGGTCTTGGTTCACTTTTTTGTTGAGGTCTTGGTGTTGGTGACGGTGTTGGAGTATCTTGAACTGAATTCTGACCTAATCTCTTATTATAATTAGTTCTTGCCGTTCTTTCTGCCGAACCACCTTTAATAAATTCAATCTTATCTTCAGTATTACCATCAACGTAATTAATGTAAATTGTGTTATAATTAACACCCACACCTTGTTCATATAAGATTTTTTCCAAACCTACAGACTCCATAAGTTTTGCCTCCAACTCAAGCGGAGACTTATACATAATCTTTAATGGGTCCATCTTCTTATCGTTGATAAGGAATAAGATAGTATTCAAAACCACAGTATCATCAACAACCTTATCATCAATATTTAATATACCATTGTATTTTGAAATTAGTACATCAAAACAATCCTTTATAATACTTTCCTTATCTCTTGTTGTTAATCTATTACCATCGATTAAATCTCTTTCACTTTCACCGTCGTATACCATGAATTTTTCAAACATAGCTAACATACGGTTTTCAAGTTCTTCTTTTCTTTTCTGTTCTTGATTTGCTCTCTCGGCGTCACTGTTAGAACCCGAACCACTGTTAGAACCAGAACCACTACCAACCTGTGCGTTAGGGTCATTAGGGTTGATTTGTTCTAATACTATTGATAAACCTTTTCTTTTCATATTTTCATTTAATGTTACTCCTAATCCTGCCGCCAATTTAAAAGGTTTATATTTGTTATTACCTTTAGGTTCTAACCCAAACCATAAATCATCTTCTAATTGACTTCTTAATGACTCATCTTCAAAAGAATATTCAGATGGATTACCCTTTAAGTCTTTTCCTGTTTTTAAAATATATTTCACACCATTCTCACTGTCGGTAAATACCCAAACACCATTTTCTCTATTTACTTGGTTTTTATAATTACCTACTGAGTTTGATAGTCTTTGTGGCATTACATTCGTTTCATTGACCACATCGTCAACTACTTCATTTGCCTCATCCACTATCTTGTCACCCGTCTCTTCAAGTTTTTGTTTAGTTTTATTAAGTAATTCATCAAGTTCTTTTCTGAGCTGGTCTGTACTATCAATATATAATCCTTTTTGGTATTGTTTATCGAGCCAATTCTTAAATGACAAACCTAAATTGAAAGTTTCACCTATAAAACCAGGGTCCATCTCAAATAATTTCCAATACCATTCTTCACTGGGGGCAGTAGTTGAATTCGATTTAGTAATATTTCCTTTTAGGATATCAAGATACTCTTGAAACCAACTATCATATCCACTCACTTTATACTCAGAATATTTTCTTCTTTGTAACGCCCAGTTAACCCATATCATATCCCACCAGTTATCTAAACCTTCACAAGGGTCTGTTGTTTCGGTATCATCTTGTTCATTAGTTTCAACCTTTTGACTTTGGGCACAGTCTAAAATTTGTTGACTATATAATTTATCGGCCGTGTAATTTCTTAGAAATTCTAACATAGACACATACACAGCATATCTAATATAATTCACACCTAAATCTCTTAAATACACAACTTTAGCAGCAACAGGACCTTTAGCCTGAATTAATTTTGTATAATTTTCATTAGTCAATCTAGGGAAACCACGTCTGGTACCGGATTTAAATAAGTTACCTAATGAATTTTTAAACCCTTCAATGGCCTTTTTTTCCCCACCTGACTTATTGATTTTTCTATATACCCTTCTAACCCCATTAAAAATTTTTCTTTCTAAGAGAAAGATATTTTTAAATTCATCTTTTAATCCTGATATTGCTCTTAACCATGTTGGTTCGAGCTCACCAACATGGTTTCCGAAGGTGCTCCAAAATTTAATACTATTTTTACTGTCTTTACGTAATTTATCCCAATAAAGTTTGAATTTTTTATCATCAACGGCAACATCGTCAAAATAATCCGTTATTTTTTCAAATCCCTTCGCGTTTTTATAGTAAAGTGATTCTAATTTTATTTCTAGTTTTTTTAAAATCTCACCTTTGGTTTTAGGGTCTACATCAGGGGAACTAAGTGTTTGAGCTAATCTTTCAATTTGTGATTTTTGAGCTTTTGTGAATTTGAAAATTTCTGCAATTTTTTGAAACGCAGCTTTGAATCTATTACTTTTAGCTAACTCTTTAGCCATTGCATCAGTTAAAGATGTGACCTCTTCTTCCCAAGTATCAGGATTTAAAATTTCATCTATACTTTTCAAAACATCTTCATCACTCACCGGTGTTGCATTAATGTCATCAAGAATACCAGACACTTCATCAACAACATCATCAGCAACCTTAGCAGATTTGCTTGGGTCGAAATCTGCAAATTGTCTAGCATGTTTCTTTCTAATCAATGAGGTGACTTCTGGAGCCTCGGCAAATAACTTATTAATTGACTGTAAGTAAGTCAATTTTTCAGGACCATTCATAAGATTATACACTGCACGGTTTAATTCGTCCATATTGGTACTAAAAGTTTCTAACACTCCATTAAATAATTCGTCAGACAAATTAGGGACTTCACTCAGTAACCTAAATAAATTTCTTTTTTTAATTGCACTTAATGAATCGTATATATCGGGATTGTCCATCACTCTAACAAAATCATCGACAACCGCTTCATCAATATTTGCACTTCTAGCATATCTACTTAATAAACTTTCGGCTTCATCTGTATTTTTGAAAAAGGCTCTAAATAAATCTGCGGTAACACCAGGAATACCTTCATTCAATAAAGGTAATTTCATAATTTTCTTAGCTCTATTAATCTCTAATTGTAATTTCTTATCCATTTTTAATTCGACTTTTTATATAAATATATTAATTTCCCATTACTATCTCTCATCTCTTTGACACTATTAATATCAATTGAACCATCCTCAATTTGGTCCATCAAATTAAGATATTCATCAAAGGAAACTTCATTAAAACCGTCAGATATTGTTGTCGCATCAGGAACTTTAGGGTTATTTAACGGTATACCATTGTCATTAAAAGCATCATAGACAACTGCAAGGTTAGCAAGACTATCAATCCTATTCGATATTTTAGGTGATGATTCTTCAAGAGATTGTAATATTTCTGATGACACCTCAATAAATTTTTCAGTATTCTCTGGACTTGATAATATTTGCATAGTCACATCTTTAGCTGAATCTTCAGGCATCTTTAAGAAAATACCTTGTAGATTGTTTTTTTCCTCTTGAGTTAAATCTTTACCAAAATATGCTTGATATGCAATATTTGATACCATTAGTATACCATTAACACCGAGTTCTTTAGCCCATACTTTTTGGTACCAACTTAAATCTTTGAACACGTCAGGATTTTTTCTTACGTAGTCATAAACCTCTTCTGTCAATGCTTTACCTAACGCCTCTTTAACCGCAGCTTCACTAAGTTCATCAGAAGTATCTTTTACTAATCTTGTAAATGCCTGTTGTTCGGCTTCTGTAAGTCCTCTATAGAATGTAACAATATCATCAACTGAACTTTCTGCCGTCAATCCAGCTTTACCCATTTTACTTGTTAGACCTTTAACAACACCGGGTTTTAATGCTCTAATACCTGGTACCGCTTTTAACCAAGGTGTTAAACCAAATAATAATTCCGCACCGGCACCTACTTTATTACCTTTTTCCCACTCTCTTTGTGCTATGATGGCACCTAAGGTTCCTTCAATTGCAATTTCCGTGGCCAATAGAGCAATACCACCAACACCTCCAGTTGCTATCGATAGTGCAACAAAGGCTACGGCCGTAAATATTTGAGCCGCAGTCCCATATTCATCAACTAATTTATCCCAATCAGTTCTCCTATCTTCCCATTCAGGTTGTATATAAGGTTTACGCGTATCTGTATAAAATAACCCTTTATATCTAACATTACTTGGGTCAAAACTACCACCTGTCTTAGTAAGCCAACCAGTAACCTTTCTCGTCCCTACATTGAAACTCTTTATAGTTCCAGGTACTAAATTACTTGTAACTATAGATTGAATTTGGTCGTCGGTAAACCCACTCCAAAAACCGTTCAATTCTTTTGTTGCTATTTTTTGGTCTGCATACTCAGCAATATCAGCAACGTCAAACCAAGTAATCTCAGAGGCACTAGGTACAAACATTACTAAAACTTGACCTGAATTCTTATTAGAACTTACAGGATAAGCACAAAAACCTTGAATCATAGCGTCAGGACCGTCTACCCCATCTATTGATGGTGGTTTCTGAGCTTTATTAGGATACTTACAACCTACCTTCCAATAGTCAGAACTAGATGACGGTGCTGATGAACTACTTTTAGGTTTTCCTATTTGGTCTAATTTCGGACCATCTTGTTCACTCAAAGTCTTTGATGTGTCGTAGTTCATCTTTAATAAGATATCTTTTAATATTTCTTCACTTCTTACCATACGGGATTTCCTTTACCTCGTGTTAATCCTGATTCCCACTTTGTGGTGTCATCAATTGGATTTGCCTTACCTCTTGTTAGTCCTGTT